>ENA-UONW01002746-UONW01002746.1-human-gut-metagenome-genome-assembly--contig:-CS52-NODE-2746-length-16438-cov-5.132576_pt1 | contig 16438 bp, 18 predicted proteins | sample MGYA00242463_ERZ724010 | MGnify/ENA metagenome assembly ERZ724010 | reverse complement strand
TGGAAGAGAAATACAAGGGACTAAACTTTGTCCCAGTAATCGGCGATGTCCGTAGTCCGGACCGTGTGGATTATGTGTTCCGCAACTGGCACCCCCAAGTAGTGTTCCATGCGGCGGCCTACAAGCATGTCCCTTTAATGGAGGAGAACCCCTGCGAGGCGATCCGAACAAACGTGTTCGGTACTCGTGTGATGGCGGATGCCGCTGTAAGCTATGGTGTGGAGAAATTTGTGATGATCAGTACGGATAAGGCGGTGAACCCCACGAACATCATGGGCTGTAGCAAGCGCTTGGCCGAAATCTATGTACAGAGTCTGAGCCTTGCGATCGAGCGAGGAGAGGTGAAAGGCGAGACGCGTTTCATTACGACCCGCTTTGGCAATGTTCTAGGTAGCAATGGGTCGGTTATCCCCCGTTTCCGTGAACAAATCGCTCAAGGAGGCCCCGTGACGGTTACCCATCCCGATATCATCCGTTACTTCATGACCATTCCTGAGGCTTGCCGTCTGGTATTAGAGGCCGGTACGATGGGCAAGGGTGGTGAGATCTTCATCTTCGACATGGGAGAGCCGGTGAAGATAGCGGATTTGGCGAAGCGCATGATTGAACTGTCCGGGTTGCAGGTAGACAAGGATATCGAGATCAAGTATACTGGTCTTCGCCCCGGCGAGAAACTATATGAGGAGCTATTGAACAACAAGGAGAATACGAAAGAGACTCCTCACGAAAAGATCCGGGTAGCGGCGGTTCGTGAGTATGACTATAAGGATGTAGTAGAGCACATCCGTGTATTGACCGAATTATCCCTCCGTGTTCAGATCCTCTCGATGGTGAGGGAGATGAAATCCTTCGTGCCTGAGTTCAAGAGCCAGAACTCCCGGTTTGAGGAGTTGGATTGAATGTATTGTTATAATTGAATATTTATTTGTTTCTTTGCCATTATCCTTAGCAAGACAGATCGTCTGAAAAGCAATCAATAGGAGGAAGGAGGTATGGTAATAGAAAAGATTGGTTACATAGTGATGCTTATCACAGAGTTTGCCAAACCTTATCATTTGACACCGCAGCAGGCATATCGTTATATCGCTAGATATAAGGAATAGAGGTCTGTTTTGAGCATTATGGTATAATGCATACTTTGTCGTTGGATGATAATTTGATTAGCTTCGCTCTTTTTGGAAAAAAACTATTTCTAAGCTTCAAGTAATTTAAATGATGGAAACTGCAGATGTTGAATTTATGATGAATTGCCTCTGTGTGATATACTGAGTACTCTTGTTGAGGAACGAGGAATGGTAATTACAGTGGCTTTTGAGATACTATACAATTCTGATACTTATCAAAAACTGCTGAATCCTACTTCTGACCTTTATTTCCAAAGTCCACGCCATGTCTTGTTTTATTTGGATAAAGAATTCACTCAGGGGAAATTGGAAAGTGCTTAACGATAGGACGGTTAATTTGATAAACATTGTAAACACTCAAATTAGGGCTCAATATTAGAAGACTTATCTTTGCTGCGTAAATTTTAAATTTAGAATTATGTGCAGTAGCGAAGATTTAGAAGAGTCTTTAATTTGATACAGTTCCATTTCCCTTAATATATGTAAGAGCAGAGTTTATGGCAAGATGGATTTAGGGATTCAGATAAGTTCTAAAGTGATTACTTGCAGTTTAAAATCCCGATTGCTTTGTTCTATTAGTCTAAAGAAAACGTTTATGTTCGATTGATATGTCTTCTCCTTCGATAAAAAAGAACTTTATTTATAAAAGTATACTGACCCTATCTACTTACTTAATTAATCTTATGATATTCCCTTATGTATCAAGAGTATTAGGTGTGGAATATGTTGGCTTGGTTAATTTCGTGGATAATACAGTGAATTATTTTCTGTTATTTGCGACCATGGGTATGAGTATATTAGGGATACGTGAGATAGCTGCGGTAAAAAATGATTACCAAAGGAAAAGTCAGGTATTTTCCAATTTGATGGGTATGAACATCGTGTTTACATTATTTACATTAATCGTTTATCTAATCTGCATAGCTGTTGTACCTAAATTCAACCAATATGAAGAATTGTTTTATATAGGAGCAGGTAAGATACTATTTTCCGCATTTCTGATAGAATGGTTTTTTACCGGAATTGAGAACTTTCATTATATAACTTTGCGTAGTTTGTTTATTAAATGTATATATATCATATCCATATTGTTCTTGATTAAATCTCCTGCTGATTATCGGCTCTATTTTATCTTGACTGTGGGTGTTGTAGTGATAAATGCGTTGATTAATACCGTATATGTATATCGTTTTATTGATTTTCAGTTCAAGGATTTATTTTCCACACGGTTTTATAGGCAAAACTGTATGCTAGGACTTTATGCGATCATGACATCTATGTATCTTACGTTCAATGTGATGTATTTAGGTCTTGTGTCTGATAATGTGGAAGTAGGTTATTATACCACGGCGTTTAAGCTCTATTATGTAATATTGGGTTTGTTCTCAGCTTTTACCAATGTGATGCTGCCACGAATGAGCGCATTGATTTCAGAAGGAGAGGGACAGCGTTTTCATGAACTGATTGGTCGTTCGTTTATGGTAATAACGATGTTTAGTATTCCGATGATAGCCTGTAGTATAGCCTTGGCTCCTCAGATGATTTTTATTTTGGCGGGAGCAGGATATGAGGGAGCTATATTGCCTATGCGAATCATAATGCCCGCGATATTATTTGTAGGGATTGCGCAAGTGTTGGCTATTCAGGTTCTAATTCCTATGAAGAAAGACAAGATACTGTTGAAAGCTTCTGTTATAGGTGCTTTAGTTGCTTTATTAGTAAACTTAACAGTGGTATATCGGTTGGAAAGCGTAGGATCTGCTTTGGTATTGGTGGCATCTGAGACGGTGGTGACATTATTTTATATTTTATATACATTTCATCATAAGTTAGTTCATTTACCTTTGAAATACCTTGGACAAAGTATAGTTTGTGCTATACCAAGTCTCTTAGTTTGTTTATTATGTGGTAATATGATAGAAAATCCATCCCTGTCTTTTTTAGTAGCTCTTTTTGCTGGGGGGACTTGTTGGTTAGTGTCCTTTTATTTTATGAAAGGAAGAAATATTATAAGATATAAACCTTAATATATCCTCTGATGATTTATGCGTTTATTGTATTCCTGATGATTTTGTGTATCTACATTTATGATATACATAATAGCACTCGCTATAAATATACTTCTTTTTATTCGATTATATTCATCCTTATCCTGCTGAATGTGTTGAGTTATAAGATTGGTGGAGACACAGAAGTGTATATGTATCGTTGGAAGTATGATTATAGATCAATTTTTAATGTACCTTTGGCAGATGAAATAGATATTCGTTCAAAAGAAAGGCTTGGCTGGATATTATTGACATCATTTCTAAAAGGAATATGGGATAATTTTATCCTGTTAAGAATTGTCCTAGCTTGTTGGATAAATATGGTAGTGGCTTATTTTATTAAGAAAAACACTCGGTATATATTTACTGTGTTGCTGATCTATTTTGTAGTTTCTTATTTTAATTATAATTTTGAAATATTGCGTGAAAGCATTTCTATATCGTTTTTCTTGTTGTCATTCTCTTATTATCTAAATAAGTCATGGTTGAAGTATTTTTTGTGTTTCTTAGTTGCCTTCATGTTTCATGAGTCATCTTTGGTTTTACTGCTTCTTCCATTTTTTTATCTTGTTAATAAATTGAACTCTAGTAGTTTGTTTCTTCTTGTGTCTGTTCTGTATATATTTTTGAGTTCTTTGGATCTTGTAAATATATTGCTCTCTATAGTAGGATCTGATTTCGCTTTTTATGAAAAGTTGATAATTTATATGAATTCGGATATATATGGAGAAAATACAAGGGTTAATCCTTATGCATTCATTGTTGCTTCTGTTTTAACTCCTTTTATATCGTTGTTTATTTTAAAAAAACAACGAGGAAAAGAGTATTTAGTGATTTTTATATTGATGTCGATACTATTTAATCTTTTGCCACTTGCAGTGGCTTATGCGGAAGTAATACATGCATTTTCTTCAAGATTTGTTGTTGGGAAACGGAAGAATATATTTGTTATACCTGTTTTGCTGTTCTATTTGTCATATAAAGTGTATAATATTTATATGGGCGATGGAGGAACAGATGGTAAATTTTATGATAGATATTTCCCCTATAGTTCTATAATCGATAAAAATGTTTCCAGTTATAGAACTCATATCTTAGATCAAATATCTGCTCGTCAGATGTGATAATTATGAATTATTTGCGAATTAAATAAAATTTATGGAATATCAAAATAGAAAAGCTCGTGTTATAGCCTTTTATCTTCCTCAATTTCATCCTATACCAGAAAATGATAAATGGTGGGGTAAGGGATTCACTGAATGGACGAATGTAGGAAAAGCTAAGCCCTTGTTTAAAGGTCATTATCAGCCACGTGTGCCTGCTGATTTAGGGTATTATGATCTTCGGATGCCGGAGGTACGTGAGGCTCAGGCGGAGATGGCTCGTGAAGCAGGGATCGAGGGCTTTTGTTATTGGCATTATTGGTTTGGTAATGGAAAACAATTATTGGAGCGTCCATTCAATGAGGTTCTTGAAAGTGGAAAGCCTAATTTTCCTTTTTGTTTGGGGTGGGCAAATCATACTTGGACAACTAAAACGTGGGCAAATGGAAGGATGGGTCAATCTACAGGAATGATTGCTGAACAAAAGTATTTAGGAAAGGAGGATTATATGATGCATTTCGAATATGTACTGAAAGCATTTAGGGATCCTCGATATATTTGTGTGGATGGAAAGCCTTTATTTGTTGTGTTTGATCCCTATGCTTTACCTAATGATTTTATCCCATTATGGCGTGAGTTAGCGCAAAAAAACGGACTTAAAGATATTCATTTTGTTGGATATACTCAAAATACGAGTGCTCATGGATTAAAAGATGAGCTAGGTAATGATATAGCCAAAGGATATTTCTCCCTTGATGAAGCAGGAATATATTACCAATATTTAATCGATAAATTAGGTTTCGATGCAGTTGCTTCTTTTGGCACTTGGCGTGCTGAAGTGCAACTTAAAAATAGAATATGGTTTATTATTCATAGAGTATTATCTTCTAGGTTTCATATTTCTTCATTAGATAAGTATGACTATTTAAAAATTATTAAACATTACTATGTTCCTGAGGATAAGTGGGATAATGTGTATCCTTCGCTTCTGCCTCAGTGGGATCGAAGCCCTCGTTCAGGAGTAAATGGCATTTATGTTAATTCCACACCGGTGAATTTTAAGAAAATGATTTACGAGGCTTTGAATCTTCTAAATAATAAGCAAGATGAACATAGAATTTTATTTCTTAAATCATGGAATGAATGGGCTGAAGGTAATTATGTTGAGCCTGACTTAAAATATGGTCATGGCTATTTAGACGTATTACGAGAATGTCTAGTAAATGATAAATAGGATTATGTTTATAGCATTAATATCTCGTGGTGTTCCTTCTAAACGTGATCCTCAATGGGGTTGTTTTGAAAAAGATCAAGCGGAAGCTCTTGTGGCAGTCGGGCATAAGGTTGCCGTGATTAGTGTGGATAGCCGTTTCCGGCTCTATTGGCGAAAACCTGGTATTTCTCATTATCGCTTGAATGGCATTGATTATTATGATTGTTTTTGGGTACCAGGAATTATCACCCATAGATTATTTGGAAAAAAAGTTGATTTTTCAATTAAAAGAATTCAACTTAAGAGGTTGTTTAATCGAGTGATTCGGGAACATAGCCTGCCGGATGTACTTTATTCTCATTATTTGACAAACTCATATGCTGCACTTATTTTGAAAAAGATGTATAATTTGCCATTGGTGGCAATTGAGCATTGGAGTCAGCTTAATAAGGATGTTTTATCGGATTATGCTGTTTGGTTAGGACGGGCAACTTATTCAGATTGTGATGCCGTGATTTCTGTTTCAGAATCTTTGAGGCAGCGTTTACTTCAACATTTTCAGATAAACAGTATTGTTGTGCATAATATGGTTGGATCAGAGTTTTGCTATAATTGTTCGAGAGGTAGCAAGGATGGTAAGATTCGTTTTGTTTCAACAGGTAGTTTGATTCATCGTAAAGGATATGATTTGTTAATCTCTGCTTTTGGTCAGCTCAAACTTCCTTTGGATAAATGGGAGTTGGTTATTATAGGTGAGGGGGAGGAGCGTGTGAATTTGGAACAGCAGATTGATCGGGCAGGCTTGAATAGTAATGTTTATTTGTTAGGAAGGAAAGGGAAAAAAGAGATTGGCTCTATATTATGTAATAGTGATGTTTTTGTCTTGCCGTCGCGATCTGAAACTTTTGGTGTTGTTTATGTAGAAGCAATGATGATGGGATTACCCGTTATAGCTACAGTTTGTGGAGGTCCTGAAGAATTTGTGCAAAAAACAGATGGCTTACTTGTTCCTTGTGATGATGTTGAGGCGCTTTCTTCTGCAATAAAGGATATGTATGAGAATTGTCATCAATATGATCACAAAAAGATTTCAGCTGATAGTCGTGCTCGATTTTCTCCAAATGTAATAGCTTCTCAACTAATCAACGTATTTCAAGAAGTAATGTGTAAATAATGAAGGATATTGCTATTTATGGGGCTGGTGGTTTTGGTCGTGAAGTAGCCTCATTGATAAAACGAATAAATCGTATAGAAAATCAATGGAATTTTGTTGGTTTTTTTGATGATGATTTTAGGAATAAACCAAAAGGAAGTTCAAATGAATATGGATCTTTATTGGGTGGTATTGATGATTTGAATACTTATCCGTCAAATTTATCCTTGATTCTTGCTTTTGGAAATCCTAAAATATCGTATAGAGCTTATTCGAATATAAATAATCCTTTAATTGATTTTCCTAACATTGTTGCGCCCGAAGCTTATGTTTTAGATTGGGATAATTTTTTGATGGGAAAGGGTAATATTATCTGTAGTTTCGCTTCAATGAGTTGTAATGTTAGATTAGGAGATTTTAATGTTTTCAATAACAGGGTTTCTTTAGGACATGATGCTAAAGTTGGAGATTTCAATTCTTTTATGACAGCCGCTAGAATTAGTGGAGATACTCAAATTGGAACATTGAATTTTTTTGGTGTATCTTCTGTGGTTTTACAAGGTGTCAAGATAGGAACAGGTACGACTATTGGTGCAAATAGTGTTATAATGCGAAAAACAAAGGATAATAGTGTTTATGTGGGTAATCCCGCAAAAAAGTTTGATTTTATTTAAATATAATAATATATGGAATTACAAGATTTTATCAACAAGTTTTCTGAACAATTTGACGATACAGAGATATCTGTATTTAAGCCTGATACTCATTTTAAGGAGTTGGAAGACTGGTCATCGTTAGTAGCCTTATCCGTAATTGCTATGATTGATGAGGAATATGATGTATCTTTAAAAGGGGATGACTTGCTAAAGTCTGATACTATACAGGAATTGTTTGAACGTATAAAGAAGTGATAGATGGCGACTAATTTGGAAAAATTACAAACCGCTTTCTTTAAGGGTTTAAATCTGTCTTCTATAGACCAAATTCCTGCTCTTAAGTTAAAAGAATCTCCGAATTGGGATTCTGTTGGACATATTACGCTTATTTCAGAAATAGAGGATGCTTTTGACTTAGATTTGGAAGCGGATGATATGTTTGAGATCGATACGTTTGACTCGGCCATTAAGGTCTTAGAAAGTAAATATAATCAAAGATTCTAATGTTTGATTTCTCCTCTTTTCTATCGAATAAGGCTTTTATTACAGAGGATCATCATGTGTATACGTATGCTGATTTGCTGGGATTGTCTGAACGATTTTCTGAGCATCTAGTGCCACGATCATTGATTTTTATCGGCTGTGAGAACTCATTGGAGTCAATTGTGGCTTATGTCTCGTGTTTGCGATCGGGGGTAGTTCCTTTGCTGCTGAGTCGGGATGTTCCGGATGAGACCTTGTATCATTTGGAGGCTATTTATCACCCTCGATATTGTTGGTTCCCTAGTAGAAGAGATCTGCTTGTTAAGGGGAAGGAAAAATATTCATTGGGGGGATATTCTTTGATTCAATATGACGGAGATTCTCCTGTTTTACCTGAGGGGTTAGCTTTGCTATTAACTACATCGGGTAGTACAGGATCTCCTAAACTTGTTCGCTTATCGCATGACAATTTAAAAAGTAACGCATGTTCTATCATTGAATATTTGAAAATAACCTCTTCCGAGAAAGCGATCACATCTTTACCGATGTATTATTCTTATGGTTTATCTGTACTGAATAGCCATTTATTGGCAGGTGCTACCTTGTTGCTGACTGATAAATCGTATGTGCAGCGAGAGTTTTGGAAATTTGTTTTAGAAGAGAAGGCGACATCTTTTGCAGGTGTTCCCTTTACGTATGAAATTCTTAAGAAAATGCGTTTTGAGAAATTCTTGCCTTCATCTGTTAAGGTTATGACGCAAGCTGGTGGTAAATTGAATTCTTCTTTAATTAAGTATTTTTCGGAATATGCACGTTTGCACGATATACGTTTTTATGTAATGTATGGGCAGACAGAGGCCACCGCAAGAATGAGCTACTTACCTGCTGAGTATACTTTGAATAAAGTAGGGAGTGTAGGGGTCGCAATACCGGGTGGGCATTTTTCTTTGATTGACGAGGATGGTATGCGGATAGTGTCTCCTAATGTGGAAGGCGAATTAGTATATGAAGGCTCTAATGTTTTTTGGGGATATGCCGAATCATTAGATGATCTGTTTAAAGGTGATGAGAATAAAGGGATACTTTATACTGGCGATTTAGCTTATGTTGACTCGGAGGGATTTTATTATATATCAGGGAGAAAGAAACGTTTCTTGAAATTATATGGAAACCGAATAAGTTTAGATTTTGTCGAATCTATCGTGAAAGATCATTGCCAAGAATGTGCTTGTGTTGGTAGCGATGATAAACTAATTGTTTATGTTACAGATTTGGATAAAATTGATTCTATAAAATCGGTTTTGTCAAACCGAGTATTAATAAATCCTTCAGCTTATGAGGTTCGATTTATTGGCAAGATACCAAGGACTGATTCGGGTAAGATTATCTATTCTGATTTATCAATTATCTAATAGGGAAAATGAGTCATTTAAAAATCTCAAATGTAAAGATTGCGGGAATTACGTCATGTGTTCCTAAAATGATTGAGGAAAATAAGGAATTGTCTTTTTTTAAAAAGGGTGAGGCTGAAAAAGTGATAGCTTCTACAGGCATTGAGCGTAGACGTATTGCGGATGTGGATACGACTTCTGCGGATTTATGTTATGACGCAGCTGAAGATTTGCTCATGGGGCTGAACTGGAGACGGGATGAGATTGATTGCCTGATATTCGTGACCCAAACTCCGGATTATATATTACCCTCAAATGCTTGTATTATGCAAGGACGTTTAGGCCTAAAAACGGAATGTTATACATTAGATATATCTTATGGTTGTCCGGGTTGGGTTTATGGAATGAGTGTTGTTGCTTCTCTTTTATCATCTGGGTATATGAAGAAGGCTTTGTTGCTGGTTGGTGATACGCCTACGAAATTCAAATCAAGGAATGATAAGACCGCTTGGCCTTTATTTGGAGATGCGGGAACAGCAACGGCCTTAGAGTATTCGGAAGAATCGGATGATATGTTTTTTACGTTTGCGACAGAAGGGAAATCTTACCGTTCAATTATTGTTAAAGATGGTGGAGCACGGAATCCTGTAACTGAAAATTCATTGAAAGAAGTGGTTTATGGGGAAGGCATTGCTCGGCGACCATTAGATAGTGAAATGGATGGAATGTCTGTTTTTGCATTTGGGTTAAAAAGAGCACCGGAGTCGGTTTTGGATATTCTTAGCTTTGCTTCTTTAGAGGTGAATGAGATAGACTATTTTATATTTCATCAGGCCAATTTATTTATGAATGAGAAGATTCGTAAGAAATTGAAAATTCCGGAGGAAAAGGTTCCTTATTCGTTACGAGATTATGGAAATACAAGTTGTGCTACAATTCCATTGACATTAACCGCTTCGTGTAATGATATGCTTAAGAAAAAACAAAAAGTAATTGCGACAGCTTTTGGAGTAGGATTATCATGGGGTAGCATTTATTTTTCGACAGATTTACGTTATTTATCTTTGATAGAGTATGAGGGAAAACTATAATCCTTTTTCTCTTAAAGGAAAAAGAATTTTGGTAACCGGAGCTTCTTCCGGTATTGGAAAAAGTATAGCCTTAGAATGCAGTCGGATGGGAGCGGACTTGATATTAGTCGCAAGAAATGAAGAACGCTTAATTCGGGCTTTTACAGAGTTAGAGGATGGAGATCATTCTTATTTTAGCTGTGATATAGCGGATTCTCAGTCCATAGAGGACTTGTGTAATCATGTCGGTGTGATTGATGGCTTAGTGCATTCCGCAGGTATGGGATTGACATTGCCGTTTAAGTTTACAACGTATGAGATTTTGAGGAAGATGATGAGTTTGAATTTTGAATCTCCCGTACTATTAACTCAGAAACTGTTGAAATATAAACGAATAAATAAAGGAGCTTCTATTGTGTATCTATCTTCTATCGATGGACCGATTACAGGACATATCGGGAACTCTATTTATGCAGCGTCAAAGTCTGCGATACAGGGAATAGCGAAAGTTCAAGCGGTAGAATTAGCTGCTCAACGAATTCGTGTGAATTGTATACTTCCTGCAAGGGTAGAAACACCCTTTATTCATAGAGATAATATTTCAGAAGAACAGGTTAGTAAGAATCAATTGTCTTATCCTTTGAAGCGCTATGCGAAACCAGAAGAAATCGCTTACTATGCGATTTATCTGCTTTCTAATGCAAGTACTTTTACAACAGGTTCTAGTTTAGCGATAGATGGTGGATATACTTTATTATAATCTTGTTTTGAATTTTTATTCATAAACATATAAATGTCTTCTCATTTGCTATATCCCCGTTCTCCCAAGTCTATCGAAATGTTCTTAGCGGATTATAATATCAATCGTGAAACAGATATAGATTATTTCTTGATTCATCAGGCGAACAAGATGATCGTGGATCGTATCGTGAAGAAATTGAAGTTGCCCAAAGAGAAAGTGCCTTACAATTTGGAAGAGTTTGGGAACTTAGGAGGTGCTTCTATTCCTTCATTGATGGTAACAAGGATCGCAGATCAACTTAGGACTAAAGAAACGACACTGTTAATGTCTTCGTTTGGACTGGAATTGAGTTGGGGGGCCATGTGGATGAAGACAAAACCGATGGTGGTTTCACAATTAGTAATATTGAAATAAAGGTAATAAAATGAATAAAACAGCTTTGATAACAGGAATAACCGGGCAGGATGGTTCTTTCCTTGCTGAGTTTTTATTGGATAAAGGTTATGATGTACATGGAACGATTCGTCGGTCATCGGTTGATTATCGTGAAAGGATAGCTCATCTTGAGGGGTTGCCCCATTTTCATTTGCACTATGCGGATTTGGGAGATTCAATGAGTATTTTGCAGGTTGTTAAACTTGTTCAACCCAATGAGATTTATAATCTTGCGGCTCAATCTCATGTGCAAGTCTCTTTTGATTCACCAGAGTTTACGGCGAATGTAGATGCGACAGGGGTACTTAGAGTCTTAGAGGCGGTGAGACATTGTGACTTAATAGGTAAATGTCGGATTTATCAAGCCTCTACATCAGAGTTGTATGGAAAAGTTGAGGAAGTTCCTCAGAACGAGAATACCCCTTTTCACCCCTATAGTCCATATGCGGTAGCAAAGCAATATGGATTTTGGATTGTGAAAGAGTATCGTGAGGCTTATAACATGTTTTGTTGCTCGGGTATCCTTTTTAACCATGAGTCAGAACGACGGGGGGAAACGTTTGTAACCCGAAAGATCACGTTAGCAGCAGCTCGCATAGCTCAAGGAAAGCAGGATAAATTGTATTTAGGCAATCTTTCCTCATTGCGCGATTGGGGATATGCCAAGGACTATGTGGAATGTATGTGGCTTATCTTACAGCAAGATACACCTGAGGATTTTGTGATAGCTACAGGAGAACAACATTCTGTCCGAGAGTTTTGCTATGAGGCTTTCAAGGCTGTTGGCATAGATCTGGAATTTAAGGGTGAGGGAGCTAATGAGATAGGAGTGGATAAGTCAACAGGGCGGATATTGATAGAAGTTTCCTCTGATTTTTATAGGCCTACGGATGTGGTGAATTTGTGGGGAGACCCAACAAAGGCAAAGCAAAAATTAGGCTGGGATCCAGCAAGGATGACCTCGTTTAAGGATTTGGTGAGAATCATGGTTGAGGCGGATATGGCAAAAGTAGCTGCTGAACGTGCGGGTGAGCAGGTTAAGTTAAATCTAGCGGAGTATTTGGAAAAGGGTATTGTGAAGTGATATGGAAAAGAACGCTAAGATATTTGTCGCAGGCCATCGAGGAATGGTGGGAAGTGCGATCGTTAGAGAATTGAAACGACAGGGATATACCAATATAATTACTCGCACGCATGCGGAGTTAGATCTTCTTCGGCAGGTAGATGTGGAGAATTTTTTTGAGGCTGAGTGCCCGGAATATGTTTTTCTTGCGGCAGCTAAAGTGGGAGGGATTATGGCTAATCAGAACTCGCTTGCTGATTTCATGTATGAGAATATGATGCTTGAAATGAATGTAATTCATTCCGCATGGAATACAGGGTGTAAAAAATTGGAATTTCTTGGTTCTTCGTGTATCTACCCGAGGTTAGCCCCTCAACCAATGAAAGAAAGCTGTTTGTTAACTTCGGAATTGGAGAAAACAAATGAGGCGTATGCGCTTGCAAAAATATCAGGATTGAAATATTGTGAGTTTCTCAATAGACAATATGGTACAGACTTTATTAGTGTGATGCCGATCAATTTATATGGTCCAAATGACAATTATCATCCAACCCATAGCCATGTTCTACCCGCTTTAATTCGTCGTTTTCATGAGGCTAAGGAAAAGAAACTTCCTTCTGTGGTGTGTTGGGGTGATGGAAGTCCTTTGAGAGAGTTCTTATATGTGGATGATTTGGCGAATCTATGTGTTTTCCTGATGAATCATTACAGCGGTAATGAAACAGTAAATGCAGGAACAGGAAAAGAATTGACCATAAAAGAGTTGACTGAGTTAGTGGCAAGAGTGGTTGGATATGATGGTATGATAGAATGGGATTTAACAAAACCGAATGGAACCCCTCGTAAGTTGCTTGATGTGTCGAAGGCGGAAGGTCTTGGCTGGAAATATAAGACAGAACTAGAGGAAGGGATTCGTTTGTCGTATATTGATTTTTTGACAAATCCTATGCGTGCGGAATGTTAGAAATGGTATAAAGACAAAGCATAGTTTAGGAAACAAGCAAATAGCAAGATTAAGGTGTGTCTTCCAAAATTAGGGATTATATGTCGATTATGAAAAAGAGGATAGTTCTAGTTAATCAAAGTTCAGGTTTCTTGGTTGTAGATGATTTGAATGCGTATTGTACTAAATATGATTGTGTGAGTATTCTTTGTGCAGGAATAAAGGAAGGCGTACGTTCAATTAACCCTAAAGTGCAAATAGATAAGATATGTAAATATAATAAAGCTAGTACTTTAAGAAGATTATTGACTTGGTCTTTGGGGACTATTCAGGTTTTATTTAAACTCCTTTTCAAATATAGAAATTTTGAAGTTGTATATTATACAAACCCTCCTATGGCATGTTTCTCCGCATTATTGTTGAGAAATAAGTTTAGGATTGTAGAGTATGATATATATCCCAATGCCCTTGAAGCTATAGGAATCTCAGATAGGCATATTATATATAGGATTTGGAAATCAATAAAAAAGAAGCTATATGCAAAAGCAGATGCTATTTATACTCTTAGTGAGGGAATGAAAGAGATATTGCTTGAGTATGGTGAGGCTGAAAAGATAAAGGTGGTACCATTGTGGTCTGCATCTGATGATTTTAAGCCTATATGCAAAGAACAGAATCCATTTGTTAAAGAACATCATCTTGAAAATAAATTTGTGGTGATGTATTCAGGAAACATTGGTTATACACACAGTGTGGAATGTCTTATTGAAGTAGCTAAAAATATGCAAACTGATAATGATGTTAAATTCTTAATGATAGGTGAGGGGAAAAAGAAAACGGATTTAGTGGCTCAAGCCGAAGAGTTAAATCTTCGTAATATAACTTTTTTGCCTCTTCAGGATTTTAATGTATTACCATATTCGTTAGCTTCTGCAGATTTGGGTATAATTACCCTTGATGAAAATGTATCAAGGGTCAGTGTTCCAAGTAAGACTTTTAACTTAATGGCTGTAGGTGTTCCTCTTCTTGCCATTTCTAATAATGATACAGAGATGTTTCGTTTGATTAGTAAGTACCAGAATGGTCGTTGTATTTCGAAGTCAAATGTGGATGATATTGTTGCTTATATCCGAGAATTAAAATCGGACAAAATGCTAAAACAAAAGTATTGTAATAATTCATTATTGGCTTCAAAGGATTTTACGTTTAAAAATTCAGAATTATATCTGTGATGTATTACTGCGATTTTTAATTTAGATCAGCTAGAGGCACAATCCTTTGCTTTAATGGGAATGTCCTAAATTGTTATATTTTGTATGTTATGTATTTGAAATTTAAGCGTTTATTTGACTTTTTTATTTCCTTCGCTATATTGTTGCTTTTATTTCCTCTTTTTATCATAGTTGCTGTTTTAATAAAGTTGGATTCGAAAGGCCCTATTTTTTATTTGCAAAGTAGAGTTGGTGAAAATGGGCGTGTTTTTAGGATTTATAAATTGCGTACGATGACAAATAAGGAGAGAGATCCTAATGTGAAACAAACGTATTTGCAAGATCCGGATATTACAAGAATAGGGGGACTTTTAAGGCGTTTTAAGATTGACGAGTTGCCTCAAATATGGAATGTGTTTATTGGTGATATGTCTTTAGTTGGCCCTCGCCCTGCGTTACCGAGTTTATATGAGAAATTTGGAGAAATTGCAAAGAAACGATGTGAAGTTAGGCCGGGAATGACAGGTTGGGCGCAAGTTAATGGTAATATCTATCTTCCTTGGGAAGAGCGTTTATGCTTGGATCGTGAGTATGTTGACCGTATGTCGTTTATGTTGGATTTGAGGATTCTTGTCAAGACCGTGGCGATTGTTTTGTTTGGAGAAGAAAAATATATTAAGAAATGAGGGTTGGATTGATTGGTAGTGTTGGCAGTAGTTTGCTGACGTTACAAAAGTTGGTGGAATATTCATTTAATGTTGTTGGAGTTTGGGGGTATGAACCTCACTCGACTTTAAATGTAAGTGGTTATTGTTCGATGCGTAGATTTGCGGAAGATAATCATCTTTCTTATTATCCTTTCATAAAAATAAATTCGAACGATATCAAGGAGCAAATTAGGAACGCTTCGGTTGATATTCTTTTTGTGGTTGGTGTCTCTCAGTTGGTTGATGAAGATATTATAAGATTACCTCGATTGGCTTGTGTAGGATTTCATCCAACGAAGTTGCCAAAAGGACGGGGTCGGGCTCCTATGGCTTGGCTGATATTGGACAAGGGAGAAGGTGCGGCAACTTTTTTTAAAATAGACACAAATGCTGATGAAGGGGATATTTTTGTGCAGGAACCTTTTTCTATAAGGGAAGATGATGATGTTACTTCTATTGGTGTTAAGTTGAAAGAGGCTATGGTTCGGGCTTTGGATCGTTGGCTTCCTTCTTTGTCTTCTGTCGGATTAAAAGGGATTCCTCAAGATGGGAAGGCGGCTACTTTCTATGCTAGGCGGGCTCCTTTGGATGGTTGTATAGATTGGTCGAACACGGCAAAAGATATTGATCGTTTGATAAAGGCTAGTACATCGCCTCATCCCGGGGCTTTCTCTTTCTATGGTAATAATAAGGTTCTGGTATGGAAATCAAATTATTATGCTTCTGGATATGCGAAAGGTGTTATTGGTCGTGTAGTGAATTTCAATAATGATAATCCTGTTGTTCAAACAGCTGATGGTTATGTTGAATTGGTGAAATATAACATGGTTGATTATTTGGATAGACCTGTCGATGAGCATTTGGTTGTAGGTTCTAGATTAGGCTATTATGATCAATATGAGATTTTCCGTTTGCGGAATGAGATAGAAATGATAAAGCAAGATTTAACGTTGTTGAAAAATGAAAAATAATGTTTTGTTTATCGCACCTCATGCGGATGATGAAATATTGGGCTGTGGGGCAACTATTTATAAGATGATACAAGAAGGTCATAATGTGTATGTGCTGATTATGACAAATGCCAGTAAATCTGATC
>ENA-UONW01002745-UONW01002745.1-human-gut-metagenome-genome-assembly--contig:-CS52-NODE-2745-length-16450-cov-4.855078_pt1 | contig 16450 bp, 13 predicted proteins | sample MGYA00242463_ERZ724010 | MGnify/ENA metagenome assembly ERZ724010 | reverse complement strand
CCGTTTTGGCGGCAAGCTCCTGAGAATTGAAGGTCTGGATGGAAACAAACAGATGGTCGATGCTGTCGGCTTTGTGGCTGCCCACATACAGCTCGCCGAAATTGGCATCCTTCAGTACCGCCCGGAAGGTGTATAGGCTCTGCTTCAGGATCTCCTCCCGGTGTGACACAAACAGTAGACGGCAGGGCTGCCCCGGATGCTGCCTGCAGAAGCGCTTGTAATCCAGTGCGGAGATCACGGTTTTGCCGGTGCCGGTAGCGGCCACCACCAAGTTGCGGTTGTAACCCCGAACAGCGCGCTCAGCATCCAGCCGGTCCAGGATTTCCTGCTGGTAGGAATAGGGCAGAATATCCAGGGTATAGATCCCGCTGTGGTCGGCCTCGCTGTATTTTTCGGCTTTCAGAGCACGGGCCAGCCGTTCCCGCTGCCCTTCATCGTAATATTCAAACTCGCTGGAATTCCAGTAGCTTTCAAAGGTGGCTGCGATCTTTTCGATGGTCTCCGGCAGGTCCTTTCGGGTCACCTTGACGTTCCATTCCAGACCGCTGGAAATTGCCGCATTGGACAGGTTGGAGGAGCCTACATACGCCGTAGTAAAACCGGTGTCCCGGTAAAACACATAGGTCTTTGCGTGGAGCCGGGTACGCTTGGTGTCATAGCTGACCTTGATCTTCGTATTGGGCAGCGCGCGCAGCTCTTCAATGGCTTTTACGTCCGTAGCGCCCATATAAGAGGTGGTGATGATGCGCAACTCACCGCCGTTTTGCGCAAACTGCCGCAGCTCGTCCATGATGAGGCGCAAGCCGCTCCACTTGATAAAGGAGACCAGCATATCAATGTGGTCGGCGGAAACGATCTCCTTTTTCAGCTCCGTGTACATCTGTGGTTCATGGATAGCACCGGTAAACAGGGAGCTTTGTGCAATGGAAGTCTCCGGGCGGTCAAGGTCTTTTGCGCTTTTTCCTGTAGCAAGGCGTGGGTCATTCTGCTGCAAAAGCGCAAGAAGCTGCTCTGCCCGCTGGTCAACACTGAGCGCGGAAAAGTCAGCTTCCTGTGTGGTGTTCTGGATGGTGGTCACGATCTGGTTTGCCAGAGCAATCTGTGCTTCGATGCCGCCGCCATTGTCCTGTACGTTGTCGAGGCCTTTCTGTACCACTTCGGTCAGGTACTGCGCCAGCACTTTAGAGGCTTCTGCCGTGTCGATGGGCGCAGTGGATTTACGAGCTTCCGGAACCTCCGAAAGCTCGCGGTTCAGCGCATTGTTAATGACCTGTTCGTACAGTCCGGGGTGGAGCATAGGTGCACTTCCTTACCGTTTTCTTTTATTATAGCGCTAGCTGAGCGGACATTCAATGACAGGGATCTTCCATCAGGCAGGCGTTGGTGCGTTTGACGATTTCCCACGCATTGCAATCGGGCAGGTCCATCAATTTCAGATAGGCCATTTTATCACCCCATGGCGGCTTTCAGATAGTGCAGACGGTATTTCAGGTATTGGCGGATCGCAGACGCTCGTTTTTCACGCAACAGTGCGAGGGTTTTGCTGGTGGTCCAGTCTGCCCATCTCTGCCTGCATACAAGCCGGTCTGGATGGCGGCAGCGAATACTTCCTGATCGAGCAGGATGACACCTATGGTCGTGACCCCTATGAAAGCCTGAAGATCAGCCATGACAATCTGGTCCGCATGGGCTACGCCGACTGGTTTTGGCTGACAGCGAGCCTCCTTGTTTGTTTCAGATTACGGATGGAGCCGCCTGCGGACTGGACAAATGCTACAGGTGGCAAAATTTCGATTACAACAAAAATGAGATAGACACCCTTTCGGGGAAGTCTATCTCATTTTTCGTTTGGACTATTTTGCAACAGCCCCATATCATGTTCGTGCAATCGTAAATTTAAGCGTCACATTGGTACCACAATTCTGCCATACCCAAGCGTGCAACATCGCCCTTGCGGAACCCGGTCTCCTCGTACTTTCCGGTAATGCTGCCATCCAGAAGCCCCGCAGACAGATCCCGGTAATCACGAACGATCTGCTTATCCAAAGTCACTGCATCATGTCCCACAGCCAGCCGTTCAAAAGAACTTTCCTGATTCCAGAGCTTTGTCATCGTGTGATTGCAGATATCCACCAGCCGCATATCGTTTTCAGGCTGCCGCTCCAGAATGATCGAGATATTCGCACAATCTCCGCTGAAAAGGATATGATTTTCTGCATCCAGGAAGCAGGTACTGCCGGGGGTGTGGCCAGGCGTGAGAATCGCTTTGATGGTCCGACCGCCCAGATCGATCACATCTCCGTCATTAACAGGATGCCAAGGATAGCTGCCCTCAGTGGGATGGCTGGGCACCAATTTCAGCAGTTCTTCCTGATCCAGATCCGGGCAGCGAATAGGCCCACGAGACTGAATATAGAAACTGCGCATCTTGTTGTAATCTGTGGTGCCCATGAATTTTTCCATATTCTTGTGATCCTCTTCGGCACGCTCCCCATCCAGCGGATTCACATAGACTGGAACGCCGGGAAACTCAAAGACACCGCCGTCATGGTCAAAGTGTGTATGCGTCAGCAGAATGATCAGAGGCTTATCCGTCAGTGCACGCACTTCCCCAGCGAGGTCGCCGATACCGCAGCCGGTATCCACCAGCGCGGCTTTCTCTTCACCCTCGATGAGGAAAGCGTTCACCAGACGAAATTCACTCAGGCACCATGTATGGGGCGCGATTTCGGTGATCTCATGTCGATACATAGACAAAACAGACTCCTTTCGTGTATGTGTTGATTCAGCCCTTGACTGCACCGGCCGTCAATCCGGCAATGAACTGGCGGTTTGCGGCCAGATAAACCAGAAGGATAGGCAGCAGTGCAATGGAAGCGCCCGCTGTCATGATATGCCACTCAGCAGCAGCGTTGGCGGAGTAGCGCAGATTTGCAACAGCAACGCTCAGGGTCTTGAGGCCGGGGTTGGCCATGGTGAACACCTGTGCCGTAACAAACTCATTCCAGGCCTGGCGGAAGGCAAACAGCGCGATCACTCCCAAAATGGGTTTGATGGCCGGAACGATGATCTGCCAGAAGATGCGGAAGGGGCCAGCGCCATCGATCGTGGCAGCCTCGTCCAGATCTTTGGGCACTCCATTGATGAAGCCGGAGATCATAAAAATGTTAGCCGCTTGGCCGCCGGTAAGCATCAGTGCCAGACCCACCATATTCTTGGTCAGTCCCAGCCGGCTCATGAGAGTATACAGAGGATACAGCGCCACCGAACCAACCGAGATGAACATACTGAGCAGATATGCCGTAGAGATCAGCTTTTTGCCCACAAAATCTCGGCGGCTGATCACATAGGCCGCCATGGAAGAGGTGATCAGTGTAAATACCACCGTCAGCAGTGCCAGCACCACGCTGTTCAGGAAATACTTGCCGAAGTCCAACTTCTGGAAAGCATAAACATAGTTGGTCTTGAAGGAGCCCAGCAGAGTGTAGACCACCGGATAAAGGGTAAAGATGCACATGGAACCTACAAACAGCCATTTCAGGATCTGGCCGATCAGGTAAATCACATGATCTCTTTTTTCCGAGGGGCGCATATCCGACCATTTTAATTTTTTCCGTGCCATTTTCCGTTCCTCCTTATTCACCGGTCACTGCGTCCAGCCGCTTGGCGAGAATCAGATACAGGCCAGTGACACCACCGATGATCAACGCTGCCACAAAACTGCAGGCTGCGCCATAGCCAAACTCCTGCACCACAGAGGAACCTGCGGTGATGGGGAAGAACAGCTGATAGATATACAAGAACATCACGTTGGTCTGATTCATGGGTCCGCCTTCAGTCAGAACCATGATACTCTGATAATCCATAAAGGAGATCACCAGCGCCAACATCAGGATCATCTTCATGACGGGGGCCAGCAGAGGGATGGTAATGCGGAACAGGATCTGGGCTGCATTCGCACCATCCAGTTTTGCACTCTCATATACCTCTGTAGAAATACCGGTGAGGCCTGCAATGAAATAAACCATGTAGTTGCCGATACCGCCCCATGCAGCAATGATGATACAAGTCAGCATGGCGTACTTTACACCGAGCCAGTTGACATTTTCATCGATAATACCCAGCCACGTCAGGAAGCGGTTGATCTCGCCGTTGTAAGTGTTGAACAGCAGGTAGAAGATCAACGCCATAACAGCGCTGGACATAATGGTCGGGGTAAAGATAATGGATTGTCCGGTGGCGTTGAGCCGGGTGTGTTTGCTCAGCAGGAACGCCAGCATAAATGCAATGGGCAGCGTCAGCAGCAGTTTGCCTCCCACATAAACGAAGGTGTTCACGATGGCTGTCTTGAACACGGTGTCCCGGGCAATGCGGGCAAAATTTGCAAAGCCTACAAATTTTGGGGTGCCGTAGCCCTTGTAGTCAAACATACAGTACCGTATTGTCCACAGGATGGGGTAGATGGTGAAAACAACAAACATAATCAGGTTGGGCAGAAGCATCAAATAGGATGTCTTCTCCTCCCGGATCCTTCTCCCAAGGCTTTTTTTCCTCGTTTCCATAGTGTTTCCTCCTAACGATTATCTGAAGGCATTTCTGATTATAAGTATACGGTGATTTTTTTGAAACGTAGAGAAATGGATACCCGATTATGTTGAAAAAATTCCGATTTTTATATCTGCTTCTGTATATTCCCGCTCAGCCGCTTTCCTGCAGGGTGCGGCGATAATCAGTGGGGGTAATATGCCAGTATTTTTTGTAACAGACGGAGAAATACCGGGAATCCGCATAGCCGGTGCGCTCTGCTACCTCATAGATCTTCAGGCTTTCGTCGTCCAAAAGCCGTTGTGCCTCCTTCATTCGCATTTCGGTCAAGTGTTCGGTGAAGGTCTGCCCGGAAGCCTGCTTGAACAGCTGCCGCAGGTAATTGGGGCTGATGTACAATTCCGCTGCTACATCATCCAGCGAAAACTGCAGATCGCTCAGATGTTCTCCCATGATTTCATCGATCCGGGACACCAGTTCCTGTCCGGGATTCTTTTTCTCTTCTGCAGCACGGCACAGGAGAAGAAGATTTTTAAAGCATTCCTGCAATTCCTCCAGGGTTCCGGCCTCCATGATCTCCTGATGGCAGGCCTTATATTCCACGTAGGTGATGGGGTTTTGTCCTCGGCGCTTCTTCAATACGGAAAGGCACATGTCCAGAACTGCCATTTTGATGTATGCTGCATCCACTACTCCATGGGGGTAGAACCAACTCAGAACTCCGTCTACTGCCCCTGCAATGGCCTCCGCATCTCCTCCGGCCACCGTCAGTGCCACTTGCTCTGTCAGATGGGGGTCGATCTCAGGGCAGGCTGTTACCCGCGTCAGCAGTACGTCAGAGATGGTGCGCACCGGCGGAGCCATTTCATAGAAAGAATACTCCGCTGCTTCTTTTGCCTCGTGACCGGATTTTTCCAACTTGTAGATATTGTCCTTGATCCCTCCCAGAAAAAAGTGGACCGTTTGATTCCATTTGCGCCGGATCGCCACCACCACAGCCGTCAGTTCACGGGTCAGCAAAAGCGCCGCCGCGGCATTGGTCACTTCCTGGTGGATGGAGAACACAATGAAAGACATTCCTTCCACAGAATGATTCAGAACATAAGCATCCAGCTTTTTTTCAAAGCGCTGGTTCAACAGTGCGGGCAGTTCCTGCCGTATCTCGGGGCCGCCCTGAAACAGTGCGACCAGATAACGGTCGCTTCCGATGCAGAACTGTTGTAACTCTTTCATTTCTTCTGAAGCAAGCTCCCCTGCACTGGCTCGCCACATAAGTTCCCGGATCTTCTGTTCCTGGTGCAGCCGTTGCTGCATCTGCTGCACCCGATCCTGCCACTGTTGTTGACGCTGGGTCAACTCTGCTGCAAAGGCATCCAGCCGTTGGATCAGAAGTTCTGTGTCCAGCGGCTTTAACAGATAATCTGATACCCCCAGCCGCATTCCCTGCACGGCGTATTCAAAATCATCGTAGCCGCTCAGGATCAGGAGCTTTGCATCCGGAAGTTCCTCCTTGATCTTTTCCAGAAACTCCAATCCGTTTACATGAGGCATGGTGATGTCGGTCATAATGCAGTCCGGTAGAAATCGTTCTGCCATTGCCAAGGCTTCTTTGCCGTCGCGAGCCGCCCCTACCACCTGCCACTCCGGGCAGCGTCTGGTAATAAACTGCCTTACCCCCTCCCGGATATTCGGTTCATCATCTGCGATCAAAATCTGAAACATCCCACTCCGTCCTTTCCGGAATATACTTTGGCAGATGAATGACTGCCTCTGTCCATTCTCCTGTACAACTCCTGAGCTCCAAACCATAGTCGCGGCCAAAATAGAGCCTGATCCGCTCGTTGACATTGAAGATGCCGTAACCACCATCGCTGACCGTTACGCCCCGCTTCAGATCTGCATTCAGGATCGTCAGTGTCTCTTGCGAGATTCCCAGCCCGTCATCACGGACACAGAGATAGAACCCCCCTGGTTCTTCGCCTGCTGTAATAAGAATGGTGCCTTTCCGGTCCGATTCCTTGATCCCGTGATAAATAGAATTCTCCGCCAGAGGCTGTATCAGCAATTTGACCGTGTAGAGCTTTTTCAGTTCCTCCGGGATCCGGATCTGATAATCCAATCGATCGCCATACCGCATCTTCTGGATGTCCAGATAACTGCGCACATGGCAGATCTCTTGCTCCAGCGGAATGATCTCCCGCCCCCGGCTGAGGCCGATGCGGAAAAAATTTGCCAGATCACGCACCATCTGGCTGATGTCCTCCGCTCCTGCGGCCTCTGCCTTCCACCGGATGGAGTCCAGCGTGTTATACAAAAAATGCGGGTTGATCTGGGCCTGCAAAGCCTGCAGTTCCGCTCGGCGTTTCAGCCGTTGCTCCAGTTCAATGGCATCATTCTTTTCCTCGAGCTGGTGGCTGTATTGCTTCTCCCTGTCCAGCATCTCATTGCTGCTCCGGAGCATCTGGTTGTAGCTTTTTGTCAGCAATGCGATCTCATCGTTGCCTTCATAGCAGAACTCCTGCCTCACATTCTGGCAATTGATCAACTCCCGCAAGGGGGCTGTGAACCAATGGAGCATCAGCAGGCACACTATCCCTGTTACCATGATCAGTGTCCCGCCTTCCACAAGCAGCAGCTGCAGATAGGATCGGGATTCTTCCCGTGCTGTGGTAGATGCCTGCAGACACACGATGGTCCACGGTGTTACCGATACCTTGCGGGCGACACCGTAATACCTTTTTCCGTCTAATCTAACATCCAAAACTGTATTTTTTGCGGCGGTCAGCCGACTCAACAGCTCCGGTTCCCTCATCAACTCTTCCGCTGCGGCATTCACACAGGTCACGGGGTTGCCTTCCTGATCCAGCACAAGGATCGCCGATTCCGCTTCGGGAACGATTTTTCGGATCAGTGCCTGAATCTCCTTACAGTCCAGATTTACCACTAAAATGCATTTCCGGGTGGCAGAATACACCTGCGCTGAGGAGATACTGAATCGATAGAGCACTGGTACCACCCATTTCCGGGAGCGGAAGATCTCGTCATTGCGGACGGTGCAGAACTCCAGAAATGAATTTCCTTCCCGGATCTCGGACCACAGCGCAACTTTTTCCAGTGAAAACCCCGGAGTCAACAGGGTGCTGCCGTCCGTAAATGCACCATAATCCGTGTAGAGATACAGATCGCTGATCAGGCTGTCGGACACCTTTTTTGTGGATAGGGGTGCAGCGAGATTGGACATTGCCACGCTGTAAGCTGCCGCAGTGGGGTTTGCAAAGTAATTTGCCAAAATGCTGTCCAGCCCCGATTCAGCCTTAAAATAAAGCAGCCGCTCGATGCTCCCGCTAACGCGGGTGGACAGATAGTTCTCTGTCTGTTCCGCTGTTCGCAGAACGGTCTCTTCCATATTCTCCTCGATCGTGTCGTTGATATGGCGGTTCAGGATGATCTGATTCAGGGTGATGGCAACCAGAAAGTTCACGGTGATGGTGGCAGTGACCTTCAGAACGATCGAACCATTGTGATGATGCGTGTGATTGTTCATACAGCTTCTTTCTTCTCAGAAGCACCAATAGAGGGACCCGAAGCCGGGTTCCTCTATTGGTGCTTCACATATATGGATCAAATGGGAGCGGAGTTCAGTTTAAGTTCCGATGCACGCGGGCATCTGTTATCAAACGGAAGTGTCCTGATTCTTTGCGGTAAAGTTGGGATAAACGATACGCTTTGCCCCATCGGCAACCGACTTATCATAGGCGTTGTTGTACCGATCGTTCAGCTCGCTGATGGCCTGATCAATGTCCTTTAGACCAAAAATGCACTGAACCGCCACGGTGGAGTAATCCTCGCCCTCGATGGAAATGGCGGGGCGGATCGGCCAGTTCTGATCATTTGCCCCAATGGCCAGATCCGGCATGGTCTCAATGGAGGCCGGCGGTTCTGCACCTTCCACGGCGCTCTTGATCATGACAGTGCCGAGACCGGCGGTATAATAGGGCCCCATGACCTCATCGCTGTGGAGGAATTCCATAACTTTCCATGCTTCATCCGGGTGCTTTGTGGAGGCATTGATCGCCTTATCGGAGCCGCCAAACCACAGGTTCTGCACACCGTCCGTATTTCCGGACAGGCTGGGGATCTGGCAGCAGTTCCAGTTGATATCCGTGGGGAACTGGCTCTGGTAAACGCCGGGCTCTGCATGGCTCACGGAGAAATAGAAGGCAATGTTGCCTGCTGCAAACTGGGTGCGCAGGGGGTCAATGTCCAGAGACTCGCTGCCGGGGAATGCCACACCGGTGGAGTACATTTCCCGGAACAGCTGCAGGACTTCTCTGTAGCTGCTGAAATCGTACTTGCCGTTCTTGAAGTCAAAGCCATAGCAGGTGCCGCCGCTGACCTGAACCACCGGATCGATGGAACGCATTACGGCGCTCATTGCCGATTTATAGTTGCCTGCAATGCCGTAGATCCCTTCGCCGCTCAGCTGCTTGGTCACCAGCGTAGCATCATCCACCAGTTCCTTCAGGGTCTTGGGAGGAGCAGAAATGCCCACCCGATCCAGCAGATCCTGGTTGTAGAACAGGCGACAGGCAGATGCGGTAAAGGGCAGGGAGTAGATCCCGTCGCCCCAGGAGTTGATGCCCTGCACAAAAGCGCCATCCCAGAAACGAGCCTTGTACTCCTCCGTCATATACGGAGAGAGATCCAGCAGCATCTTCTTTTCGTCCACCTGCACTTCCAGCGGGTCCGTTCCACTGAGCTTGAACACATCCGGTGCAGTGTCGGTGCTGAAGGCAAGATCCAGCATCTGAGAATAGTTGTCGGCATAGACCTGGTAGTCGATATAAATGTTGTCCGAATTGGTCTTGTTGTATTCTTCGATTAGCGGAGTCAGATACGCCTGATCGTGACGGTCCGTGGTCCAGTAAGAGATGGTGATCACGCCGTCATCGCCGCCAGCGGTAGAACTGGCAGCCGCGCTGCTGGAACCGGAGTCCCCACAGGCGGCCAGAGATGCCGTCATGCCAACAACACCCATGACTTTAAGAAAATCGCGCCGGTTGATCTTTTTCTTCATAATATTTCCTCCTCTTTTGAGAACAGAACCTTCTTCTACTGAGAGCATACCAAATCTGCCGGATTTCAGGGAGTAAAATATTCAGTTTTTATGTTCAAAAAATTACTTCAGCCATTGTGAAAATCCAAAAAACGCAGAAACATTGCCCAATCCCATCGGGTAATATCGTGGCCGCCGGTGCGGCGGTGGTATCCAATTCGCCCGGTCAGGTATCCCGAGTCATTGGCAGGCGGCTGGCTGGGCAGAGGAGCATCCCCGAAGAGCTCCCAGGCACAACTGGCGCTCTTTGCACCATTCCACTCTGCATCAGGGTCGCTCCACCGATCCTCAGAGCCGCTGGTTATGTAACACAGCCGTGGTGCCACACAGGCCACCAGCTGGTGCTGATCGAAGGGAAGGGTCTCCTCTTTCCATGCATACTTCTGATAATTTTTGCAGAACCAATGGGGAAATGCTGCCGTGATGGAACCCACCGTCTCACCATGCTTGCCACGGGACACGGCAGCACCAGAGCAGCCGGAATCATTGACGAGGACCCCGCAGACCCTTTCATCCTGTGCCGCACACCAAAGCGCCGCCTTGCCGCCGCGCGAGAAACCACCCACCGAGATTCGGGCCGGGTCGATGCCCGGGTGTTTTACCAGCAGGTCTACCACACAGCTCATCCCAAAGGCCCAGATGTCCAGGGTTCCCCATGCATCGGCAGGCAGTGCATCTGCACTGAGCCCAAAAAGCTTTGCCAGTGGGCCGGGATACTGCGCAGCATCGTCGGGCTGCAATGCACTTGCATAGAAGGTCACGGCTGCCCGGCCCGATTGTACGATCTGTTCAGCAGGCCAGTATTCCTGCTCCGTTTCCTGTTCGATATCAATGAGCGACGGCCCGCCGCTTCCGACTGGCATATTCTGGAAGAAATTCGTGGCCTCTTTGCGCCACGCTTCCGGGGCATTGGCCAGCAGTTTTTCCATCTGATCAGGCCCCATTTTCGGCCCGGGAGAGGCAGTCTTTTCGTGATTGCAAAGGAACAGGACCGCCGGGATCTTCTGCGTTCCCTCCGGACGCACCACCACCACGGGGAATTCCAGACTTCCTGGCTTCGTTTTCAGACAGATATCCCAGATCTGCCGTATAGCTTTGCATTTTGGCAGATACTCTTCTGACCGCAGGTGTTCGGTTTGTTCATAGGGAACTTCCGGCCGGGTGCCGTACTCCTGCGAGCGGAACAACGCGAGCAGCGCTTCCCGCCGTGCATTCCAATTCTGCGGAGTCGTATTCTTTTCCAATACCAACGGCAAATTCATCTGATATTCCTCCTAACCGGGGACGGATCATGCCCCTTTTCATCATATCATCCGCAGCAGCATGGCGGGTTGAAAAAATTCAGGAGATGCTTCAAAATACACCGAACCTGATACAGTGATGTCGCTCCGGCCAGCCGAATGACTTATAATGTTTTATATAAACAGATGCCAACACGGTATCAGGGTACTTTAGTGAGGAATGAACATGAAGCATTTTGAGATCTACAAAAAAGACCCCGCCACCGGCGCTTTGTACCCGGAAGGACAGCGGCGAAAAAAAGGGCTTGCCCGTATCCTGGAGATCGTTGTGCGGGACTTTTGGCAGTTGCTGGGTTCCGGCTTGATCGCCACGGCGGCGGCTTTGCCCTACGGACTCTGTATCATGCTGTTCCTGCCATCCAATGCTCTGGGACTGCTGATCCTTTCCTGTGTTGTCACCGGCGCTCTGGCCTCTGTCTTCGGGATGAACCTGCTGGATACCATTTTGCGCTGTCTGCGGGACGAGGCCGGTTTTTGGTCTTTCCAATACAAAAAGTCTCTGAAGAACAACACCCTGCCAGCCGCTTTGTTCGGGGCGGTATTCGGCCCGTTATTTGCTGTGGATCTGGCAGGGTTAAGTCTGGCGGTACGCCGCGGCCAAAGCGTGTTTCAGGTCGAGTTTCTGGTGATATCCATAATCTTCCTGCTGGGCTTTGCGCTGAACCTTGCCATCCAGATCCCCCTGATGCAGCTCCCTGTATCAGCACTGCTCAAAAATGCCTTTCTGCTGTTTCGGGGCAACCTTGGGTGCTCGCTGATGGCTGTTGCCGCATTGATCGGTTATGCTGCACTGTTTGTTCTGCTGCCAGCCACTTTGTCATTCCTGCTCATCGTCTCCAACCTGTGGCTGCCGATGCTGACAGCAGCATTTCTGCTCTATGGCTGTGTTGAAAGAAATTTTAGCATAGAATCACGGATCCTGCAAGGAAACAACCCGGATCCTTTTCTGTAACCAAACAGGCCTGCTCCGCATCACTGTGGGGCAGGCCTGTCTTTTGTTTATGAGACCACCCGATTTTGGGATCCCGGCCCGAAAAAGAATGCCGGTTCGTGCATTCCTCCTCTGCTCTCTGGCAAATTACAGCGCGGATGTGATATAATGGAGAAAAACCACCGGGGAACGGCACAAAAGACGGAGGATGCGGGATGAAACAGAGGCAGCGAGAACAGGTTCAAAGAGGCTGTGCGGTGGGCACCATGGTGCTGCTGGCATGGCTGTGCCGGGTGCTCCCGCTGGAGGGCCTGCCCTCCGGCCTGCGGGAAGCCTGCGGCATCCTCCGGAGCTTGCTGTATCTGAGCCTGTTCGCAGGGTGGGGAATCTCCCTGTACAACCGCACGGTGCATCCGCAGGTGCGGCGGCTGCTGCTGAACGTGGATTTGTTGATGCTGTTCTGGATCCTTGTGCGCACCCTGCGGTTCCAGCTGAACACTCCCCCGGAGATCGATCGGATGCTGTGGTACCTCTACTATGCCCCCATGCTGGGGATACCGGTGCTCTGCGTTCAGCTGGTCCTGACGGTGGACAGATCCGAGCGCTACCGCCTGTCTGCCTGGGCCAGAATGCTGTGGCTGCCCTCGGCGGTGCTGCTGGAGCTGGTGCTGACCAACGACCTGCACCGGCAGGTGTTCCGGCTGCAGCAGCCCTGGAACGAAAAATACCAGTACGGCTGGCTTTTCGGTCTGGTGGTGGGGTGGATCGTGATCTGCATCCTGCTGGCCTTTGGGATCATCGCCCACAAGAGCCGGAACCCCCGGATCCTCCGGCGGCTGCCCCTGCCTGCCATTCCGCTGGTGCTGCTGGGGGTGTACGCGGTGCTTTACGGCTTCCGTTTTCCCCTGATCAGGCAGTTTCTGGGGGATATGACCATCGTTCACTGCCTGATGACGGCGGCTTCGCTGGAAGGCGGCCTGCGCTGCGGCCTGATCCAGTCCAACACCGGCTATGAGGAGCTGCTGCGTGTCACCTCTCTGGCGGTGCAGCTGGTGGACCGGCAGGGCAACGTGTACTGCTGCTCCGAGAACGGCCGCATGGTGGACCGCCGGGAGCTACAGGCCGCCATGCATGGCACGGTGCAGCTGGACGAGCACACCCTGCTGCGCAGCGCACCGGTGCAGGGCGGCTATGTGATGTGGCAGACAGACATCACCGAGCTGGTGGAAAACATGGAGCGCCTGAAGGAGAACCGCACGGAGCTGGCAGAGCGCAACTATCTGGAACAGCAGAACTACGAGGTGGAGCGCAAGATCAACGCCCTGCGGGAGAAGAACCGCCTGTACGATCTGCTGCAGCGCCAGCTGGCCCCCCAGATCATCCGGATGGATCAGCTTCTGACCCGGTACCGCGCGGCCCCGGAGGCGGACAAGCGGCAGCTGCTGGGGCAGGTGGCAGTGCTGGGTGCCTACCTGAAACGGGGTGCCAACCTGATGTTTCTGGCTCAGCAGCACCGGTATGTGCCCTCGGCGGAGCTGCGGTACGCGCTGGAGGAATCCATCAGCAGCCTGGAGCTGGCCGGGGTGGAGTGCGCCATGGAGGTGACCCACGGGGTCCGGCTTCCGGCAGAGGCGGCAGCGGCCTGTTACAGCCGGTTCGAGTCGGTGGTGGAGGGGGCGTTGGGGCAGCTGGATGCCCTGTTCGTGCGGGCCATCTGGAAGGATCACCGGCTGAACCTTTATCTTTCGGTGGAGACCGGGGCGGACCTGAAAGCCGCCTGCCCCGCCGCTGTGCAGGAGGCCCCGGGCAGCTGGGTGCTGAACGATCACTTTGAAGGAGGTGCCCCGGAATGTGGAACAAACTGAAGCAGTGGCTGCACCCGGACCACATCACCCGCAGCTCCATCAAGGAGGGCTTTGACGACCTGCCCGCGGCGGTGTGCTACTTTACCCCGGACGGCATCATCCGGCTGTGCAACCGGCAGATGTTCCGGGTCTACCGTGCCCTCTCCGGCCGGGATCTGCAATCGCTGGAGGAGCTGCACCAGCAGGTGTGGGCCCCCACCCATGGCCGAAGAGTGGACGGCAAAAATCCGTCCTTTGTGCTGCCGGACGGCACCTGCTGGCTCTACTCGGAGCAGACCGTGTTCGGGGAGGGGGTCCGCCCCCATGTGGAGTGCATCTTTTCGGAGGTGACAGACCTGCAGCGCCAGCGGCAGGAGCTGCTGCGGATGAACCGGGAGCTGCGCCGGCTGTCGGAGAACGTGCAGGAGATGACCCGGGAAAAAGAGATCCTGGAGTTCAAGACCCGGCTCCACGATGAAATGGGCTACGGCCTTACGGCGGTGCGGCAGTGCCTGCTGCAGCGGAAGGACCCGGCGGAGCTGGAAGCCTCCCTTGAACAGATGAACAAGGCGGTGCAGCTGTACCGGAAGGACAGTGAGACCCCGCCGGAGGAAAACGAGTGGGACGTGTTCGTGGAGGACGCGGCCCAGCTGGGGGTCACGGTGGCCCTGCAGGGGCCCATGCCCCGGCAGCACCAGCAGCTGCTGCTGACCATTGCCCGGGAGTGCATTACCAACGCGGTGCGCTACGCCGGGGCCAACCGGTTGGAGATCACCATCACCCCGCAGGGCGGGGGCCAGCGCTGGCAGTTTGAAAACGACGGCCCGCCCCCCGCAGACCCTGCCATTACGCCGGGCGGAGGGCTTACCGCCATCCAGCGCCGGGTGATGCAGGCGGGCGGTACCATGGAGGTGCAGGCCCGGCCCCGCTACCGGCTGTGTGTGAACCTGCCAAAGGAGGAAACGATATGACCAGCGTTTTGATCGTGGAAGACCAGCGGATGCCCCGGGAGAACATGGAGCACCTTGTGGAGGACAGTGGCCGCTACCGCCGGGTGGCCTCCCTGAGCACAGCGGAAATGGCGCTGGCCCAGTGCGCCCGGCATGCCGTGGATCTGGTGCTGATGGATGTGTGCACCAAGGGCAGCCGGGACGGCATTGACGTGGCGGCAGAGATCAAGGCCCGGTACCCGGAGACCAAAGTCATCATCATCACCTCCATGGTGGAGGAAAGCTACCTGAAACGGGCAAAGGCCGCCGGGGCCGAGAGCTTCTGGTACAAGGATGTGTCCCCGGAGAGCCTGCTGGAGGTGATGGACCGCACCATGGCGGGGGAAAGCCTCTACCCGGACCGCACCCCGGAGACCCGCCTGGGGCAGGTCAGCAGCACCCAGCTCACCCCCCGGGAGATCGAGGTGCTGCGGCTGGTGTGTGAGGGGCTGGAATATGAGGAGATCGCCGCAGAGCTGGGCATCTCCTCCCGCACCGTAAAGCGCTTTGTCTCTTCCCTGCTGGAAAAAACCGGCTACTCCAACCGCACCCGCCTGGCCATTGCCGTCACCAAGAAAAACTTCATCCTCCCCCATCTGGAGGAGTAAGATTTTGCCGTGCAAAACCCCTCAGTCACGGCTTGCGCAAAGACGGAAGGGTTGTACAAAGGCGAAGCCTGCCCGTGAGACAGACCCCCCTGCAAAGGGGGGCTTTTTTATGCGCATTTTGCTCCCAAAAGTGCCAAATTGTGGAACACACCGGAAATTCTGGAAAAACTTTGGGCAGAACACCGAAAAATTTTCACAGTTTTGTCCCTTATGGCCCATGCGGAGCCGCGGGGCGTTGTGGTATCCTTGATACAGTAAAACGTTCTGCATCCATGTGGCGAGACACTGCCCGGAAAGGAGGCCGTGGACATGAAATGTGTCGTAGTCGATATGCGCAACAGGCTCTTCGGCGATGCGATATCGGGTTCCCTGCAGCACTTTGACTCAGGGTTCCGGGTCTACCAGACCGAAGGAACCGCTGCGGAGGATCTGTGTGTGGATACCCATGCCGATGTTCTTGTTGCAGAGGTCACGGCCTACCCGCCGTGGCGGCTGGAACAGCGGCTGGACCTGTGCCGGAGGCTGCGGCAGGGGCTGCCCGGCTGCCGGGTGGCGCTGGTGGTAGATGAGGTGTGCGAGCCTCAACTGGCGGACCAGGTGCGGCGGGCGAAAAAGGACGGTCTGATCGACGGGTTCTTTTACAGCTCTGTCTCCTCCGACTATCTCTCTGCTATGATCGATGCCCTGTGATCCCTTGAAACAAACAGCATGATTCTGGAAAGGAGCAACTACCATGACGAACAAAAAACTGAAGATGGCGGCAATGTCCGTGGCCCTGACCGCCTGTGTGGCCGCAAGCCCTCTGGCAGCAAAAGCAGATGCTCCGGAAGCAGCTCCGGGAGAACCGAAAACGGAGCCTGTGGCGGAGGAAACCAAGAAAGAGGAAAACACCGTAGAACCTCAGGTTAATCAGGAAGCGCAGGACGCTCAGGAGACCCTGAAGGATGCGGAAGTCAAATACGATAAAGACAACTCCACGACCAACCCTGACGGCTTCCAGAAGCTGGATGGCGTGATCGTGACCAACCCCGAGGGCAGCGGTGAGACCGGCGGCGAGACCGGCGGCGAGACCAACCCCAACCCCAACCCCCCCAACGGCGAGACCAACACCAAAGC
>ENA-UONW01002740-UONW01002740.1-human-gut-metagenome-genome-assembly--contig:-CS52-NODE-2740-length-16477-cov-6.088662_pt1 | contig 16477 bp, 16 predicted proteins | sample MGYA00242463_ERZ724010 | MGnify/ENA metagenome assembly ERZ724010 | reverse complement strand
TCCAGTCGAATACTTCCATGAGTACGAAACGAATGCTGTGGCCTACAGCCGCCAGCAAGGCACATATAGGGAATGCTTTTTTAGGTGGATTGCTTATGCTTGAAAATCCTATTGCGGCTACAGCTGCGAACGTCGCATCTTCTAATATCTGCAGTATGAGCATATTGTTCAGAGTTGTTTTTTTATTGCATTAAGTTGAAATTCATGGAAACGAGTCCCAGACAAAGTCCCAATGACAGGCATACGGTTATGACGGAAGCATGTATGAGTCGGCTGACAAAACATACATTGTGTCCGTATATCAAGTCTGTGATTGAATTGATGAACGGTATACCTGGTACCAGATATAGCACACTTGTACCTACTGCCAGTTCCGGCGTATGCCCCAATCCGTACACATAGCACATGCATCCTATTATTGTCGAGCAATAGGCCGATGCAATGGTGACTATACGTGCATCCCATTTCCATTCAAGAAGTTTGATTTTCAGGCAATAGCCCACACATGTAGCCACGAAAACCACGAGCATTGCCATAGGGTCGCCTCCGAAGAGTCTGCAGAACGATGCGTTGGCGAATCCAACAAGCAAAAGCACCAGCCATCTGTTGATTTTCGGATGACTGATGATTCTGTCATATTCATTGCAGGCCTCCTCCAACGACAATTTGTTGTCATGGATTCTCCAGCTCAGCCTGCTTAGTTCTGTGTTTATATAGAAACTTATGGTTGAATTTTTCGTCTTTCCCACGTTGCTGTAGGAATGATCTGAATTGTTATCCCAAACAGTCAATATGATGTGATTGGTGAGTATGCTCAACTCAGCCTTTACGTCATATGTTTCAGCAATTCTTGCTACATTTTTTTCAATTCTTACAGACGAAGCGCCGCACGCAAGCAGTGCTGTGGAGTAGTCTGTAAGAAAACATGCTATGTTTTTTATTCTATTGTGTTGCTCCATTTTTTATTATTCTTCATCATCACAATATGAGCACAGATTGTGATCCCATTCAAGTATGTGATGCTTCATGTTGAATCTGATAGACTTTAACAATAATTTTCTTCCGAAGCATACAGCCAATGTGCAGAACAGAACAACCCAAATCAAGTAAGCTTTTTCGCTGTAGCTTGTTGCAGCAAGCATCAATACATTATCCATAAAGCGAATCTTTTATTTATTGTCAGTTTTTTTTTATTTCTGACGCAAAAGTATTGCATAAATGGCGCCTTGTGAAATTCTGGCTTTGGTTTGTTTCGATAACAGCTATCAGTTTTCATTAACTGACAAAGTGAAATTCCACTGCCGTCTTTCATGAACTGTTTGACACTGTTGCTCCGAGGGACGTTTGCATACTGTTGCCCGTTCCGACTGTATGCTTCAAGTCGTGTCATTTATCCGTCTGTGCCGGCATAGTTTCTCAGTGCCCTTGCGGCCGTCCTGTTTTGATGTATATTGTCCATAAAATCGATTTTATTGATAATCATTAGTGATTGAAAAAATAGTCGCTTGTTTTTTTTATTGGCTGGTTCCTATGAAAAGGAATATCATGCTTATCAATACAAGTATGAGATCGACGACTTTGGACTTGAGATTTTTCTCTCTGAAGATAAGGGCGCCGAACAGGAAAGAAACCAGAACGCTTCCTCTTCTTATCATCGACACGATGCTTATCATTGCACCGTCAAGGCTGAGAGCATAGAAGTAAACAAAGTCTGCCGCCGACAAAAATATTGAAATCATTATGATGCACCAGTCCCAATGGAATGGAGTAGTCTTCTTGCGCGTAGGCATCCACAGAATTAGCATCATTATTCCCATCATCACGAATTGGTAGATGTTGTACCACGACTGCACTGCCATCTTGTCCAGTCCAACACCTCCGGCGGCAGGCGAAGCCATGAGGAATTTGTCATACAGTCCGCTCAGCGCACCAAGTATGTTGGATGTCAGGACGAACACAATCCATTTGTTGTGCTTAAAGTCGATGCCTTCTTTCTTGCCGCTCTGGCTCAGCATGAACAGTGAGAACATGGCTGTTATCACACCCAGCCACTGGAAAAGTGACAAGCGTTCGCCGAAGAATGTCAATGCACCGATCAGGACCATCACCGGGCGTGTCGCATTTATTGGTCCTACGATTGTAAGCGGCAGATGCTTTATCCCGAAATATCCGAAAAGCCAGGAACTCAGCACGATGCACGATTTCAGTAGGATATATTTATGAGCCTCCCATCCGTACGAGTGTGTGTAGAACAGTGAACTTTCGCTTATGCCACCTTCTGCCGAAGCAATAATGAACGGCAGGAATATCAAGCTGGAAAACATTGTGTTGAGAAAAAGCACAGGTATGACCGCATTGTTTTTCAGCGATTTTTTCTTGAAAACGTCATAGAATCCCAGCAGGCATGCTGAGATAAATGCTAAAATTAACCACATTTCTAATTATATATTATTATAGATATAGCTGCAATATGTTTCTGTCTTTTTATGAACATTGTGCTTTGTTTGTTCTATTCCACATGGAATATGTTATCCGGATATTCAATGTCAGTCAGGAAAAGTGCGTTTCCCGGAACACTGGTTCCAGCCAGACACCTGTCTTTCCCCTCAATTATTCTGCAGAACTGGTCGACAGTCAGTTTTCCGCGTCCCACATCGAGCAATGTTCCCACAACCGACCTGACCATATTTCTCAGAAATCTGTCAGCTTTTATTGTAAACACCCATTCATCGTCCTTCACCTGTTTCCATTCAGCCTTCATTATTCTGCAGTTGTTGGTTTTTACATCAGTGTGCAGTTTGCTGAAGCTTGTGAAGTCCGTATATTCGAAAAGCCTCATAGCCGCTTTGTTCATCAGCTCATAGTCCGGCTTCATGTTGAATCGGAATGTATAGTGTCTGGTAAATGGATTTCTGTTTGTTGTCAGAAAATATTGGTAAGTTCTTGACGTTGCGTCAAATCTGGCATGCGCGTTGTCTGTCACAGGAATCGTTTTGTATATTGCTATATCTTGGGGCAGCATCCTGTTGAGTTTTTCAGTAAACCTGTCAGCTGTTTCTTGCCTGTTTGAAGTTCCGCTGAGAAGTGAGTCGCAGTCGAAGTGTGCAACCATAAGTCTGGCGTTTACACCGGCATCAGTTCTTCCGGCACCAGTCACCTCTGTCGGCTTCTGTGTAAGTTTCGATAGAGCATCCATCAGCACCTCCTGCACGCTGATGCCGTTAGGCTGAATCTGCCATCCGTGATAGTTTGCCCCGTCGTAGGCAAGATACATGAAAAAGCGCATAATTCCTTAATGATGGTAATGATAAATAGAAATGGCCGCACCCGCATGTTTCAGATGTGCCTCCTATTATCCTAAATATTCGTTTCCGTTTCGGTTCTTTCTTCTTTATATATATTATATGTATGCAGTCAAGGTGCCGTTTGTTTTGTTATCCTCATTTCGTCTTACCTGACAGTCAGGTGGAAGCATCCTTGTCTTTTCTCATATTTCACGTAGCATTTGTCTGCAAGCCTCAGGTCGTTGAGAACTTCCGACAATATAAGTTTCAGATTGAAATCCCATCTTGTTGGTTCTGGGCCGTTTTCGCCGTGCTTCCCGGTTATAGGTATGAATCTGTTGTACGATATGTCGACAGTTGTTCCGTAACAGTGGCACGACTGCGTCGTTGCATTTTTGTTGTACACCTGCAGTTTGCTTACATCCTCATGCGTTCTCAGAACAGATGTCACCACAAGCATGTGAGGCGGCATACCCTTTGAATACAGTGAATCAATGAAATTTACGGCAATGGTGTTCAGCAGCTGCTGAGCCCTCGGCACCAGATAGGGTAGGGAGTGGCTCAGGTCATCCACGGTGTAGTAAGGCGAATTTGTAATGTTTACCAATTTCTTGCTTCTTACCAGTTTCAGAGCCTCTTCACGGTCATGAATCGGTCTGATGCCGTTTTCCATAGCTGCCTCGAGCTGTACATCGTTTATGTCTGGAAAGCAGTCAGTGAAGCTGTACACACCGACAATCTTATTCTTGGGCCTTGTTTCCGCCGTCTTGTTCTCACTTTCGGTTGTCGGCTCACTTTTATTTTCTTCTTTGCCGCTGTTGTCTGTTTCAGCAGTCGTTTCAGTCTGTTTCTGTATAGGTTTGTTTGCAATGATGTCCTGTCTCTCTGTAATAGTCTCTTTGGCCGTTGCAGATTCAGACAAAATGTTTGTGTCGATTGAGAATATATGCCTTATTCCCATCATTGCAGCTGTGAACATGCAGAATGCAAGAACAAAGTGAATCTTGTTATATTTGTTCTTGCACTTTTTTTCGTCTTTCTGCACCATATTCTATTTGTTTTTTAATATGTATATAGAGGATATAATTGCGAGTCTTTTTGGTTGTTCCCCACACTGACATCTTTTCAATTGCACATTATCGATTGAAAGAGATGCTGTTTCGCATTATGAATGCAAAATTAAATCATTTTTTTATTTTTTCCCACTTAAAATTCATGATTAACAGAAATAACGTCATATCGCCATCTGTTCAGGTTGTTATCTCACCACAGGAGGCGGGAAACTAGGTAAAATTGTCGGTGACCCGTTTCTCCTGTTGTCGTGTATTAAGTCGTCAAGCAAATCTTTTACTAACCATCCCAAAGGCAAGTCTAGCGTAAATTTCTCATTGATTCTGATTTTAGGCGTAACAATAGGTACAGTTATCCACCTCCTGCTGTAAGGGTCATAGACCTGTTCGGCGCCCAGGTCTATGCCGGCTTTGTCTTGCATGAAAGTCAGATATCCTCCAAACGACGATGAGCCAACATATGGCATTGCACCCATAGAGATGTACGGCACTTTGTTGTAGTAGTTTCCGAACAGAGTCGCCGAAATGTTGTCGTTGAATCTGTATGTAGCCGAACCGCCTATGCCGAATTGCGTGGTCATGCCTTTCTGAAGCAGCATCCTGTTTGCGTTTAAGTTGGCAGTGAATGTGAAGTTTCCTGCATTCTGCATAAGCGACACACTGCCGCTTGCCGCAGACATAAGCCCGGGGTAAGTGGTTCTTGACATGTTCACCGACAGTGCGCCGTTTCTCCATCTGCTTATATCCATACCTGAATTGAAGTCGAAGGCAAACGGGTTCCTGTCAAACGTCGGAAGCATCTTGTCGCCTCCGTTTTTGCCTGTATGCCAGTATCCTGTGGCCGGATGCCCCATGCTTTTCACGTTGGTGCTTTTTAGTATGGAGTCGGCATGAATCTTGAATTCTTCGGCAATGAATCTGGCTTCGGGATAGTCGTATGTCATAAAGCTTCGGTCTGTCCTTACCGTTTTGCTGTCTATAGTCGCTTTATAGTTTTCCTGAGCGCAGATTGTTGTCGTACAGATGATTGTTGCCACTGCATAAGCCAAAGTGTGTCTTGCTTCCATACCATTATGTTTTTCTGCTAAAATAAAGTTTTTTATTGCTTTTTTATATCCGTCTTTTGTTAAAAGATGTTTTTCGTATTCATTGCATGTGCATTATATATATCTTTGTGTAGCAGATACGATAAGTATTCTTTAGGCACGTTATTTCTAAACATGAAAACATATAATTATAGATTATGAAAAACCTATTATCCAGAACTTTGTTGTCAGGCACATTAATGCTTTTGTCTGCAGGTGCCTGTGCGCAGACATTCATGTGGTACAGCAGTACCGGCGGACACGAATGGGAAGTGTCGAAAGTACGTATGAAGTCGTCAGCCGATAAATCTGTATCCTTGTCTGTCGATGCTTCAGCCGAGGGTACTCGTTTTCTCAATTGGGGTACATGCTTCAACGAACTCGGTTGGGATGCTCTCAATGTTCTGACAGAGTCGGAACGCAATGATGTAATGTCGCGTCTGTTCTCGCCGAAGGGTGACATGCGGTTCACCATAGGGCGTTTTTCCATGAATGCCAACGATTATGCCCGCGATTGGTACAGCTGCGACGAGGTCGACGGCGATTTCCAGCTCAAGCATTTCAATATCGACCGCGACAAAGAGGCTCTTGTTCCTTATATCAGGCTGGCACAGAAGTACAATCCCGACCTCAAGTTTTGGGTGTCACCATGGTCACCTCCATCATGGATGAAGGTCAACCATTATTATTCTGTACGCAGCGACAAGAACTACAACGCCATGGACCCGCGTCTCGACTACATCCTTTTTCAGGACAGCCATGAAGAACAGTCCGATTTGTTTCCGTGTCAGTTGGCCGTCAACGACTACATGATACAGGATTCTCGTTACCTCTCAGCCTATGCCGACTATTTCTGCCGGTTCATATCGGCCTACAAGGAACTGAATATACCTATATATATGGTAATGTTTCAGAACGAGTCCTGGAGCTATACAGTTTATCCTGGATGTGCATGGACGCCTGAAGGCATAATCCGTTTCAATGCCGAATATCTTGGCCCAGCTTTGAAGAAGAAGCACCCCGATGTGTCGCTCTATCTAGGCACCATCAATACCAACCGTTTTGCTGTGGTCGATCAGATTCTTTCCGACAAACGTATGCCTGACTACATCAAAGGCGTTGGATTCCAGTGGGAAGGACGACAGATTCTTCCTGGTATACGCAAGAAATATCCCGATTACAGATATGTACAGACAGAGAGTGAATGCGGGTGGGGCTCTTTCGATTGGAAGGCGGCCGAACACACATTCGACATCATCAATGAATATCTGGCAAACGGTTGCGAGGAGTATACGTTCTGGAATGCAGTCCTTTGCGATGACGGCGTAAGCGGTTGGGGCTGGAAGCAGAACGCTCTTATACGTGTAGACTCCAAATCGCGTTCTCTCACCTTCACCCCCGAATACTATGCAGTGAAGCACTATTGCCAGGCTGTTGTTTCCGGAAGCCGTATAGTCGCTTCACGTGCCGCAGGCGAATCCAAGCTTCCTCTTCTTGTTTGTGTGCGTCCCGACGGCAAGTACGCCGTTATAGCCGGCAACCTGTCCGATCAGACTCAGGATGCAGTTATTCAGATAGCCGGTAAATATCTGTCGGTATCTCTTGAGGCACATTCATTCAATACCTTTGTCGAAAAATAGGCAGATTGCATTCTTTCCTGCAACTATCTGTTTATAAGGCGTGGCGCCGGTTCCATGAAACCAGTGCCGCGTTTTTTATTTTGTATCCGGCGCATTTCAAGTGCAGGCAAACATACATCCACGTGCCATGTACAGCCCGCTTCATGCATGCACGTCCTCGTTCAAGTTTCAATGTGCTGTTTCCTGCTGTGTAAATAAAGTATATGCTTGTTCCCGTTCATTTCTGTTTTTTCGTTACATTTGCAATTGGTTTTACCTCTTTATATAAACAAAAGGTTAGATAATGGTTAAGAAACAGCAGACAACAAGAAGGTCTAAAGACAGTAAGACGAAGGACAGCCTATCTTCGGCCATTGATGTGTTCAACGGCCTTTCCCGTAGGGAACTCACAATGTTTTCCTTAGGACTATGCCTCCTTCTTTTTGCTGTGTTTATGCTCGTTGCATTCACTTCATACCTCTATTCCGGTGATTCAGACTATTCGCTTCTTGAAAATCCTACAATGGATGACGTAGCCAATGACGCCCAGGAATTCAAGAACTCATGCGGTTCGCTCGGGGCAATGATTTCTTATTTTTTCATCAACAAATGTTTCGGTCTGGCATCCTATATCATACCTGTATTTCTGGTCTTGCTGGGCATGAAGCTCATGCGGGCCTACAAGGTACGCATATTCCGCTGGTTCATTCTGTTGGCCATGCTTCTTGTATGGCTCAGCATCACTTTTGCCGCAGTTTTCACTTATGTGCCGCTTTTCGACGGGTCGTTCATAAACCCTGGAGGCAACCACGGCAAGTACGTCGTCAAGCGCCTGACTTCGCTTATCGGAACTCCAGGCTTGTTCGGCGCTCTTCTTCTCTTTGCCGTATTCTATCTGACTTACATCAGCCGCAAGACTGTCGACTATGTCAGAAAAGCTCTTCATCCGCATATGAACTCTATTGCCGATTACGGTCGTACGGCACCGGTTTCTGCCAGTCCTGATGTTCCTGAGAATTTGGCTTCTGATGAAATCTCACAGCAGGATGTTCCCGAAAAGCCTGCATCAGCTCCTCAGCACGAAGAACCGGCTCATGTATTTGAGGACCCCAAGACCAGCACCCTCGAATTTGATGCCGACGGCAATATGGTAGCATCTACATTGACAGCCGAAGAGCTTGGCGAGGATACGCCTGCAGAATCCGATTCCGTTTCTTCCGACGAAGCCGCACCATCCATTGATGCCGCTGGAAGTACCCGTACAGAAAAGGCTGCATCCAAGTCCGACGATGCCATAAAGGTAGACATCGCCGAAGCCGCCGATACAGAGCGCGGCAGCGGTGAGATAGTACGTGGCAGTATTGACGAACCGTACGACCCGAAGCTCGACCTTGAATACTATCATTATCCTACTCTTGACCTTCTCGACAAGAGCGACGACAGTCGTCCTACAATCGATATGGCCGAGCAGAACGCCAACAAGGAGCGCATCATCACCATTCTTCGCAATTTCGGCGTAGAGATTAGCAGCATCAAGGCAACCATTGGCCCGACAATCACACTTTATGAAATCACGCCGGCCGAAGGTGTCCGCATATCAAAGATTCGAAATCTCGAAGACGATATAGCTCTGAGCCTTGCCGCCGAAGGCATACGTATCATTGCACCTATCCCGGGCAAAGGAACAATAGGTATCGAGGTACCGAACAAGAAAAAGTGCATAGTCTCCATGGAGAGCATCATCAGCAGCCGCACATACCAGGAGTCCACCATGGAACTTCCGTGTGCTCTGGGAAAGACCATCACAAACGAAGTCTTCATGATTGACTTGGCAAAGGCTCCGCATCTTCTAGTAGCCGGAGCCACAGGTATGGGTAAGTCTGTCGGACTCAATGCCATTGTGACGTCTTTGCTCTACAAGAAACACCCGTCAGAACTGAAGATTGTCATGGTCGACCCTAAGAAGGTAGAGTTCAGCATCTACAGTCCTATCGAAAACCATTTCCTTGCAAAACTCGAAGGCGAGGACGATGCCATCATAACCGATGTTTCCAAGGTCGTGCAGACTCTCAAGTCGCTCTGTCAGCTCATGGACACACGCTACGACCTGCTCAAGAAGGCACGTGTACGCAACATCAAGGAGTACAATGCCAAGTTCAGACGACGTGAGCTCAATCCTGAGAACGGCCATGAGTTCATGCCATACATTGTTGTGATAATCGATGAGTTCGGCGACCTCATAATGACAGCCGGCAAGGAGATAGAACTCCCTATTTGCCGTATAGCACAGTTGGCGCGTGCCGTCGGCATACACATGATTATTGCGACGCAGCGTCCTACGACCAGCATCATCACCGGTACCATCAAAGCCAACTTCCCTGCACGTATAGCCTTCAGGGTTGCCGCCATGATGGACTCGCGAATCATCCTCGACCGTCCGGGAGCCAACCAGCTTATCGGACGCGGAGATATGCTTTATCTTCAGGGTTCAGACCCTGTCAGAGTGCAGTGTGCCTTTGTCGATACTCCCGAAGTGTCCCGTATATGCCAGTTCATCAGTCAGCAGCAGAGCTACCCTCATGCCTTGTATCTTCCTGAGGTCAAAGGCGAGGACAGCGGTCTTGGCAGTTCTGAATCGTCTGCCGATATGAAGCATCTCGACCCTATGTTCGATGAGGTTGCACACCTAATCGTTTCCACCCAGCAGGGCTCTACATCGCTCATACAGCGTAAGTTCTCCATCGGATATAACCGTGCCGGACGACTCATGGACCAGATGGAAAGAGCCGGCATAGTCGGACCGCAGCAAGGAAGCAAACCGCGTGAGGTGCTTATTGCCGACCTCGTGTCGTTGGAGAATCTGCTCAACTCGCTTCGTTGACTTTTTCTCTATTCCCGCGTCATGCAGGCATCTAGAAATTATAAGAAAAAATATTTCATATAACTGTTAAGTAACAAGCAATGAAAAGATTAATCGGATTTACAGTCATGTTGTTTGTGGCAATGTTCTCCCACGTGTCACTTGCCCAGAATGCAGTATCTATTCTCGATAAGGCCGCTTCGGTCTACCGCAGTGCTGGTGGAGTGAAGGCGCAGTTTATGGTTACGTCTGACGGCAATTCGTCCACCGGACTAATAATGCTCAGCGGACAGAAGTTTTTCTGCAACATGGGAGGCGGAATTATGACCTGGTTCGACGGCAAGACCATGTGGAGCTATGTTGTAAAGAACGAGGAGGTCAATGTCACCACACCTACTGGAGCAGAACTGAGCCGTATCAATCCGTATGCTTTCCTGTCGATGTACAAGAAGAACTATAAAGCGTCGATGGGAAAGTCCACAAAGTTGTATTATGAGATTGTTCTCAATGCCGCCAGCTCCAGCGCTTCTCTAAGGAAAGTTGTCATTCGTATCAGCAAGTCTTCCTACCATCCGCTTTACATAAAACTAGTTTCGCGCAAGGTGGTCAACGAGATAAGCATCACAGGCTACACTGACAAGCAGAAATATTCGGATTCCACATTCCGCTTCAACAGTAAGAAATACCCTAAGGCTGAAATAATAGACCTTAGATAAACCAGTGATTATAAACCATTTTCAGAATTCATTAATAAATAAAAAATTTAAATATTATGGAACATATACGTTGTTTGATTATAGGTTCAGGACCAGCAGGCTATACAGCCGCAATTTATGCAGGAAGAGCAAATCTTTCTCCGGTGCTCTACGAGGGCATACAGCCTGGAGGTCAGCTCACCATTACTGATATAGTAGAGAATTTTCCAGGTCATCCTGAAGAAATCAGCGGTTCTGAACTCATGGACCTTATGCGCGAACAGGTGGAAAAGTTCGGCGTTGAAATACGCCAGTCCATTGTTGTCAAGTCTGACTTGAGCAGTGCACCTTATAAGTTCACATTCGATGACGGCAATGAAGTTGAGGCCGATACGGTCATAATAGCTACCGGAGCAACAGCCAAGTTTCTTGGATTGGCAGACGAAGAGAAGTACAGAGGACGCGGCGTCAGTGCATGTGCCACTTGCGACGGATTCTTCTACCGCAAGAAAGTGGTAGCAGTAGTCGGCGGCGGCGACACAGCCTGCGGCGAGGCTGTCTACCTTGCCGGTCTGGCATCCAAGGTATATGTCATCGTGCGCAAGCCATACCTCCGTGCATCGAAAATCATGCAGGACCGCGTGTTCGAAAATCCTAAGATTGAAGTCCTTTTCGAAACACAGACCGAAGGACTCTACGGTGAGGATGGAGTAGAGGGTGCACACCTCGTACATCGTCGCGGTGAAGCCGATGAGAAACATTACGACCTTCCTATTGACGGCTTCTTCCTTGCAATAGGACATACACCTAATTCTGAAGTCTTCAAGCCTTGGATTGAAACCGACGAAACAGGATATATCGTTACACGAGGAGCAACCCCTTGCACAAATATTCCTGGTATATATGCCGCCGGCGATGTCGCCGACCCTAACTACCGCCAGGCCATAGTTGCGGCAGGTACAGGATGCAAGGCCGCCATTGAGGCAGAGCGTTATCTTGCAGAGAATAAGCTCTGATAAATTGCCGCGGTTTGCCGGGTACAATTTGTCTTATTGTCAATTTAATGAACCTTTACCATGGATTTCAAAAGAACGAAACTTCTTTATGGGCTGATATCCAAGAATCAGAGCCTTTCCAAGAAAAGACATCCGATGTTCGAGAAAAGTTCATTCATGAAGTTTTTCATATACATCTTTATGGCATTCTGGGCTGTTTACCTATTCATTTTAGGTATAGCCCTTTATGCCGGTTTTGAAGAATCGAGCCGTGAACCATACGACATGATTAATGGAGGAATGATATTCCTTTTGACATTGGATTTCTTTCTCCGTTTCGGCATGCAGGAAACACCTGCACAAGAGATTCGTCCGTATAAGCTTTTGCCGATATCGCAGAATTTCCTGCTCAATGTATTTTTGGTGCGCATGGCATTGCGTCCATACAATCTGTTCTGGCATTTCCTGCTTGTTCCGATAGGTTTTCTCTCCGTTCCGCGTTTCTTCGGCATATCCGGATTTGTTGGCTTCTTCATCGGCTGGTGGCTGGTTTTCGTTGTCAATAGCTATTGGTACCTGTTCTGGCGTACCCTTGTCAACAGGCACGTACTGTTTGTGTCCATACCGGTAGTAATTTATGCTGCTCTCATTTATTTCGGCTTTTTCCATTTCGAAGATTCCATCTGGCTGGCAAAGGCATCAATGCTTTTCGGTCAGGGACTCATAAAATGGAATCTGTTAAGCTATGGAGCACTGATTATCGTGCTCATACTGCTGTTTTATATCAATAGGGTCATCCAGGCACGCAGCGTCTATGTCGAACTGGCCAAGGAAGAGAAAGTGTCGAAGGTCAAGAGCATACGTTTCGGCTTCCTCGACCGTTTCGGTGAGGTGGGTGAGTACATGAAGCTTGAAATCAAGTCGGCTCTGCGCAACTCCGTTGTCCGCAAGCAGTTCCTCATGGGCATATTCTACATGCTTCTTTTGAGTGCCATGTTTGCCTTCTCCGATGTCTATGACTCTTCTCCGTTCTGGAAAGTGTTCATATGTGTCTATTCGTTTTCGTGTCTTGGAGTCATGACGCTTACCAATGTTATGTGCTCTGAAGGCAACTATATCGACGGGCTCATGAGCCGCAAGGAATCAGTGTTGAGCATACTTCGTGCAAAATACTATTTCAATGTCATCATGATGGTAATACCGCTTATATTCATGATGATGCCGGTTTATGAAGGCAAGGTCAGTGCCGTGATGGTCTTCGGCTGTCTCTTCTTCTCGGCCGGCGTCGTTTTTGCCTGCCTTTTCCAGTTGGCGGTTTATAACAACAACACCATACATCTCAATGAGAAACTGACACGCTCTGGACGCAGCACACGTGTGCAGATGCTCATTTCCATGATATCGATGTTTGCCCCGATGCTGGTCATGATGATTCTCATAAACATCTTCTCAGAGCAGACAGCTAGTCTCGTACTCCTCATCATAGGAATAGTCGGCACACTGCTTCATCCTGTTTGGCTGAGAAATATCTATAAGCGTTTCATGAAGCGCCGTTACGAGAATATGGCCGGCTTCCGTGAGTCGCGCAATGTGTGACGGACATTTATTTGTCAAACGAACGATTAATTTACCAACATATTAAAAGACAGCAGAATATGGACCTTATCATTTCAGATATAAAGAAAACTTTCGGCGAAAAGGTAGCGCTGAACATAGACAACTGCGTAATCAACAGCGGCGAACTGGTAGGACTGGTAGGCAACAACGGAGCCGGCAAGACCACTCTCTTCCGCATCATACTCGACCTTCTGCAACCTGATTGCGGCGAGGTTGCGGTAAGAGGCGTCTATGGAGAACAGGAGGTCAACTGTGTGACATCCAAGAGTGAAGACTGGAAACATTTCACTGGTGCTTACATTGACAGCGGTTTCCTTATCGACTATCTTACTCCTGAGGAATATTTCCGTTTTCTCGCCAAGGTCAACGGCATAGGCGAAACGAAGCTCTACGAATACCTCAAGGACTATGAACAGTTCATGAACGGCGAAATCCTCGGACAGAACCTGCTTATCCGCAACCTTTCAGCAGGCAACAAGCAGAAGGTAGGCATCATCGGAGCTATGATAAACAATCCATCTCTGCTCATCCTCGATGAACCTTTCAATTTCCTCGACCCGAGCAGCCAGATTGCCATGAAGTATATGCTCGACGAATACAACCGCAAGTATGGAGCCACCATCATTGTGTCCAGCCATAACCTCACTCACACCATCGATATATGCAGCAGAGCCATATTGCTCGAACACGGATGCATCATCAAGGATTACACCAAGTCGCATGGCGACAGCATGATGTCCGAGATAGAAGATTATTTCATGCATGGATTGAAGAACCACTCCGATGAGGCATGCAGCGAAACGACAATAGAGATTGAAATAAGCAACGACTGAAAAGGATGGGGCAGATGATGGATAATTATTGCAGTACATCGTGCCGTCATTCGGTTTTAGCGTCCGGCAGAACTAAAATGCTTGCCGCTGTGAAACGTATTGTGCTTTTTTCTCTTCTGCTGCTTCCGTTGATACTGACATCATGCGGTTCGTCGCGAAGCGGAACCAGAAACATCAATTATCGTGAACTCGCGCGTGCCGGTCTTCGTCTTGGTTTCGACATAGAGGCAGACGACGATTGGCCGCTTATGGTTGAGGCTTCCAAGTGGATAGGTACTCCATATCGTTCAGGCGGCACCACAAAGAGAGGTGTCGACTGTTCCGGTCTCACTTATATGATATATAAGAATGTGTATGGCAAGAAGCTTCATCGGCGCAGTGTCGACCAGTATGAAGAAGATTGCCGCAGAGTCAACAAGTCAGAGTTGCGCAGCGGTGACCTGGTATTTTTCTCTACAGGCAATTCTGGTCGCTCAATAGGTCACTCCGGCATATATCTCAAAGACGGCAAATTCATACATGCCAGTTCTTCAAAAGGAGTGATGGTCAGCAGTCTCGACGAATCATATTACCGTAAACATTGGAAAAGGGGCGGGCGCGTCAAATGAACGCCCGTCCCTTTTCGTTTTTTTGCTTGTTGTATTTTATAGGGTAAATCTACCTTTTCATTCCATCTGCTTGTAGTCCTTGGCAAGTCCGCCCTCGCTGGTTTCCTTGTATAGCGACGGCAGGTCGTGTCCCGTCTGTTTCATTACGGCTAGAGCTTTGTCATACGACACTCTGTGTGTACCGTCAGTAAATGTCGCAAATATGTTGCAGTCCATCGCACGCGCCGCAGCATAGGCATTTCGTTCAATGCACGGAATCTGTACCAATCCGCACACGGGGTCGCACGTCATACCCAGGTGGTGCTCCAGTCCCATTTCTGCTGCGTATTCAATCTGCGCCTGACTGCCTCCGAACAGCTGGCACGCGGCGGCGGCCGCCATGGCGCAAGCCACGCCCACTTCTGCCTGACAACCTGCTTCTGCACCGGATATCGATGCCGTATGTTTGGCTACATTGCCGAAAAGGCCGGCAGTTGCCAGTGCTCGCAGAATCCTTGTCTCGCTGAATCCGCGGCTCTTCCATAAATGGTATAATGCACCCGGAAGCACACCGCACGAACCGCATGTCGGTGCCGTCACAATCTTGCCTCCTGCCGCATTTTCCTCACTTACTGCCAATGCATATGCAAACACAAGTCCGCGGCTGTGCAGCGAACCTGTATATCCAGAAGCCTTGATATGGTACATGGCTGCCTTTCGTGCCAGATTGAGCGGACCTGGAAGAACACCTTCAGCATCGAGTCCGCGTTCAACCGACTCGCACATCGTCTGCCATACATCTTTCAGATAATCCCATATTTCTTTGCCCTCACATTTCTCAACATATTCCCAGTACGAATAACCCGTATGTCTGCACCAGTGCAGAATATCGCTCATATGGTCCATGTCGTATATGTCCTTGGGCTTATGCTTTGGTTCTCCTTCTTCGGCAAGTGCACCTCCGCCGACACTGTATACGGTCCATTCGTCGGTGGTATTGCCTTCTGCGTCCATAGCGCGGAACTTCATGCCGTTTGGATGGAACGGTAGAAATATCTTAGGCTTCCATACGATTTCCACTTCTGCATGAGGCTGAAGAGTATTCAGTATGGCCACATCAGTCAAGTGTCCGCGCCCTGTGGCGGCAAGACTTCCGTAGAGTGTCACTTCAATCTTTTTGGCTTCAGGATGCTCTGCCAGAAAGATTTCTGATGCGAAATGCGGTCCCATTGTATGACTGCTTGACGGACCGTAGCCGATTCTGTAAAGTTCCTTGATGGTAATCATATTCAAATATCCTTTAATAGATGTGTGTTGAGTGCTTTAGTTCCTGAAAAATCTTTTCAGTAAAGATATATATAAATATATACCTGTGCAAGGTTTGCCGTATTTATACACCGTAGTTTATGTTTTATTTGTATATATGAAAATGTATGTGGGAAGAATTGTAAGGAATAGACGATTTTCTTTTTATGATATTACCGATAAAACCATGAAATGAATACCTGCTTATTAAAAAAGAATTCCGCCGGAATGACGGAATTCTTGAGCTTTTAGTATGTTCTTTTCTGTTTACACGAATTTAATTTCACTGATTTCATTTGCAAATTCATGCAGAGATTTCTCTATCTTCTCAACGGTATTTTTTGATGGTCTCCTTCTGCCTGTAACATAGTGGCTCAACTGTCCTTGATTGACGCCTGTGATGCGTGCCAGACCTGACAATGAGAATGCATAATCATAATAATTAAGAAAATAAGCTACGTCATAAGTAAAATTAAACTCTACATTAGTAAACTCTTTCCCTTTTCTTTTATAAACTTCTTTCATTT
>ENA-UONW01002738-UONW01002738.1-human-gut-metagenome-genome-assembly--contig:-CS52-NODE-2738-length-16485-cov-4.157943_pt1 | contig 16485 bp, 15 predicted proteins | sample MGYA00242463_ERZ724010 | MGnify/ENA metagenome assembly ERZ724010 | reverse complement strand
TTTTCTGCTTCATCCAAAAAATCAATTAATTTAGTGCCAACAGGAACTTGTTTTACTTGATTCTTGTAAGTAATATTTAACATATTCATTTCCTTTCTTCATAATTTTTCTTGTTTCTTCTTTTGAGTATGTATATTTTACCACATTTTTCAAAATTTGGCAACTATTTATTGCAAATTAATTTACAAATAAATAAAATAGTGTATAATATTAGTTATAAATATAACAGTTATAAAAATAACTAAAATGTTGTATTTATAAAGAGGTAATCATGGAAAACATAGCAGTAAAACTTGTTAGCGAGTTTAATAAAATTGTAATGGTTTACGAAAAGCAATTTGATGAATTATCTGAAAAAGAAAATTTAACTAAATTAGAAATTGCTATTATTGGTTTTTTGGCTAATAATCCAGCGTTTAATACCGCAAAAGATATCGAACGTATAAGGAAGTTTAAAAAGTCTAATATTTCAACTGCAGTCGACAATTTAAACAATCGAGGGTTATTAACAAAAGAAGTTAGTAAATCAGATAGAAGAATAACCAATTTATATTTAACTAGCATAGCAAATAATATTGTTGAAGCGATTAAAAAAATTCAAAGTGGTTTCTTTGAAAAAATTTTTAAAGATATTAGCAAAGAAGAAATAGAAGCTCATTTTAGTGTCTTAAAGAGAATCTTTGATAATATTGAAAGGTTGAATCAATAATATGGAAGAGCAAACATCGTTTTTAGGAAAGCAAAAAGTAGGTAAGTTAATTTTTAAATTAGCTATTCCTACTATAATCGCACAAATTGTTAATTTATTATATAATATTGTTGATCGTATTTATATAGGACACATTCCTGAAGTTGGAAAAACTGCTCTAACGGGAGTTGGGGTATGTATGGCCATTATAATTATGGTATCAGCTTTTTCCGCATTAGTAGGTTATGGTGGAGCTCCTAAAGCATCAATTTATTTAGGTGAGAAAAAACATGAAGAAGCTGAAATCGTGGTGGGTAACAGTTTTGTAATGTTAATAATTATTGGAGTTTTACTTACTATAATACTATCAATATTTTGCGAACCGCTCCTTTACAAGTTTGGCGCAAGTGTAGATACAATTGGTTTTGCGAAAGAATACTGTTTGATATATCTTATAGGTTCAACTTTTGTAATGATAGCGCTTGGTATGAATGCCTTCATAACTGCACAAGGCTTTACTAAAATAAGTATGATAACAGTTTTAATCGGAGCCATATTAAACTGTATATTAGATCCTATTTTTATTTACGCATTTAACTTAGGCGTAAAAGGTGCCGCAATTGCAACAGTAATTTCCCAATTTGCTTCAGCAATCTTTACTATTCTTTTTCTAACTAGTGACAAATCGGGGTTAAAATTAAAATTTAAAAACTTTAAATTAAATTTTAAAATATTACTTCCCTGCTTATTATTAGGATTGTCTCCATTTATAATGCAATTTACTGAAGCTATTATTTCAATTTGTTTTAATTCTTCATTGCAAAAATATGGTGGAGATATCGCAGTAGGGTCGATGACAATTCTTTCAAGTTTAATGCAATTTTCAATGTTACCAATAATGGGCTTATCCCAAGGTGCCCAACCAGTTATCAGTTATAACTATGGTGCTAAAAGTAGTAGTCGTGTAAAACAAGCATTTAAAATTCTGCTTATTTCATCATTAAGTTACTCAGTTGTTCTATGGCTATCTTTAATGCTATTCCCAAGTGGATTTGCAAAGATATTCACAACTGATAAAGAACTTATTGAATATACAATCTGGGCAATACATATATATTTTGCCGCATCAGGATTATTTGGAATTCAAATTGCTTGTCAACAAACTTTCGTGGCAATTGGCAATGCTAAAGTATCATTATTCCTAGCAGTACTTAGAAAAATCCTTCTATTAATACCTTTAATTTTTTTCCTTCCTTTAATATGTAATAATGAAGTGCTAGGGGTATTATTAGCAGAACCGATTGCGGACGGCATAGCAGTGACGGTAACCGGTATAGCTTTCCTAATAATTTTTACTAAAACAATAAAAGAATTAGATAAAAATAATTCAGTAAATGAATAGGAAAAAATAGAATAACAAAATAATATTAATAAAGCAAATAAAGCAAGGTGGTGCACTAAATGAGTGACTGCCTTGACTTTTTTTATTTTTTGTGATAACATATGTGTAGCGTATATGAATTAATATAGGTGAGCCTAACGGCTCACCTTTTATAAGATATGTTGAAAGAAGGGATTCGTTATGAATGAATATTTATCAAAAATAAAAGATGCTTCAATACCAATTATTGAAAAGCATAAAAAAGAACTAGTAAGTGTAAGCTTACGCAAAGAATTTGGAACTAACATAATTAGTATTACAATTGATGATCCAGTAACTTTTAGTTCAGATATTGATGAAATAGCATCAATAAATCAAGAAATATTAGACATTGTTAATGACGATATTCCTGATGGATACTATCTTGAAGTTACAACGCCTGGAGTAGAGCGTGAACTAAAAGAAAATGAATACGAGAAAAGCATAGGAAAATATATATGTGTAAAAACTTATCAAAAACTAGAAACTGCATATAATTTAAAAGAGATATATGGTACATTAATTAGTGTAGACCAAGATAATTTAAGCGTCGAAACACTAATAAAACAAAGAAAAAAAATTGTAACTATACCAAAAGATGCAATCGCAAAAATTAGACTTGCAATAAAATTTTAGGAGGAATATAAAAAATGATTAGCAAAGGCTTTTATGAACAATTAGAAACAATAGCATCAGAAAGACATATTGAAATTGAAGATGTATTAACAGCTGTTAGAACTGCTTTAATAAAGGCATGTCAACTTGAAGGTTGTAAAGGTGCAATAGAAGTAGAATTTAACGAAGAGCAAAAAAATGTTCGTATTTTTGAAAATTTCATTGTTGTTGAAGAAGTTGATCCAGAGGGACCTGAAGGACAAATTACTCTTGACGAAGCAAAAGAATTACGTGCTAGAGTTAGAGTAGGTTCTGAATTTAGACATGAAGTAAAATTTTCACAAATTGGTAGAAAAGGTGCAACTCGTTTTAAACAAATTTTCATTCAAGGATTAAAAGAATTAGGTGGGAAACGTGCATATGAATACTTTAAAGAAAAAGAAGGCGAAGTAGTAAATGCAACAGTTATTAAAAAGACTGATAGCGTTGTAGGACTAAGCCTTGGAATGGATGTTGTAACATTTATGCCATTAGAAGAAATTCTACCAGGAGAAAAATGTGAACCAGGTATGCAAATGAAAGTATGCATAACTAAAGTAGAAGAAACTGGTAAAGGTCCAAAAGTATTTGTTTCAAGATCTAATCGCGATTTAATCAAACGTTTATTTGAATTATATATTCCTGAAGTTGCAACTGGCGTTATCGAAGTAATGGCAATCGCTCGTGAACCTGGAAGTAGAACAAAAGTTGCGGTAAAAAGCAACAATCCAAATGTTGACGCAAAAGGTTCTTGCGTAGGTTTACAAGGCTCAAGAGTAAAACAAATAAATGAAGCTCTTGCTGGAGAAAGAATAGATATATTTAATTGGAGTGACAACCCCATTATATTAATTGCGGAAGCTCTTACCCCCGCAAAAGTTATCTCAGTATTAATCAATGAGGAAACTAAAAAATCAACTGTAATTGTACCAGATGATCAATTCTCACTTGCAATTGGTAAGGGAGGACAAAATGTTCGCTTAGCTTCACAAACAACTGGTTGGCGCATTGATATCAAAGATGAGACTGCCGCATACCGTGAGGGAATTAGTTTCAAACCAAATGTATACGGTTACTAAGAGGTGAACTATGGGTGCAAATATAAAAGTAAAAAAAGTACCCCTTCGTAAGTGTGTTGTAACTAATGAACAATATCCTAAAATGGAAATGTTTCGTATTGTTAGAACACCCGAAAATGAAGTTGTCATAGATTTAGGCGGTAAAGTAAAGGGCCATGGTGCTTATATTTGTAAAAAGAAAACGGCTATCTTAACTGCCCAAAAGAAAAAAATGCTAAATAAACATTTAGAAATAGATGTGCCTGATAGCGTTTTTGATGAACTATTAAAATTATTAGAAGAGGAAAAATAAATTTGAATAAAATACTAAATTTATTAGGACTTGCTAAAAAAGCAAGAAAATTAGTCTTAGGTACTGATACTAGTGTTGCAATGTTAAAATCTAACAAATTGACATTATTAGTAATTGCAACTGATGCTTCAGATTCAACTTATGATAAGTTGGAAAAGAAGGCTTACTTTTATCAAGTACCAGTGATGTACAAATTTACAACTGAAGAACTTTCCAATGCACTTGGCGTAAATCAAGTTAAGGTTATTGGAATAACTGATGCAGGATTTGCAAGTGCTATATTGAAAGAAGTAGAAAGAGGTGACTTTTAATGAGAGTGAAAGAACTAGCAGAAAATTTGAAAATATCTACTGATGAATTAATTAAGAATTTATCAAACGTAATATTTACGATAAAAATAACAGAAGAATATGAAGTGTCTAAAGACATGGAAAAGAAATTGGCAAAAATGTATGGGGTACCATATCCATTCAAGGCCGCAAAACCTAAGGTAGTTCCTAAACCAGCTGTTAAAATAGGTTCTAATAGACCTGATAATAAAACCGTATCATCACCAAAGCCCCAATTTAATGGTGCTAAAAAAGAAGATAAGGCCCAAAAACAAGTAGTAAAAAAAGAACCTATAGTTCAAAAGAGGGAACCAGCCCCAACCAAGAAAGATGTTGCTCACCAAGCAAAACCTCAACCAGCTAAGGTAACTCCAGAACAACCTAAACAAGCACTTCCTAAAAAAGAAGTAAAAAGACCAGTCTATGAAGAAGAAGTAATTCAACCTAGAGTTGATGAAAAAATCCTTGAAAAGTATGGTGACTATTTAGAAGAAGATGAGTATAACTTAACAAGAGAAACAAGAGGAACTAAATCAAAACGTTCAACCAATGAAGGCAGCCAAGATATAAAACAACGTAAGAAAAACAGTAACAAAAACAAACAAAGTGCTAACAGTCGCAAAGAAAAACGTGCTAGCAATATGCCAACTAAAGAAGAAAAAGAAGAAAACGTAATCTACTATGAAAATGGTATGAGCGTTATGGAAGTTGCGGACGCTTTAGGTGTTAGCGTTACTGACTTAGTAAAGAAGTTGTTCGTTTCAATGGGTATTATGGCCAGTGCTACTCAAGCTCTTGACCGTGATACAACGGAATTAATTGCTATCGAATATGGTTATGAATTAAAAAACAAAAAAATAACTGATATGACCCGTTTCGATGAAGTTGAAGTTGAAGATAAAGAAGAAGACTTAGTTAGTAGACCAGCTATAGTAACTATTATGGGACATGTTGACCATGGTAAAACAACTTTACTAGATACTATCCGTTCAAGCCATGTTGTAAGTGGAGAAGCTGGTGGTATTACTCAACACATTGGTGCTTATCAAGTTGTAAAAAATGGTAAAACAATTACCTTCATTGACACACCAGGACATGCCGCATTCACTGAAATGCGTGCTCGTGGAGCTCAAATTACTGATATCGTTATCCTTGTTGTAGCCGCAGATGATGGTGTTATGCCTCAAACTAAAGAAGCTATTGAACATGCTCAAGCAGCTGGCGTTCCAATCATTGTTGCTATTAACAAGATGGACAAAGCAGGTGCTAATCCAGATCGTATAAAAACTGAACTTACTGAGTATAACCTTGTACCAGAAGATTGGGGTGGAGATACAATCTATGTACCAATTTCAGCTTTAACTGGTAAAGGTGTTGATGAATTACTTGAAATGGTAATACTTGTAAGTGAATTAAAAGATTATAAAGCAAATCCAAACCGTCTTGGAATGGGTACTGTAATTGAAGCAAAACTAGATAAAGGTCGTGGTCCGGTTGCAACTTTGCTTGTTCAAAATGGTACAATTAAAGTTGGGGACGTTATCGTAGTTGGAACAACTTACGGAAAGATTCGTTCTATGGAAGATGAAACAGGTAAAACTATTCAAGCAGCTGGGCCATCTAAACCAGTATCCGTAACGGGACTTGTTGAAGTTCCTTTTGCGGGAGAAAAATTCATGGCTTTAAATGACGAGCGTAAAGCAAGAGAAATTGCAGAAGTACGTACTCAAAATAAATTTAATGAAGAAAAAGGTGTTGGTAAAGCTGCTTCATTAAATGATTTATTTAAAGATGATGAAAATGAAAAAACTTTAAATCTAATAATTAAATGTGATGTTCAAGGATCAATTGAAGCTATTCGTGGCTTACTTGAAAAAATCAATATTGAAGGTACAAGCATTAACATTATAAGTGCACGTGTAGGTGGTATCACTAACAATGATATTATTCTTGCCCTTGCATCTCATGCTATTATTATTGGATTTAACGTAAGACCTACTGCCCAAATTACCGATATGGCAAAAGATGAAGGCGTAGAAATTAGATTATATAATATTATCTATAAACTACAAGAAGATATTGAAAAAGCCGTAAAAGGTTTATTAGATCCAGTATTTGAAGAAAAAATAACTGGTCAAGCAGAAGTACGTGAAATATTTAAAGTTAGTAAAGTAGGTACAATTGCAGGTAGTTATGTAACAAGTGGATCAATTGTAAGAAGCGGCGGTGTTCGTTTAATCCGTGATAGCATCGTTATATATACAGGTAGAATGGCTGGTTTACGTCGTTTCAAAGATGATGTAAAAGAAGTTAAAGCTGGATATGAATGTGGTATTACAATTGAGAATTATAACGACATTAAAGTCGGTGATGTAATTGAATGCTTTGTTATGGAAGAAGCAGAAAGAGAGTAAATAATGGCATATCGTGTAGAAAGAATTGAAAAAATAATTGAAAGAGAAATTGCCACAATCTTATTTGATAGTGCGCACAATGATAAATTAAAATTTATTTCTATCACTAAAGTCTCATTAACAAAAGATTTATCAATTGCTACAGTATATTACACTGTACTTGGAAATCAAGGTGAAATTGAATCAACCAAAAAAGAATTTGAAAATGCTAAAGGATATATTCGTAGCGAACTTGCAAAGAGAATAGATCTTCGTAAAACTCCCGAATTACGCTTAAAGTATGATGAGTCTTTAGCATATGGAAATCGCATTAGTGAAATACTAAACAATTTAAAGAAATAATCTACAAGTATGAGGTAGCTTATGAATAAAGAAGAGATTCTACAACAAATAAAAACGAAACTGTCATTAGTTCCTAAAAAACCTGGTTGTTATCAGATGTATAATGCTAAAGGTGAAATAATATATGTTGGTAAAGCCAAAATATTACAAAACCGCTTAAAGAGTTATTTCACAGGTAGCCATGATGCTAAAACAACTAGAATGTTACAAGATGTCGTAAATTTTGAATATATAATTACCCATTCAGAATTAGAAGCATTTTTATTAGAATCAAACTTTATTAAGAAAAATCGTCCCAAATATAATATTTTACTTATGGATGATAAAAGCTACCCATATATATTAATTACCAATGAAGAAAATCCTCGTTTGGTAATGACAAGGGATGTAAAAAAAGAACACAAAAAGAAAAATCAATATCTTTTTGGACCTTACCCCAATGCTAAAGCATGTAGAGACATTGTTGAAATTTTAAATAAAGTATATCCATTTAGAAAGTGTCACAATATTCCTAATAAGGCATGCTTATATTCACATCTTAATCAATGTCTTGCCCCATGTATAAACAAGTGTTCTAGAAATGATTACACGGAATCAATAAAAAGTGCAATGCGATTTTTAAATGGCAGTAGTGATGAATTAACAACTATTCTAAAACAAAAAATGGAAGAAGCTTCTAATAATTTAGAATTTGAACAGGCAATGGAATATCGCGATACAATTAATTCAATCAATGAAATTGTAGAAAAACAAACAATGGAATTAAATGATGGTTTATCAAAAGATATCTTTGGTTATTATTCTAAAGATGGATTAGTAGCTATTCAAGTATTACATATGCGTAGTGGTAAAATAATTGAACGTAGTGGTGAAATATTTGATTTAATTGGCGAAATTGATGAAGCAATTTTATCTTATATATATCAGTTTTATGATGATACTAATAACTTAGTACCAAAAGAAATCATAATACCTTATCTTGAAGAGTATCAAATATTATCTGAGCTTTTAACAACCAAAGTAATTGTACCTGTTAAAGGAATTAAAAAACAATTGCTAAATAATGTAATGGAAAATGCAAAGAATAATATTGATAATTTACAAAAAATGCGTTTAATAGAAATTGAAAAAACTAAAAAACCGCTTGAAGATTTAGCAAAATTGTTAGATATTAATTATCCAAAAGTAATAGAGTTATTCGATAACTCGAATATTCAAGGGGCAACCCCGGTTAGCGCAATGGTTAGATATGTTGATGGTAAACCTTCGTATAAAGATTATCGTAAGTATAAAGTCAAGACAGTAAAAGGACCAGATGATTACCATACTATGATGGAAGTTATTGAAAGACGTTATAAACGTTTATTAGTAGAAAACGCTAATCTACCAGATATGATAATTGTCGATGGAGGTAAAACCCAAGTAAAAGCCGCTTCAATTATTTTGAAAAAACTTAATATTGAAAATGAGATAACACTGATTGGTTTATTAAAAGATGATCATCATAGAACTAGAGGTATGGTTGACAGAAACTTTAATGAGATATTTATTGATAAGAAAAGTGATTTGTTTTTACTACTTGAAGCAATGCAAGATGAAGTCCATCGCTTTGCGATAACGTTCTTCAAAACTCGTCACAATAAATTATCAATGACTTCGATTTTAGATGAGATTCCTGGCATTGGCAAACAAAGAAAAAAACTACTGCTTGAAACTTATGGTACGGTTGATGAAATAAAACACACGACTGTTGAAAAATTAAAATCACTAGGAATGCCCGGAAAGCTTGCTAAAGAACTGTTAGAAACTTTAAATAAATAATTGTAACCCTTAAAACTTTTATGGCATAAGATACTATGAAAGAGTGGGAAAACAATGCAACTAAGACAGTTTTTAACAATAAGGGAAAAGCAAATATTTGAATTGTTAGTTAAAAATTACGATACTGAAAGTATTGCAAAAAAATTAAATATTAGTAGTAAAACTGTACGTAATCATATATCAAATGTCATTCAAAAACTAGGAGTCAAAGGGCGTAGCCAAGCGATCATAGAATTAATTAAAATGCAAGAAATAAAAATATAATTAAGAAAGGAGTGAAAATGTGCAACTAGTATGTGGAACTATTCGTGGATTTAGCGAAGAAAATAGAATTTTTGAAATTCGCGATAAAAATCGTGTTAAATTCTATTATCTAAGTAGAAGTCAATACAAAAGATTTAAACCATATTTAAATGAAGGACTTGTTGTGCATTTCACTTGCAAAGAAACAAGGATTAACCAATCCGGCTTTTTAGTATATGAAGTTGTTCACTTCATTAAAATGTTAAGACACTTACCAAGAAAAACGATAGTTTATTATGATATATCAACTATTAAACAGGGTGTTAAAAAAATATTTAGTCGTGATGGATATCGCTTGTTTTTAGATTTAGAATTTTCAATGCCACCACATGGATATGTGCATGGCAATGGATTTGTATCAGAAATAATTGAGTATGGCCTTTATTTAGAAGACAATGAAGGAAACTTAATAACAACTGAATGGGGAATGATTAAACCAAGACATGAAATAGGCATAAATTCTAGGACAATTGAATTTTTAAAAATATCAGAAAATGATCTTAGATATGCGCCAAGTCCTTATAAGTTTTATAAGAAATTTAAAACCCTGTTAACAGCGTATCAACCAACAATTTATGTATGGGGGAAAAACGACATCAGTATGCTTGATTCTTTTTATAAAGAAAATAAATTTGTAAAATTAGCAGAAAGAAAGAATTTTATTAATTTAATGCAAGTAATAAAAAATTACTATGGCATTAAAACCGACATTGGTTTATTCAATGCGTATGAATTCTTTAACGTAAAACAACCTAAAGAACAAGACCATAATGCATTAAACGATGCTGTGGCAACCGCTGATATTTTCAAACTATTTCAAAAGGAGTTAAACACTGACACAATAGAATAACGAGAGGAAAACAATGCTGATAGAAAAAATAAAAAAAGGTTTGGATAGCACCTACTATCTATTAGGAGTTGTCATCGCAATGATAATTTTTTGGGCAATTCCTTATACATTATTAGAAATAAACATCTTAAAATATCAAGAAACTGTAAAACTTTTTGAAAATATTGCATTAATATTAATAGGCGTATTTATTTTATTAACATTAAGTTTTTATGAAAATATCTTTTATATAGTTCCTATTATAGTTTTTGTACCTTTTATGTTTTCACATTCATTTGATGTATACACTACACCAAAATGTATATACGTTGCTATTGGATTATTAATACTTGGATTAATTATTCATTTTATTAGATTTAAACCTAAATTTAAAAGAGGTCATTTTTTATTAGGTATATCATTACTAGGAATAACAATGATTACCGGAGGAATTGGCTTTAAAGAAGCAAACTATTTTGCAAATGTCATTATCGTTGCGGGATGTGCAATTGGTATGGTATTTGTTTACTTATTATTATCATCTACTGTAAAAGTAGAATTTGAAAAATTTGCGTTACTAATGACATGTTTAGGATTGTATCTTACTTTTCAATTACTAACTTACTATTTACTACAAGATAGCATAATTAAAGCATTGTCACAAAAACTCAGTAATGTTGGATGGGGTATTAGTAATAACATTGCTTTAATGTTGCTAGTAACTATTCCTTTTACAACTTATTTATGTTATATAAACACTACTAAAAAATGTCTATTATACTATATACTTGCGGTTATTCAGATGGCAGCTGTAGTACTAACCTATTCTAGAGGTGCACTTCTTGCAATGATTGTTGGTATTGTTATTATGGTAATAATAGGTATGAAAATGGGAAGCGATAAGAAACTTCTTAAAAATTTATTTCTTATAACAACAGCACTTGTAATTTTGTTTGTTGTAGTTCTTTGCATATCTAGTAGAGAAATATTTGAAAAAATGATGGCTTTGATTTTAGACTTTGATTTTAAAGATGGGAACAATCGCTTTCCAATATATAAAACATGTCTAGAAAAAATTAAACATTACCCAATATTTGGCTGTGGTATGTTGTCTTGCTTTGATGCAGAAACAGGTCAATTTATGTGGGCACATAGTACCATACTTCATACAACAACAACAATGGGACTTGTTGGAACAATTGCACTTATATATCATATGTTTGAGAAATACTATTATTTTTTCAAAAAAGCTGAATTATGGAAACTAATGGTTATCCTATCACTTGGGATGTCTGACTTATACGGTATGATTGATGTAAGCTACTATTTTATTAATTATATGGTACTTATGATAGTTATATTATCCGTAGTAGATTTTAAAATTGAAGATAAACCTTTATTTTCAAAAACCGAAGTTATGTAAAAAAGCACATTACGTGCTTTTTTCTTTTACATAAAAATTTCTTTACAATAAAATTGCTAAAATAAATGAATTCAAGTATAATATTTATGGTGATAAAAAATGAAAATATATGATACACATAGTGATATACTATTTAATTTATATCAAAGACATATGGATGGTGAACAAAAAATATTTGAACGCTACCATCTAAATAATTTAAAAAAAGGCGGAGTAGTTGGTGGAATTTGGGTAGTCTATAGTGAAACCGATTTTGATGTTTTTAACGCTTATAAGATTGCTTTAGAAGAATTTGCACCTTACAAAAATAAATTTGATGTAGTTTATGGCTTAGAAGGACTAAGAAATGTTGCAACTATTGAAGATTTTGACAAACTATATAATCTTGGTGTAAGACATGCTAGTTTAACTTGGAATGAAGAAAACCATTTTGCGACAGGGGTAGCAGGCGATAAAGACAGAGGCTTACAACCACTTGGTAAAGAATTACTAAAATATATGAATGAAAAAAATATGATTATCGATGTATCTCATCTTAACGTAAAGAGTTTTTATGATGTTTTAGAAGAAAATCCTAAAATATTAATTGCGAGTCATTCAGATGCATATTCGTTAAGCAACCATCGTCGTAATCTAAATGATGATCAACTAAAGAAGTTGAAAGAACAAAATGGTTTTGTTGGCGTTAATTCTGCTCGCAATTTTGTTTCACACGAAAAAGAAAAACAAAATATTGATGGTTTAATTGATCATATAATTTATATTGGTGAACATATTGGTATTGATCATGTAATGTTTGGCCTAGATATGATGGATTTTTTAAGTGACTATGATAACGCTAACTTAGATGACTTAAGGAGTCATGCAGATGCATGCAACATCGAAAGTCATTTAATAAAACGAGGATTTACTAAAGAAGAGATTGAAATGATTGGCTCTAAAAATTTCTTAAGAGCTATTACTAATGTAAAAAGATAGGAGAATTTGATGAAAAAGAAAATAGTTCTGTTTAGCATATTTTTGCTAACTATAAGTACTTTGTTAATTGTAAAAAGCAAGAATGTTATCGCATATACTGGTGCTGATAAATTAAAAAATTATCAACAAGTAGATACCGAATTTAGAGGTGTTTGGGTAGCAACAGTATATAATCTAGACATGAAAAAGCAAAAAGGTACTAATGCAGAGGCTATCAACGAATGGAAAAATCGTTATTTGACTATTCTTGATACCGCAAAAGCTAACAATTTAAACGCAATAATATTTCAAATAAGACCATGTAATGATGCTTTTTATCCATCTGAATATAACCCATGGAGCGAATATCTTTGTGGTTATGGTGTAAACCCTGGCTGGGATCCATTAGAATGGATGATAGAAGTTACGCATGAATATGGATTAGAATATCATGCTTGGCTTAACCCATATCGTGCAACCGTTAGTTCAAATGTATCGATAATTGAAAAAAGTGGTACTATTCGTAATGTAGTTGATTATGATGATCAAAAGTTGCAAGCTGATAAAAAATCAGTTTTTGGTAGTTTAAAAAACCGAGCAGGAAAAACTCCAAGTGGTAGCGATTATCAAAACCCTGTTTTTTCAGAAGGTAAACAACTAGAACATAATGTTGTACTAGGTGCTGAAGATAAATATGTTTTAAATCCAGCAGCTAGTGAAACAATTGAACACTTAGAAAATACTATAGAAGAAATCATTACTAATTACAATATTGATGGAATTCATTTTGATGACTACTTTTACCCATATACAGCTACATATAGTAGTATAGGAACAGTAAAAGAATATAAAGGATTGTCTTTTTCAACCGAACCAAAAGTTGATTATGCGGACTATCAAGCATATAAAACTGCTGGCGGTGAACTTTCAATTTACAACTGGCGTAGGGAAAATGTTAATAAACTTATTAGTAATTTAAGTAAATTAGTTAGAGATAAAAATGCTCAAAAAGAAACTCCTTGTGCGTTTGGTATTAGCCCTGCCGCAAGATGGGCACCATCACTTGAAGCTTGTTCTGCAAATCCTGAAAGAGGAGCTGAAGGTGGTATGTCTGGAAGTTGTAACAACTATTATTCATATTCTGATTTATATGCGGATACCAAAAAATGGGTAGATGAAGAATGGATTGATTACATTTTACCTCAAGCTTATACTAAACTTGGTAGCGGGTATGAAGAAATAGTTAGATGGTGGAGTGAAGCAGTAAAAAATAGTAAAACTAAATTATATATTGGCACCGCAACGTATCAATTGGATAGTTGGAATGATGTATCTGAAGTTTATTATCAAATAAGATACAATCAATCAGAAAAATTAAATGTCAGTGGTTATGTTATGTATGATTACACCAGTCTTACGAAAGGAAAAGGAAAAATTGGCATTAATTTAGTTACAAGAGGATGCTTTAAAAATGATGCATTAACACCAATATATTCAACTTATAACTACAAAAATACGGTTGAAGAGTTATCTACGATTAAGAAAATTATTGCAAGCGAAGAAAATGCATATGATGTATTGGTAGAAAAAGTTAATGACGCAAAAGCATACGCAATATATCAATTTGATGATATTGAAAGTATTAAAACTGAAAATTGCCTAGCAAGCAATATGGTCGCAATGAATTTAAACTCTGATGATGCTCTTTCAATCAAAAAATATGATGAAACGAAAATTTATGTTCTTGCAACAATAAGTAAAAGTAATACTATATATATTGGTGAAACAATTGATTTTACTAAAAATATTAACCATGTGCCAACGGTAACAATAACAGATTTAAAATCAGAATACTTATTAAATGATTCGGTAAACTTTAACATTACTATTGATGATGTTGACAAGGATATACTAGATGTAAAAGTATATGCCGTAATAGGAAAAAACGAACAAATGATTCGTTCAAACCAATTTGAAAGTGGGACAATAAAAATTAATTGGAATCATAACATATCTACAGATACTAATGGAATTTCAATAAAAGTAGTAGTCAACGATGGTTTTAATGAAGTTACTTATACAAGTGAAAAATTTAAATTAGTTGAATATTGTAGCCAACATTCATTTGAACCGGCTGATTGTACAACACCAAAAACATGTTCACTATGTGGCTATGAAGAAGGTGAACCACTTGGTCATGATTTAGAGCATCATGAAGGAAAAGATGCAACATGTACTAGCGCTGGCTACGAAGAATATGATACATGTAAAAGATGTGATTATACAACATACCAAGAAATTCCTGCCCTTGGACATGAATGGGTAGATGCAACAACCGAAGCACCAAAGACATGTACGAGATGTAAAGAGACTGTTGGTGAAAAATTACCAACCGAAAAGAAAAATTGTAAAAATAAAAAAACAATACTTACAATTGTTGGTTTGATTAGTTTAAGTATGACATTAATAACAATAAAGAGAAAGGAATATTAAAAATGAAACTTTATAAATATAATCAAGATGAGACAGTAAAATATTGGGATACACAAGAGGAAATTGATATTCCTGAATATAAATTTAATGAGAAAGATGTTAGAGGGGTTTGGGTATCTAATGTTGCAAATATTGATACACCATCTAACTTAGGTAAAGAAGAATATCAAGAATACCTAAGAAATATGATCAAGAATATTGCAAGTTATAATATGAACACAGTAATATTTCAAGTTAGACCCGCATCAGATGCTTATTATGAATCAAAACTTAACCCATGGTCAAGATATATAACAGGTACAGAAGGTAAAAATCCTGGCTTCGATGTTTTACAATTTGTAATAGATGAGGCGAAAAAATATGGCATAAAAGTTCATGCCTGGATGAATCCTTATCGTGTAAGTGTTAGTGCTCTAAATCTAGAAAATTGTACAATTGAAGAAGCTAAAAATGCTTACCTAGAAGGATTAGATGAAAAGAATTTTGCAAGAAGACATCCTGAACATACATTAGTTGATGGCGCTAACAAAGTTATTCTTTGCCCATCACATCCCGAAGTAATTGATTTCGTTACTAAATCAATTATGGAAGTAGTTGATAACTATGATGTTGAAGGTGTTCACATTGATGATTATTTCTTCCCTTATGGTAAAATACCTTATGAAAGAGAAGAGCAAGATTTCTTAAAATATCGTACATCAGCGGATCAAAACTTTGAAGATTGGCGTAGAAGTAATGTAGATGTAATGATTAAAAACATTCATGATGAATTGAAAAAATCGTTTAGCAAAACAGGCAAAAAAGTATTGTTTGGAATAAGCCCATTTGCCATATATCGTACTAATACTAAAGTTAGAGAAGACGGTTGGGACAAAGGCTCATTCAACGCTGCCGGTGCATTACAATGCTATTCTGAATTATATTCTGATGTATACAAATGGATGAAAGAAGGTTGGATAGACTACGTTGTTCCCCAAGTATATTTCCCATTTGAACGCGCTGATGTAACTTATCATGATTTAACTAAGTGGTGGAGTAATCTTGCAAAAGAAACTAATACAATACTTTATATTGGACAAGCATTATATCAAATGGGTTCTAATGAAGTATGGCAAAACCCTAAAGAAATGGAAAACCAATTAAAATTCAATTGTCAATTTGATCAAATAAGCGGAACAATTTTCTTTACTTACAAAGACTTAGTTCCTGGACAAAATCCAATAAAAGATGAAGGATTAAAGACAATAAAAGCCCTTTGGGTTAAATAAAAAATCAACAATTTGGCTAAGTATTTATCAAATACTTGGCCTTTTTTTATGTTGGATTTTATTGGAATCTGAAAATTAGCGATTTTGGTAGCCAATTCCTTGAATAAAAACGTTTTCTTTGGTATAATAAGTTGAATAATATGGCAAAATGCGCGTATTAGGGCAAATTGTAG
>ENA-UONW01002722-UONW01002722.1-human-gut-metagenome-genome-assembly--contig:-CS52-NODE-2722-length-16549-cov-11.526737_pt1 | contig 16549 bp, 12 predicted proteins | sample MGYA00242463_ERZ724010 | MGnify/ENA metagenome assembly ERZ724010 | reverse complement strand
GATAAATTCTTTTATTTTCCTATGATTTCTATGGCTTGTACCGGGTCTGGGTACCGATGGTCAGTTCAGCCTGCGCATGCTGCCGCGAGGGCGAGGTCCATAGGGCGGTGTAGCGGCCGCCGGCTCCCTTGGCTACTTTGTAGATGCCGGGGGTAGCGGTCTTCACGGCAGTACCGTCGGGCAGGGTCAGCATGGCAGGTTCGCTGGCAGCCACCCAGCAGGTACCGTCGGCCAACAGAACAGCCTGTACCGTGCGGTCGTTGCGCAACACGCGGATGGCGTAAAGGTCGAAGGCTTCGGTCTGCCTGCGGTCGGCATCGGGCAGGATGACGTACTGGTAGGAAGCATTCTTCGGAGCCTTGCCATGATTCAGGCAGAGCTGCACCACCTCGCCACTGACATCTTCGCGCGGATACATCTGCATGATGTCGTACCACTGGCCCGTCCGCTGTTCTGTAGCAGCCGTCGCCTGAAGTTTTTCTCCCCAGGCTATGTAACCCGTATGATGGTGGAAGTAGCGTACTTCCTGCTGATGGCTGCACTCCTCACGCCCGTTCACTTCTCTCCAGTCACCGCAGGAATGCAGCACATAGAGCTTGTCGCGCCGGTAGCATTGTTCGATGGCGGTTGTTACGGCCAAGGTACTGTCGGCCTCAATACCCGCTCCCAGGCAAAGAACAAAGTCGTCGGTAAAGATCCACGCCTTGCGGGCACGTAGCCCGGCACGGTCGAGGTCCATGACCGTCATGCCCTGCCGTCCATCCGAGAGGCCTCCCACAAAGTCGCTGTTGTTGCGAGGGCGGTTCCCTTTGACTATGGGCATGGGGGCATCGGTATCGAAAGCCGTCACACCCGGCAGCTTGCGCCAATCCCACAGAGGGAAGATGTCGAGGTATTCCTTTCCGTCCTGATAAATATAGGTGGCTCCGTCGGCCGAATAGAACCCCTTCATGTTGTCGCCGTTCAGCGTCTCGGTACCGATGACCTTGCGCGAAGCCATCTTCACCGTAGCCATCCACGTGGGACGGCGGTGCACAGTGTAGTTGGAGCAGAAGAAGTGCTTGTGGCCCGTCAATCCATCTTTGGTGTCGGGCTGGAAGTTTTCGCGGCACAGGGCACGGGCCGTTTTGTTGCAGGCCTCGGACGTGCCGCCTCCCAGTTCGGTGGCGGCAAAGGCGGTAGCCAAGCCCTTGTGGGTCTGCCCCTCGCGGAAGAACTGCCTGCCCAGGGCACTGATGTCCATCTGCCCCTTCCACAAGATCCAGCGGTAACCGTCGTCGGTGAGGCGGCGGAGGATTTCCAGCTGGCGGTCGTCGAAAGCCATGGATGTGCCGGCAAAGACACCCGAATAGAAGCTCATGCTGGCCAGAAAAGCCAGTCCGTAGTTGCCGAACTGCTGCTGCGTGCCGTGCTGGTGGAAGCTCCAGTCGGGCTGGATACCTTCGGCCTGCCCCGTCACGATTTCAGAAGCAATGGTGTCGCGTGCCTGACGTGCCAGCTCCTTGTCTTCCTGCAACAGGGCGCGCACCAGTACGTTACCGGCCAGCCACACCTTGTTCTGCCCCGTCATGCCGAAGCGGGCATGCTCCATCACTTCGATGGCTCCCTGCCGTTCGTCGGCCGTGAGCTGGGATTCGAAAAGCAGGAAGGCGTTGCCCAAGGTCTTGGGTACACCAATCTGATTGTACCACCAGTTGGGGCACACGGGCTTGGCCGTAAACCACCAGCGCAAAGCCTTGTGGATACAGGCCTCGACCTGTGCCGAGCGGTAGTAAGGGCTCTGAGGCGAGGCATATTGTTTGGCCAGCTCCAGGATACGCTCGGTGTGGACACGCGGCTCCCAGCCCGAACGCTTGCGGTCCTGGTAGTCGATGTCCGGCCAAGTACCTTCGGCCGTCTGTTCGGACAGATATTTTTGAATGGATGCCTGGCGGGAAGGCTGGCGCTGGAAGAGTTCCACCACCATCTGGTCGGATGCCGACTCCTCGCGGGGCAAATCCTTCAGGACGGCATTCAGCCGCTCCTGCCCGTTTCCGTCGGTTCCTATCAGCCGGATAAAGTTTTGCTTGACGCGTGCCAGCTCGGCATCTTGGGCAGAAACATGCCCGCACGCCACGGCCACAAGCAGCAGCGCGCCCGATACGAATTTGTACAGATGCATTATATGAATGGATAATGGAAAATGGATAATGGAAAATTGGAAAATGAAAAATGGGGCGTGAAGCTCTATTCTCAATTATCAATTATCCATTATCCATTTTATCAATTAAACCGGTGTATAGATAACGGCCAGTATCTTGGCGGCCTGTCCCTGATAAGCGTGTACGTGATGGGGGACGATGGAGTCGTAGTAGATGCTGTCGCCCTCTTCGAGCAGGTACGTGTGCTTGCCGTAGCAGATTTCCATCGTGCCCTGCATCACCATGATGAACTCTTCGCCTTCGTGCGAGGAAAGCACGAACTCGTTGTCGTCCGTAGGAGCCACGTCGATGATGAAGGGTTCCATGTGGCGGTCGGCCTTCGACTTCGACAGGGAGTGGTACTCCATGTGCTTGCGGCTCTGGATGGCATTGTTCGAAAAGCTGATGCTGTCCGTAGCCTCGGCCTTGCGGCAGATGGCGGGACCCGTTTCGTCCTGGTCGTCGAGGAAGGTACCCAGACGTACGCCCAGCACGCGGGCTATCTTGATGAGCGGTGCCAATGAGGGCAGGTCGATGTTGTTTTCGATGCGCTCCACCTGCTCGATGGCCAGGCCCGAACGTTCGGCCAACTCTTCACGGCTGATATTCTTGCTTTCGCGGAGCGACTTGATTTTCTCTCCTACAATCTTGCTTGTGTCCATGGTTCGAATGTTTTTCGTTTTATTTGGTAATGATTCTGATGTTTAATGTTCGCAAATGTAAGACAAACTTTTACTTTTTGCAACGATTGGCAAGGAAAAGTCTGGGAAAAAGGACTTTTCTTCCGACAAGCCCTGCACTCAGTCGCCGAAGAGCCACTTGTTGAGCCAGCGGTTCACGTAGACATTGACCACGGCACAACCTGCGCCGATGACGGCTCCCGCCAGCACGTCCGACGGATAATGAACACCCTCGTTCATGCGCGAAACACCCACCGAGCAGGCCCACAGGGCCGACGGGGCGATGACGTACCACTTGGGGTAGGTGATGCTCAAGGAAGTGGCCAGGGCAAAGGCCGTCGCCGTATGTCCCGACGGGAAGGCAGGACTGCTCTCGCGACTATAGGCATGCACACGGTCGGGCCAACGGTCGTAAGGACGCTGACGGCCTACCAGATACTTCATGCCGTAGGTCACCACAAAGGCACCCGCCACGCTGGTACCCACGTACAGGGCATCCTTCAGCAGGTCTTTGTCGTGCTTGATCCAGCCCGCCACGGCCATGGCTACGGGCACCCCGATGGCTACGTAAGGTTCCGACTTCGATATTACCTTATTATAATTGCGGACGAACGTACCGTCCCACCCGTTCACCTTGTGCAGGAGGTCGATGTCCCAGTTCTGCGCCCGCAGGGCCGGAGCGCACGCGAGGGCCATCAGCAGAGCCAAAAGCAGTCTCTTCATAACGCATTCACTTTGTTTCCATCGCCAAAGATAAGGCAAATCTGCCAAGTATGCACAAAAATCCTTATAAAACTGTCCGACCCTCTGCCCCCTCCGGACGGAAGGGCACGGAATGCCGACTGCTCCGCCTGGGGAAAAGCATTGCTTTCTTTGGCGGAAAACATTGCTTCTTCCGAGGCAAAACATTGCTTCTTCCGAGGCAGAACATTGCTTCTTGTGACGAAGAACAACGCCTGCCGCCCCGCACTTCCTGCGCGCCCTTCCTGCAACCCATATCCGCACAGATTACGGAAATATTTCTTTAATCCCTTGCTAAATCAATGTATTTCCTCTATTTTTGCAAGGAAATATCGTCCGCCAACAGTACAAGGATATATTTACAACTATTAAATAACTTAAATTCAATCATTTATGTGGTTAAGTAATTCATCTGTAGGAAGGAAAGTGGTGATGAGCGTTACCGGCATCGCCCTTGTCCTGTTTCTGACGTTTCACATGGCGATGAACCTTGTTGCGCTTGTCTCAGCCGAGGGTTACAACATGGTTTGTGAGTTCCTGGGAGCAAACTGGTACGCACTGGTGGCAACAGTCGGTCTGGCCGCCTTGTTTGTCATCCACATCATCTACGCTTTCTGGCTGACGATGCAGAACCGCAAGGCACGCGGTACGGAACGCTACGCCGTGACGGAGCGACGCAAGGAAGTGGAATGGGCATCACAGAACATGCTCGTTCTGGGTATCATCGTAATCGTAGGTCTGGGTCTGCACCTGGTGAACTTCTGGTCGAAGATGCAGCTGCCCGAACTGATGCACAACATGGGCATGCACGCCGACACGCTGACGCTGGCTTATGCCGCCAACGGCGTTTATCACATCGAGAACACGTTCGCCAATCCGGTGTTCGTCGTTCTGTACCTCATCTGGCTGGGCGCCCTGTGGTTCCACCTGACCCACGGTTTCTGGAGCTCCATGCAGACACTGGGCTGGAACAACAAGACTTGGATCAGCCGCTGGCAGTGCATCTCCAACATCTACTCTACCATCGTAGTGCTCTGCTTCGCCCTGGTAGTGGTTGTGTTCTTCATCAAATCGTTGATGTAAAAACGCGAAGCTTGCAAATTTGTAGATTGTAAATGACTAAATTGTAAATTCATTATGACCAAGATAGATTCAAGAATACCGGAAGGACCGGTAGCCGAGAAATGGACGAACTATAAAGCCCATCAGAAATTAGTAAACCCCGCCAACAAGCGTCGTCTGGACATCATCGTGGTTGGTACAGGTCTGGCCGGTGCCAGCGCTGCCGCCTCGCTGGGCGAAATGGGTTTCAAGGTATTCAACTTCTGCATTCAGGACTCTCCGCGCCGCGCACACTCCATCGCCGCTCAGGGTGGTATCAATGCAGCCAAGAACTATCAGAACGACGGCGACTCTGTATACCGTCTGTTCTACGATACTGTAAAGGGCGGTGACTACCGTGCCCGCGAAGCCAACGTTTACCGTCTGGCCGAGGTATCTAACAACATCATCGACCAGTGCGTGGCACAGGGCGTTCCCTTCGCACGCGAATACGGCGGTACGCTGGCCAACCGTTCGTTCGGTGGCGCACAGGTATCACGTACCTTCTATGCCAAAGGTCAGACAGGCCAGCAGCTGCTGCTGGGTGCCTATTCTGCACTGAGCCGCCAGGTAAATGCCGGTACTGTAAAACTCTATACCCGCTACGAAATGGAAGACGTCGTTATCATCGACGGTCGTGCCCGTGGTATCATCGCCAAGAATCTGGTAACAGGCAAGCTGGAGCGCTTCGCCGCTCACGCTGTAGTTATCGCCACCGGCGGTTACGGAAACACCTACTTCCTCTCGACCAACGCTATGGCCTGCAACTGCTCGGCTGCTATGGCCTGCTACCGTAAGGGTGCCTGGTTTGCCAACCCGGCTTACGTACAGATCCACCCGACCTGTATCCCCGTACACGGCGACAAGCAGTCCAAGCTGACTTTGATGTCCGAGTCTCTGCGTAACGACGGCCGTATCTGGGTTCCCAAGAAACTGGAAGATGCCAAGAAGCTGCAGGAAGGTACGCTGCAAGGCAAAGATATCCCCGAAGAAGACCGCGACTACTACTTGGAGCGCCGCTATCCGGCCTTCGGTAACCTCGTTCCGCGCGACGTGGCCAGCCGTGCTGCCAAAGAGCGTTGCGACAAGGGCTACGGCGTGAACAACACTGGTCTGGCCGTATTCCTCGACTTCTCCGAAGCCATCAACCGTCTGGGCAAGGACGTTGTAGCACAGCGTTACGGTAACCTCTTCGACATGTACGAAGAAATCACCGACGTATCGCCCTACGAAAACCCGATGATGATCTATCCGGCCATCCACTACACCATGGGCGGTATCTGGGTAGACTACGAACTGATGACCTCTATCAAGGGTCTGTTCGCTATCGGCGAATGTAACTTCTCCGACCACGGTGCCAACCGTCTGGGTGCTTCCGCCCTGATGCAGGGTCTGGCCGATGGTTACTTCGTATTGCCTTACACCATCCAGAACTATCTGGCCGACCAAATCACCGTTCCCCGCTTCTCTACCGACCTGCCTGAGTTTGCAGAAGCCGAGAAGGCCGTTCAGGACAAGATTGACCACCTGATGAACATCAAGGGTAAGAAGTCCGTAGATTCCATCCACAAGGAACTGGGTCACATCATGTGGGAATACGTTGGTATGGGCCGTACAGCCGAAGGCTTGAAGACCGGTCTGGCCAAGCTGAAAGACATCCGCAAGGAGTTCGAAACCAACCTCTTCATCCCGGGCAGCAAGGAAGGCATGAACGTAGAGCTCGACAAGGCCATCCGTCTGAACGACTTCATCACCATGGGTGAACTCATCGCTTACGATGCACTGAACCGCAACGAATCGTGCGGCGGCCACTTCCGCGAAGAATATCAGACCGAGGAAGGCGAAGCCAAGCGTGATGACGAAAACTTCTTCTACGTGGCTTGCTGGGAATACCAGGGCAGCGACGAAAAAGCCCCGGTATTGCTGAAAGAGCCGCTGGTTTACGAAGCCATCAAGGTACAGACTCGTAACTACAAGAGCTAATCGGGAATGTTGAACAATTAAAGAACTAACAAAAATGGATAAAAATATATCATTTACACTGAAGATATGGCGTCAGGCAGGCCCCAAGGCCAAAGGCGCTTTCGAAACCTATCAGATGAAAGACATTCCCGGCGATACTTCTTTCCTGGAAATGCTGGACATCCTGAACGAGCAGCTGATTTCTGAAGGCAAGGAACCGGTTGTATTCGACCACGACTGCCGCGAAGGTATCTGCGGTATGTGTTCACTCTACATCAACGGACATCCGCACGGCCCTGCACAGGGTGCAACTACCTGTCAGATCTATATGCGCCGCTTCAACGACGGTGATACCATCACTGTAGAACCCTGGCGTTCGGCCGGTTTCCCCGTCATCAAGGACTTGATGGTAGACCGTACGGCTTATGACAAGATTATGCAGGCAGGTGGTTACGTAAGCGTAAACACAGGTGCTCCGCAGGATGCCAACGCTATCCTTATCCCGAAGACTATCGCTGACGAAGCTATGGACGCTGCCAGCTGCATCGGTTGCGGCGCCTGTGTAGCTGCTTGTAAGAACGGTTCGGCCATGTTGTTCGTATCGGCCAAGGTAAGCCAGCTCAACCTGCTGCCCCAAGGCAAACCCGAAGCACTGCGCCGTGCCAAGGCTATGTTGGCCAAGATGGACGAACTGGGCTTCGGTAACTGTACCAACACCCGTGCCTGCGAGGCCGAATGTCCGAAGAATGTCTCCATCAGCAACATCGCCCGCCTGAACCGCGACTTCATCCGCGCCAAGCTGAAAGACTGATCAGACTCCTTTCTACATTTGATTAATATCAACACGAACTCCTCTGTCGGAAACTTCCGGCAGGGGAGTTCTTTTTATATCATAAGCATTAGGCCTCACATATTTCCAATAAAACGGCAAAGGGTAGCACTTCGTCACACCTTTAAACCGGCAATTTACAACTTGACATATATCAAGGCTAAGTTGCTTTGATTATTTATTTTGTGTGCGCAAACAGCAATCAATAGGATTTTTGTGTGCGCAAACAATAAATAATAGTGAAAGTAGTTTAAAATAGCAGCCGAAAAGGAAGAATGGTTTGGAGGATACGAAAAGAAGCTATACATTTGTGCAGTGATTTTTTTCATAGTATTAGATTTAAGGTTAACAAAGGTTGGGCTCGGCGGAGCCCTTTTTTTATGCCCTTACCCCAACAGATGATAAACTCCACCTACCAATGCCTTCACGACTCCCTTCATTTCAAGCTCGAAAAGGATTGCGCTCATGCGGTTTACAGGTATGTTGCATTCCACAACCAATGTATTGATGTGTAAATCGTCACGACTCAAGATACTGACCACACATTGTTCTTCTTCAGTCAGCTCGGGGAAAAGATTTCGTTGCACAGCAATTGCCTTGCCATTTTCACCAGCCTGCTCCCAACTCATAGCCCGTACAAAATCGGAAGCATCGTTGATAAGAGCTGCTTTGTTGTCGCGAATCAGCTGGTTACAACCCACAGAATAGGCATCACCCGTACGTCCGGGTACGGCAAAGCAGTCGCGGTGATAACCCTCAGCCAGTTCAGCCGTGATGAGTGAACCGCCTTTGGCTGCCGACTCCACCACAATGACGGCATCGCTCATACCAGCCACAATGCGGTTGCGGCTGACAAAGTTGTGACGGTCGGGATTGGTATCGGTCGGAAACTCCGTCAACAGACCTCCCTTGGCTAACATATCGACGGCTGTTTTCCGATGAACCGAAGGATAGATACGGTCCAGCCCGTGGGCCAGCACTCCTACAGTAGAAAGTCCATTGGCCAAGGCTTCCCGATGAGCATGCACATCAATGCCATAGGCCAGACCGCTGACAACCAGCACATCGGGACACAAGGCAGAAAGGTCACGAAGGAAATCGGCACAGAACTGTTTCCCATAATCGGTAGCATGACGGGTACCTACCATACTGACTACCCGCAGGCGGTTCAAGTCGGTGTTTCCCTTGAAGAACAAGACGACAGGGGCATCCTCACACTCACGCAGACGCGAGGGATAACGTTCGTCAGCCAAGGTCAGACAGTCCACACGGTTCTTCTCGGCCCACTCCAGTTCTTTCTCAGCCCGGAGGAAGGCAGAAGGGTTATCGAGTGCGGCTACGACAGAAGCATGGATGATACCCGGATAACGTTCAGGCAGCTCCGTGCGGAGACGGAACACCTCGGCCGCACTGCCCACGGTATCCACCAGCCGCTTGGCACCAATATGTCCGATACCTGCACAAAGGGTCAGAGCGATACTGCAAATTCGTTCGTCGGTATTCATGGTTTTCAGATTTAAGCGTGAAAAGGAAGGTTCAATCAACCACAGGCGTCAAATAGGGTGCGAAAACATGGTCGAACAACTCGCTCTCGCTCAATCTGCCATTTACCACGCAGACTGCCTCGACCACGCCTTTCAATGACACCTTGCCGTCGCTCTTGCGGAAGATATCCTGATAGAAAACGTATTTGATGCCTTCCTTCTTCATGTAAAGCTTCGAGACAAATTCGTCACCGCTCTTCAGAGGTGTCTTGAAGGCCATGCTGATGCGAGCCACCACGGGGTCAACGCCCTGCTCGTGAAGGGCGGCAAAGCTGATGCCCACGGAAGTGAGAAACTCGTGGCGCGTATGCTCCAAGTAATGCTGGTAGTTGGCGTTGTTCACAATACCCTGCAGGTCGCATTCGTAGTCGCGCACCTTCATTTCCAGCTCGTAGATGTATTTTTCTGCCATAGTCTATTGTTTTGAGTTCACCACAGATTACACAGATTGGCACAGATTTTTCATATCTACAAATAGTTCTGTGTAATCTGCGTAATCTGTGGTGTCTATTTATATTCTCCTCTGTGGTGAACCAATTATCCTCGCTGATGCTCCACATCCAGCCCCTTGAAACGCTTCAGCTCTTCGAGGCTGACCAGCTTGTAGAGCTTGTCGCTGGGGCGTATCTTGACGGACTTCATGGAGAAGTGTTCGCCCTTATGGACGGTCTGGACGGGCTTCAGGTCAACGCGCGCCTCCTCCAGCGTGACATACTCGGCGCCGGTCGTGGGACCGGTGATGAGCAGCTTGTCGCCCACATTGACTTCGGCCGCCTCCACGAGGAACTCGGCCACGCCGATGTTGGAGAAGTAGCGGATACCCTTGCCCACGTATATCTTGCGCTCCGTGGCCGCCGAACCGTAGTTCTTCGTCCATTCGCCCAGACGCTGGCCCAGGTAGTAGCCGTCCCAGAAGCCGCGGTTGAAGACCGTGGCCAAGCGGCGGTTCCACTCTTCTATCTTCTCGTCCGTGAACGTATTGTCCAGGTAGGCTCGGATGGCTTCCTTGTAGCACTCCACCACGGTGCGCACATACTCGGGGCCGCGCGCACGGCCTTCTATCTTGAACACCCGCACGCCCGCATCCATCATCTTGTTCATGAAGTGGATGGTCTTCAGGTCCTTGGGCGACATGATGTACTGGTTGTCAATCTCCAGCTCGGCGTCGGTCTCCTTGTCGCGCACGATGTAGGAGCGGCGGCACACCTGCATGCAGGCACCACGGTTGGCCGAGTTGTTCATCTGGTGGAGCGACAGGTAGCACTTGCCGCTGACGGCCATGCACAGGGCGCCGTGACAGAACATCTCGATGCGGATGCGCTGGCCCGACGGGCCGCAGATATTCTCTTCGCAGATGTGGCGGTAGATTTCGGCCACCTGGTCCAAGTTGAGTTCACGCGCCAGCACCACCACGTCGGCAAACTGGGCGTAGAAGCGCAGGGCTTCCACGTTGCTGATATTGAGCTGCGTGCTGAGGTGTACCTCCTGCCCTATCTCGCGGGCATAGGTCATCACGGCCACGTCGGCCGCGATGATGGCCGAGATGCCGGCATCCTTGGCGGCACGCACGATGGTGCGCATCAGGGGAATGTCCTGGTCGTAGATGATGGTATTCACGGTGAGGTAGCTCTTCATGCCGTGCTCGTCGCACGTGCGGGCTATCTCGCGCAGGTCGTCGATGGTGAACGTATTGGCCGAACGGGCACGCATGTTCAGGTTCTCGATGCCGAAGTAGATAGAATCCGCTCCGGCCTGTATGGCGGCGGCCAGCGACTCGCGCGAGCCGACGGGGGCCATTATCTCAAAGTCTTTCAGTTCCATGTCTTTTTATCAGTTATGTGGCAAAGGTAGATATTTTTCCGTACTTTTGCAGCCTAAACGCAACAGAATATGAAAATAGCCAACATAGACCTGGGTCCGCGCCCCGTACTCCTCGCCCCGATGGAGGACGTCACCGACCCCGCCTTCCGCCTGATGTGCAAGCGCTTCGGCGCCGACATGGTATATACCGAGTTCGTCTCGGCCGACGCCCTGATACGTTCCGTCAGCAAGACGGAGCAGAAGCTCAACATCAGCGATGAAGAACGCCCCGTAGCCATCCAGATATACGGACGCGACACGACCACGATGGTCGAAGCCGCCAAGATTGTGGAGCAGGCACGCCCCGACATCCTCGACATCAACTTCGGTTGTCCCGTGAAGCGCGTGGCGGGCAAGGGAGCCGGAGCGGGCATGCTCCAGAACATCCCGCTGATGCTGGAGATCACCCGCGCCGTGGTCGATGCGGTGAAGATACCCGTTACCGTGAAGACCCGCCTCGGCTGGGATGCCGAGCACAAGATTATCGTCACCCTGGCCGAGCAGTTGCAGGATTGCGGCATCAGTGCCCTGACCATCCACGGCCGCACCCGCGCGCAGATGTACACGGGCGAGGCCGACTGGACCCTCATCGGCGAGGTGAAGAAGAATCCGCGCATACACATCCCCATCATCGGCAACGGCGACGTCACCACCCCGCAACGTGCCCTCGAGTGCTTCGAGCGCTACGGCGTGGACGCCATCATGATAGGCCGCGCCAGCTTCGGACGGCCGTGGATATTCAAGGAAGTAAAGCATTACCTGGAGACGGGCGAGGAGCTTCCTCCGCTCACGCCCGAATGGTACATGGACGTGCTCCGCCAAGAGGTGGAAGACAGCGTCAACCTGCTGGACGAACGCCGCGGTATCCTCCACGTGCGCCGTCACCTGGCCGCCAGCCCCCTGTTCAAAGGCCTGCCCAACTTCCGCGACACGCGCATCGCCATGCTCCGCGCTGAGACGAAGGAAGAGCTCTATGCCATCTTCGAGGAAATAGGGCGGAAGTTCTTCGGATTCTGATTCGTCAAGAATTGTGAGCCTGCCTGTTCCATATTTGTCTTTTCAGAACTGCTCTGGCATAAATTCTGTTGATATCAACCATTGTCACGGTAAACCGCTACAAGCCTTGCAAAGAGAACGTTTTCCATCCACTTTCTCTTTACAAGGTTTGTCTTTTTATAATCATTTGCTATATATTTGTAGAAGTGACTTATTCTCTAACCAAACAAAAAGTTCAAGAAGATGAAAAAATGGTATTATTATTTATTCAGCTTCCTCTTGCTGGCATTCACAGCCTGTAGCGAGGAAAACGAACAGACTACACCTCCCTCCAAAGGTGAAGAGGCTGTAGAGGAAATCGTCAATGTACTGGAGGAACAGGAAGAAATCAGCCAGTTTGTAGAAATGCTCAAACAAGTGGACATGGCACAGGTAACGGAAGAGAAACTGACGATATTCGCCGTGCGAAACCCTGAAGCCGGAGCTTCTACCAAAAGCGAAGCCACCGTGCTTGACTCCACTTCCATCAAACGCCACATCGCCATAGGCAGCTACCCCGCATCGGAGCTGACAGACGGGAAAACCCTGACAAGTATCAACGGCGAAACGCTCTACATCAGCCGGAGCGGCGACGACATCTACGTCAACGGAACCATGATTGAGGGAGAAGCCATCGCTGCTGGAGAAAGCTATGTATATGTAGTGCCCCAGGTATTGGAGAAAAAGACAGAACCTACAGCTGTCTATACCCACACCATCAGCATACGCGAACTGGAACCGGGAGTAAAGGGAGACAAACCTCTGGCCGAAGTAACCATCAAAGTCCTTACGACTGACGGCGACTCCATAGGTACCTGGCTGACCAACGAAGAAGGAGAGGCAGTCATCCGACTGGAAGAAAAGAACATCGAGTTCACTGTTTCCAAACCCGAGTATTCGTACCTGTACGACGGCTATTTCATGGCCGGTACCGATGAGAACGGAGAAATCATCAAAGTGGATATGAACGGAGACGGAATACTCGACAACAACGACCGCCCGACAGAACTGCCCCATCTGTACTATTCCGGCTGTCCGGAGGACACCAAAACGTCGGACAACATCCTCTACATGATCCATGAAGAAGAAGTAGTCGTACCCGACCTCAACCAGATAGCCCAAGCATGGCAAAAAAAGATGAACGAATACATCGGGACAAACCTCGCACTCGAGAACCAGCTGACTGGAATTGATCTCTCATTCAACTACAACAAGGTGGAAACCGTTTCAGACAGCTTCTGGGACAAAGCCTACGAAACCATTGCCGAAGGCAAAGAATACCTGAATGTACTGCAAGAAACAGGGAAAGAAGGCGAAACGCTGCCCCTACGAATCCGTACAGATATCAGTCTTGTCTACACCCAGCTGTATGGCTACTACGGACAACTGGCCGATTACGCAGCCTCAGCAGCCATGCCATTGGGGCAGCTCACCGATGACATCCGGCAGTTGATGGAACTCAGCCCCGAGCAATCCAAATGTGCCCTGTACGTCATGCTGAGTAAGATACAGCTTTCACAAAAAAGATACAACGAAGCATTGGATGCCGTCAAAGTCTGCGAAGCTGCCGGCTACGTTCTTTCAGAACGCCCCGACTCGGTGATGTACAGCACAAACAATCCCGAAATCATCTGGGGAGGATATGCAACAAACGACAATCCGCCCTATATCCATCCCCTGCTCTTCCGTGAAGTGCTATTGATAGGAGCCATCGCTTCCGCCAAGATCGGAAATGAAATGCAGGCTTTGGAATATCTGAACCGGATTTACGTCGCATTCGGCATGGAGCCATTGCCCGCCTACAGCGACGGAGTCGCATTCGGAGTATGCAACAACACGATGAAGGGAACAGGACAACGCTACCCGTACGCCCGTATCCTTATAATGGGCTACACCAATGTAGACGGATTCGACCTCAGTAAACACACCCTGCTGCCCATCCCCAAGAAGGCTCTGCAGGAGATAAAAGGATTATACCAGAACAGCAAATATTGATACCGCTGAAAAGGTCGTATCTTTTGCCCCAGAAAAAGCAATGTTTTCCTGCAAAGAAAGCAATGTTTTGAGGCAAAAGATACGACCTTTTTTCGTGAACGAACGAAGCAAGCCTCTCAAAGGGAAGCACACCGTCAGCGGAACATGGGCTGCGCAAACCAGCGCTTGAACATCCACGTGGTGAGCACATACAAGCCGAAAGCCGTGATGAAGCCCGCAATGGCATCGATGAGGTAGTGTGCCTGGATATAGACCGTGGCACAGCAAAGCAGCACATAGAAGGGCAGGAGGCAGGCAAAAAGCCAGCGGCTGCCACGCCAGGCCATAATCATCAGGATGGTCGACACACCGACATGCGACGAAGGGAAGGCGGCCGTGGGACGCTCCCCCACCTGCTGCGAACTCTCCACCAGATTATAGAAGAAACCATGCTCGTAGCCCGGACCCGGCAACAGTTCCTGATTGTGGTTGAAGTAATCGCCGATGGAGGGAAAGACACCGTTCAGGACATTCTCCATGCCGATGGCCGGAAAGTAGAACTGAGGCCCTGCCACAGGCACAAAGATGTAGATGAAATAGTAAAGGAAGAAAGAGGAGATGATGACAAAAGACACCTTCTCCAGCAGGTCGAAGCGGCGGATGAAGTACCACAGCACGATGACCAGCATCATGGGATAGTAGAAGAAGTAACCCATGTTGAGCGGCTCGCTCACCCAGATATAGGGCAGGCGTTCGGCAAACCAGATGGCGGGCTGCCCGCCGAAGAGCCACTGCTCGGCCGAAGCGAACACATGGTCCAGATTGGGGAAGAGGCGGTTGAACTCGTACGTGTCGGGATACCAGTAGGACAGGAGCGACATCTGTATCGTGACGCGCACAAAGGCGGAAAACTTGCAGGGCGCCAGGCGGTAGAGATACATCAGCAGGAAAGTCACGGCAGCTATCAGCGCACGGTCGCCCAGCATGTGTAAGGGATGGTCCATCCGCTGATACAGGAACAGTATCAGTATCGACGTGAGCAGGTTGTAGATGAGCGAAACCTTCTCTATCGCAAACAGCCCCTTACGGGTATCCACCATCTTGAATATATCTAAAGCCATCCTTCTTTCTTGTACCAGGCAATGGTCTCCTTCACGCCGCGCTCCAGGTCGTATTCGGGCCGGTAGCCCAGCTCACGGACGGCGGGCGTGATGTCGCACTGCCAGTTGCGTTGTTTCATTATATTATACTTGTCGCGGTTGAGCGTGCTCGTCGTCTTGCGCAGGGCAGCCCACCGTTCGGCCAGCAAAGATACGACTTTTAATAGAAACAGCGGGCATTTGATGCGAACAATCAGCGGATTGCCCAGTTCGCGGCATATCAGGTCGGAGAACGTGCGGCTGGCATACACCTGCCCGTCGGACAGGAAGTAGGCACGCCCCGTCACGCCCCGCTCGATGCCGAGGAACACGGCCTGCACCACATCCTTCACATAGACAAACGTCAGGTCCTGGCGCCGGTAGCCCACCGACATGTCCAGATGATGCTTGATGGACTCGGCCATCAGGAAATAGTCGCGTTCGCGAGGGCCGTAAACGCCCGTGGGGCGGTAAATGACGCAGGGGAAACCGTCCATGGCCAGCAAGGCCTGCTCCGCCTTCAGTTTGCTCCGACCGTAGGCCGTGTTGGGTTGGGGCGTGTCAGTTTCGCGGATGGGTTCGTAAGTATCCTCGTGAACAGGGCCGAAGACACTCAGCGTGCTGATGAAAGCAAACTGGCGGGGCGTCATGTCGAGGCTCCGGAGGGCATTGGCCAGGGCACAGGTTTGCCCACAGTTCACGCGGTCGAAGTCGGCAGGGTCGATGCACTTCGTCACACCCGCGCAGTGCACCACGTAGTCGAAGGCTCCATGCGCTTCGCGATGGGCCTTGAGCTGTTCGTACAGGCGACCGGTATGGGCAAAGTCCAGCTCCAGGAAGTGCAGGCCGGGCTCTTGCAGGTACTTGCGACTGCTCGACGCGCGGACGCCTGCCCACGTCTCGAAGCCGCGGCGCAGGGCCTCTTCTACCAGAAAACTGCCGATAAAGCCGCTGGCGCCCGTTATCAGGATACTCTGTTTCATGCTCTGTTATTTTACAGGTTCTACATGTATATTAATGTAAGTCCGGTTGCCGAACTCGCTCTTCAGGCGGTTCTCGATAGCCGTGGCGGTATGATGGGCCTCCTCCAGCGTTATCTGCCCGTCCATGCGGATGTGCACCTCGATGGCGTAACTGCTGCCTATCCGCCGCGTGCGCAGGTGGTGAGGCGAGGTTACGCCAGGGAAAGAAAGGATTTCCTGCTTGATTTTCTCCTCGACTTCGGCGGGGAGCGACTTCTCCAGCAGCTCTTCGACACAGGGCACCAGCAGCTGGATGGCCACCTTCATGATGAACAGACTCACCACCACGGCCGCCAGCGGGTCCAGTATGAGCCACCGCTCGCCCAGCAGGATGGCACCGCCGATGCCGACAGCCGTACCGATGGACGAGAGCGCGTCGCTCCGATGGTGCCAGGCATTGGCCACCACGGCCTGCGAATTCAGCCGGCGGCCTTTCAGCACGGTATATTGGTAGAGCAGCTCCTTGAAGAGGATGGATACCA
>ENA-UONW01002720-UONW01002720.1-human-gut-metagenome-genome-assembly--contig:-CS52-NODE-2720-length-16554-cov-6.384326_pt1 | contig 16554 bp, 9 predicted proteins | sample MGYA00242463_ERZ724010 | MGnify/ENA metagenome assembly ERZ724010 | reverse complement strand
ACTCGCAGAAGGATGCATCGATGGCACAGCGCATCATAAACCTCTTCGACGGACGTATAGTCGGCGATGTGAGGAACGAGCTCTAATCACCGCATCTTAAAAACATAAATGTAAGATAAGAATTAAGCAACAAGAAACACGAGCAATATGAGAAGTTTGATGAGACTGCTAAGGGGCGCCGGCCTGCTCAACATTTTAGGTATGAGCATAGCTTTCGCAACAATATATGTCATTCTTGTGCAGGTCAACTATGAATGGAATTTCAACAAAAGCATCAAGGATTCCGACAGGATTTTTGCATTAACTCAACCCTCTTGGTTTGAAGAAGGCAAGTTCACACAATATATGATCAGACCTTTTGCAGAATCAATCATATCACAGTCACCTACAGTAGAATCATACGGCATGCTGAAAGAGCAGTCCACAATCACTGTATACACAGACACTGACGGGAAACAGAATAAGGTTGAAATGAATTACTGTGGCATGACGATAAATGCTCTCGACTTGTTCAATTTCAAGGTCGTAAGCGGTTCGTTCAAAGGCATGGACAATGAAAACAATATAGCAATAAGCAGAAGTGCGGCAGAAAAATTCAATCTGAAAATCGGAGACTGCATCAAGCCCAACAAAGAGTCCAACAAAAGAAATTCTATCGTTGCAATATTCGAAAACATGCCCCAAAACAGCATTTTAGGAAACATTGAAATAATAGAGTGTTATCATATAAAAAATATGGACATAGACAATTGGCATCAATTCAACTATCAATACTATGTTAAACTGCGCTCCGCAGACGACAAGAAAGCCTTTGAAGAGAATGCCAACAAACTGTCAAAAAAAATTTATGCACAAAACAACATTGATTATAAAAACAGCATATGGAATACAGTCGTACATCTCGAACCTTTGAACGAAATGTACTTTGACCAGAGTATTCCTGACCAGCAGTATAAAGGCAATAAGACAACAACTCTGACACTGTTTGCGATATCAATACTGACACTGATTATCACACTGATAAACTACGTAAATTTCTTCATGGCGCAGGTACCTGTGAAGCTAAAATCAGTGAATACACGAAAGATACTCGGTTCGGCAAGATTCTCGCTCATCATGTCTTTTATATGTGAATCGGCAATTCTGGTTGCAATCTCACTTGTCATTGCCATCGTCATAATAACGTTTTTCAAGAACTCAACTTACGCCAATCTGGTTGACTGCCCAGTAGACTTCTACAGGCACATTCCTGTATGCCTTACCACAATTGCAGTTGCGCTTGTCATGACTGCAGCATCAAGCCTGTACCCGGCAATATATACGACATCGTTTCCGCCCGCCATGGCCATCAAAGGAGCAATGAGCCTCCCGATACACGGAAAAATCTTCAGATACGTACTGATTGGAGTGCAGTTCACAATATCTATGGTTTTCATAATCTGCACAATCTTCATCAAGAAGCAATATGACTATATGATGAACTACGACATGGGATTCAACAAATCCATGCTGTTCACCGCTGAGATACCTGTTTCAAATTCCAACCATGAGGCATATACAGAAGAACTGCGCAAAAGGCCGGAAATCAAAGACATCACATGGGGACAAGGTTCATTGATAGACAACAGAATGAAATGGGGAACAGAAGTAAAAGGAGAAAAAATAAATTTCTTCTGCTATCCTGTCGCATACAACTTTCTCAAGTTTATGAACATCAAGATTACCGATGGCCGCGATTTCACCGAAGCAGACGAGAAATGCGAAAAAGGTATCTTCATATTCAATGAAACTGCAAAGAAGAAATACAACCTCACGCTTGAAGACAAAGTTTCAGGTCACATTGACAATACAGACATTGCAGGTTTCTGCAAGGACTTCAAGTACCGCTCCTTGCAATTCGTGACTGAACCATTTGCATTCTATGTATATGGGAAATCGCCACAGGCCTTTTGCTACTATTTGTACATAAGAAGCAATCCGAACACGACATACAACGATTTACTCAAGGCTGTAAAGGATGCAACAGCAAAAATAGTGCCTGGATACAACCTCGAAGAAGTCAAACTGCATTTCTTCGACGAGGAACTTGGCAACCAATATGAGAAAGAGCAGAAACTCATAAAGCTCGTATCCATCTTCACAGCCGTTGCAATTGCCATATCAATCATGGGCATAATAGGAATACTGATTTTCGAAACGTCGTTCCGAAAGAAGGAAATTGCCATAAGGAAAGTGCACGGAGCAACCATATCAGAAATTCTGCAGATGTTCAACAAGAAATACGTAATCATACAGCTGATATGCTTCGTAATAGCAACAACTGTAAGCTACTATATAATGGATTACTACTACAGCACATACGCCTACCATTCACAGCTCTACTGGTGGGTGTTCGCAGTGTCGCTTGCCGCCGTTCTGCTGACAACATTCATCGTCGTGACACTGTGCAGTTTGAAAACGGCATTAGAAAATCCAGCCAAATCGATACAAAACGAATAAGCGGCACTATAAACAGGCCATAGAAATAACACCCAATATAACAAAATCAAAATAAAAGCAAACAGACTATGATTAAAGCAACAAACCTCAGCAAGATATTCCGCACAGAAGAAATAGAAACAACAGCGTTGAACAATGTGTCCTTCGAAATCAACGAAGGAGAGTTCGTGGCTATCATGGGACCTTCCGGATGCGGAAAGTCTACATTGCTGAACATTCTCGGACTGCTCGACAATCCTACCGAAGGAAGCTACGAACTGCTCGGAAAGGAAATGTCGAAACTGAAAGAAAGCGAAAGGACAAAGTTCAGAAAGGGAAAACTCGGATTCGTATTCCAGAGCTTCAACCTGATTGACGAGCTCAACGTATTCGAGAATGTCGAACTGCCGCTCAAATACCTACACATCGGTGCATCAGAGCGCAAGCACCGTGTCAACGAGATACTGAAGAGGATGAGCATAAGCAACCGCGCGAAGCACTACCCTCAGCAGCTCTCAGGAGGTCAGCAACAGCGTGTGGCGATTGCACGCGCCGTCGTGTCAAATCCAAAACTGATTCTGGCCGACGAGCCGACAGGAAACCTCGACTCCAAGAACGGCAAGGAAGTTATGAACCTGCTCTGCGAACTCAATTCCGAAGGCACAACCATCGTCATGGTTACCCACTCGCAGAAGGATGCATCGATGGCACAGCGCATCATAAACCTCTTCGACGGACGTATAGTCGGCGATGTGAGGAACGAGCTCTAATCACCGCATCTTAAAAACATAAATGTAAGATAAGAATTAAGCAACAAGAAACACGAGCAATATGAGAAGTTTGATGAGACTGCTAAGGGGCGCCGGCCTGCTCAACATTTTAGGTATGAGCATAGCTTTCGCAACAATATATGTCATTCTTGTGCAGGTCAACTATGAATGGAATTTCAATAGAGGCATCAAGGATTCCGACAGGATTTTTGCCATCACATACAAAAGCATGTATTCTGAAGGCAAATTTTCACAAAACATGTGCAGGCCATATTCGGAAGCAATTATTCAGCAATCGCCTACGATAGAATCATACGGAATAGTTAAGGGTCCGTGGCCATCAAGCACATACGCAGGAACAGAAAAAAACATGAAAGAGATTGAAATCAATTTTTCTCAAATGACGAAGGAAGCTCTTGACATGTTTGGATTCAAGCCAATCAGCGGTTCATTCGACGGTATGGACAAAGAAGCCCAAGTGGCCATAAGCAGAAAAATTGCTGAAAAATTCAATCTGAAAGTCGGCGACTTCATCACGCAAGACAAGGAAGCCAGCTTCAAGGTTCCTATCGTGGCAATATTTGAGGACATGCCTGAAAACAGTTTTTTAGGCAACGTTGAAATGATAAGATGCGATGGACTGGAGAAGTATGACATTGACAACTGGTCGGAATGGAGCTATCAATATTATGTAAAGCTTAAATCGGCAGACAATAAGGCCACGTTTGAGAAGAATGCCTACCAACATATAAAATCAGAGAGAGACTTGCTGGAGTAAAAGCAACCGAGAAGAATGTAAAGAAAGCCATGGAAGGCCAAATCATGCATCTCCAACCTCTTAAAGACATGTATTTCAACCAGGCTCTGGAAGGACAGCAGTTCAAAGGCAACAAGACAACAACGCTGACGCTGTTCGCCATTTCCATCCTGACACTCATCATCACGCTGATAAACTACGTGAACTTCTTCATGGCACAGGTTCCGGTGAAACTCCGCTCTGTGAATACACGCAAGATACTCGGTTCATCGAGATTCTCGCTCGTCATGTCTTTTATATGGGAATCAGCAGTTCTGGTTGCAATCTCGCTTGTCATTGCCATCATCATCATAACGTTTTTCAAGAACTCAACTTATGCCAATCTGGTTGACTGTCCGGTAGATTTCGGCCGACATATTCCTATATGCATCATAACTGTTGCAGCGGCACTTCTAATGACAGCGACATCAGGACTGTATCCGGCACTGTATGCTACATCATTTCCAACTGCAATGGCATTAAAAGGAACTATGGGAGTTCCGACGCACGGAAAAATCTTCAGATACGTGCTGATAGGATTGCAGTTCACGATATCGATGATTTTCATCATCTGCACAATCTTCATCAAGAAGCAATACGACTTCATGATGAACTACGACATGGGATTCAACAAATCAATGCTGTACACTGCACTGGTCCCAGTGACTGCCGCCAACCACGACGTTTACACCGAAAAACTGCTCAAAAGGCAGGAAATAAAGGACGTCACCTGGGCCAACGGTCCGCTGGTGGCCGACGGCAGGATGCGTTGGGGACGTGACTTCAAAGGAAAAGGCATCAACTTCTACTGCTACCCTGTCGCCTACAATTTTCTCCGTTTCATGGGCATCAAGATTATAGAAGGACGCGACTTTACCAAGTCCGATGAGAAATGCGAAGAAGGTATTTTCATATTCAACGAAAGTGCAAAGAAGAAATTCAACATCACTCTCGAAGATAAAGTTTCCGGACACATGGGAGATACAGACATTGCCGGTTTCTGCGAGGACTTCAAATATCGTTCTCTCCAATACGAACCGGAACCGTTCGCCTTATACGTCTTCGGCAAGTCGCCTTGGAACATACAGAGCTATCTGTACATAAGAAGCAATCCTAACATGACATACAAAGATGTACTAAAAGCTGTAAAGAGCGTTGTCGGAGAAATCGAGCCAGGAACAAACCTTGAGGATATAAGCCTGGATTTCTTCGACGATGAAATCGGTCAACAATACCAAAAAGAGCAGAAGCTCATTGAATTGGTATCCATCTTCACGGCCGTTGCAATTGCCATATCCATCATGGGTATCATAGGAATACTGATTTTCGAGACATCGTTCCGAAAAAAGGAAATTGCCATAAGGAAAGTGCACGGAGCGACCATATCAGAAATTCTGCTGATGTTCAACAAAAAATACTTAATCATACAGCTGATATGCTTCGCTATTGCCACGCCTGTAAGTTACCATATTATGGATTACTACTACAGCACATACGCCTACCACACACAGCTCTACTGGTGGGTGTTCGCAGTGTCGCTTGCCGCAGTTCTGCTGACAACATTCATCGTCGTCACGCTCTGCTGTCTGAAGACAGCGACAGAAAATCCGGCAAAATCCATCCAAAACGAATAACAGATATAGAACATTAAATAACAAAACTAATAACACTTTAAAATAAAACGATTATGATTAAAGTAACAAATCTCAGCAAAATCTTTCGTACAGAAGAAATAGAAACAACAGCGTTGAACAATGTGTCCTTCGAAATCAACGAAGGAGAGTTCGTGGCAATCATGGGACCTTCCGGATGCGGAAAGTCTACACTGCTGAACATCCTCGGACTGCTGGACAACCCGACCGAAGGAAGCTACGAACTGCTCGGAAAAGAAATGTCGAAACTGAAAGAAAGCGAAAGGACAAAGTTCAGAAAGGGAAAGCTCGGATTCGTATTCCAGAGCTTCAACCTGATTGACGAACTCAACGTATTCGAGAACGTCGAACTGCCACTCAAATATCTACACATTGGTGCATCAGAGCGCAAGCGTCGTGTCAACGAGATACTGAAGAGGATGAGCATAAGCAATCGCTCCAAGCACTACCCTCAGCAACTCTCAGGAGGTCAGCAGCAGCGTGTGGCGATTGCACGCGCCGTCGTGTCAAATCCAAAACTGATACTAGCCGACGAGCCGACCGGAAACCTCGACTCCAAGAACGGCAAGGAAGTCATGAACCTGCTCTGCGAACTCAATTCCGAAGGCACTACCATCGTCATGGTTACCCACTCGCAGAAGGATGCATCGATGGCACAGCGCATCATAAACCTCTTCGACGGACGCATAGTCGGCGACGTGAGGAACGAACTCTGACGGCAACCTACTCCATACAGAGTTGCAATAAAAATATTTCAAAAAATAATTTCATGAAAAAAAGTATATTGATAATAATATGTTGTCTTTGCTACGTTGGAAATCTGATGGCTCAGAATATTTCGGGTAAAGTTGTAGACGAGAATCAAAATCCTCTGCCTTCAGTGAATGTAGTTCTCCAGACCTTGAAAGACTCGTCGTTTGTGACTGGAGTTGCTACAGCCTCATCCGGACAATTCTGCATACCCGTCGAGCTGGATACAGAATACGTTCTGACAATATCATATATAGGATACAGAACGGTTCGTAAGACCTGCAAGGCAGGAGACATCGGAACAATAGCTCTGGCTGTCGACGAAATAATGCAGAAAGAGGTGAATGTCATTGCATCAAGAATCCAGCGAGACGCAAAAGGCTACACCATCAACCTGAAATCCTCAGACATAGTGAAGGGCAAGCAGTCCGACGAAGCGTTGGCGTTTCTTCCTGGTGTAACCAAGGAAGATGCAATCTACAAAGTCAACGGGCTGCCCGTAAGCAACATTTATGTGGACGGTGTAAAACTTACCGACATAGGTGAACTGAAAAACATCCCGGCCGACATGATGGAGAAAGTACAGGTCAACTATCTGGCAGGGAGCGACGAAAACGCATCACTGACAGGAGGAACAATTTCCATATTCCTGCGCCGACCGCCGGAAAATGGATATTACGGAGCCTTGATGGCAGGAGCAAATCTTTATCCTTCATACGGATTCAGCAATGAGAATGTCGGAGGTATAATCTACTACCGCCACAAAAATCTCAGCATCTATGACAACCTGTCCGTAAATTTCAGACAGCCGGAAGAGACATCCGACCAGAGCATCTGGAACAAAGCGACCGATTTGCTCTCAAAAATCAAAGAAGAGGCAAAATACAGAGGCCACAGCATAACAAACCGCATAAGCCTCAACCAGCAAATCAACACCAAAAATTCCATTGGTGCCAGCTACTACATAGCTTCCAACAGGCTCAAGACATCATCATCGTCTTCTACCGTAGATGACGAAAACGCCATAAAGTCTGCGGTTGACAACAAAGACAATTATCTCGACCAGGAAGCCACAGTGAAATATACGTCAATGCTGAGCCAACGAGGCACGACCTTGGAAATACTCGGCGACTATTTCAACCGTCAGTCGGACAACCATACCGACTACTTGTACAACGGGAACACATCAAGTGAATCGTCTGACGAGTCCTCGCTTAACATGTATAAGCTTTCGGTAGACCTGACCGATCCGCGCAGTCAGAAGCTCGTATGGAAATACGGAGCATCCATACAGTACCTCACATCCGACTATACACCGGATATCCATACCAACGAAGCCGACGGCAGCAACCGTTTCCCGACAAGCCTGACGGCCACACGTACAACAGGTCTCACACCCTTGGCATACGTTTCGGCAATGGGACAATTATGGAAAATCAGATACAGCGCAGGAGTGAGCTGGCAACTGAACAGAATTGAATACCAGACAATGGACGACAGGAAAAAGGATTCAGATGTACAATGGGCCATCAATCCGACAGTGCAGCTGATGATGCCTATCGACAAGAAAGGACAGCACGCACTGATGCTGAACTACAAACACACGCTGGACGACATCCCCTATGCGGCCATATCGTCGACCGTCCGTTGGACAGACTCGTACAACTATACCGTCGGCAACAGCGCCCTCAAGTCTCCAACGATGGATATCGTAATGGCCGGCGTATCCTTGTTCCGCAACAAGCTAAATCTGACTGCAGTTTATGCACATGCCGACAACACCATCTATTGGAAAACCATACAAAGCGAGAGCGCACCGGATGTGTTCTACACAACTCCCGTCAATCTCCGCTGTATTGACAGCTACGGCATAAACGCCGAGCTCAACCTCAATCCGGTAAAGCCATGGACGATGAAGCTGACAGGCCGTCTTGAAATCATGCCTGAAGATATCACATTGGACAATATCTATTACGGCAAAACAAGATTGCGTCAATACTATACAATGTACAACACATTCGCCTTCAGCGGTGGTTGGGGCGGAATGTTGGATTTGATGCTGGAACCGACATACCGTACTTACGACCGTACATACTATACGGTATACAATGTCGGTGGAAACATCTACAAGAACATGTGCAGGGACAAACTTAGGTTATCACTCAACTTCAACATCTTCGGCGACCGCCGCAAATACGACCGCCATGCAAACGGAAGCAAGGTAACTTATGATTTCACCACGCCGGTACAAAGCATCGGCATATCTCTCACCTGGCGCTTCTCCGGAGGCAAGCAGGTAAATGTAAAAGCCATTGAAAACGGTTCACAAAGCTTCAAGGAAATTAAAGATGTAAGATAACAAGAAGCAGACCAACAAGTTCTTAGTGGAAAATTATTCTTTCGATTCAAAACGTTAAACCGTCCTCTATTTTAGAGGACATCAACAAAACAATAAAAAAGATGAAAAGTTTGACTAAATTATTCAAGGGCGCCGGCCTGCTCAACATTTTGGGCATGAGCGTGGCCTTCGCCGCAATATACGTCATTCTGGTGCAGGTCAACTATGAATGGAATTTCAACAAAGACATCAAGGATGGCGACAGGATTTTTGCCATCACATACCCAAGCTGGTATTCTGAAGGCAATTTCTCACAAAACATGTGCAGACCATATTCGGAAGCGATTATTCAGCAATCGCCTACGGTAGAATCATACGGAATAGTTAAGGGTCCGTGGACGGCAAGCGCATACGCAGGAACAGAAAAAAATCTGAATGAGATTGAGGTAAACTATTTTCAAATGACGAAGGGGGCTCTTGACGTGTTTGGATTCAAACCCGTCAGCGGTTCATTCGACGGTATGGACAAGGATGCCCAAGTGGCCATAAGCAGAAAAGTTGCAGAAAAATTCAATCTGAAAGTCGGTGACTTCATCACGCAAGACAAGGAAAACGGCGACAAAGTTACTATCGCGGCAATTTTTGAAGACATGCCTGAAAACAGTCTTTTGTGCAACGTGGAGGTTATAAGATGCGATGTGATAGAAAAAGAATGCCTCAATGACTGGTCGGAATGGAGCTACGAATACTATGTAAAGCTCAAATCGGCAAACGACAAGACGGCCTTTGAAAACAACGCTTACCAGCAGGGCAAGAAAATGCTCACAGACCAAATAAATTCAAATCTTGCTGGAAAAGAAGCTACAGAGAAGAATGTGAGAAAAGCCATGGAAGACCACATCATGCATCTCCTTCCTCTAAAAGACATGTATTTCGACCAGGCTCTGGAAGGACAGCAGTTCAAGGGCAACAAGACGACAACGCTGACACTATTCGCCATTTCCATCCTGACGCTCATCATCACGCTGATAAACTACGTGAACTTCTTCATGGCGCAGGTCCCTGTGAAACTAAAATCAGTGAATACGCGCAAGATACTCGGCTCGTCGAGATTCTCGCTCGTCATGTCATTTATTGGGGAATCGGCAGTTTTGGTTGCAATCTCGCTTGTCTTTGCCATCGTAATCATAACGTTGTTCAAGAACTCTACTTACGCCAATCTCGTTGACTGCCCTATAGATTTCGGCCGACATATTCCTATATGCATCATAACTGTTGTTGCCGCACTTCTCATGACAGCTATATCAGGTCTGTATCCGGCACTGTACACAACATCGTTCCCGCCGGCAATGGCGCTCAAAGGTGCGATGGGTCTCCCTACACACGGAAAAATCTTCAGATACGTGCTGATAGGACTGCAGTTCACAATATCTATGGCTTTCATAATCTGCACAATCTTCATCAAGAAGCAATATGACTTCATGATGAACTACGACATGGGATTCAACAAATCCATGCTGTACACGTCACTGGTCCCAGTGACTGCCGCCAACCAAAACGTTTACACCGAGGAACTGCTCAAAAGACCGGAAATAAAGGACATCACCTGGGCAGACGGTCCGCTGGTGGCTGACGGCAGAATGGGTTGGGGACGCGACTTCAAAGGACAACAAATAAACTTCAACTGCTACCCTGTAGCCTACAATTTCCTCCGCTTCATGGGCATCAAGATAACAGAAGGACGCGACTTCACCAAGGCCGACGAAAAATGCGAAAAAGGAATTTTCATATTCAACGAAAGTGCAAAGAAGAAATTCAACCTCACTCTCGAAGATAAAGTTTCCGGACACATGGAAGATACAGACATTGCCGGTTTCTGCAAGGACTTCAAATACCGTTCTCTCCAATACGAAACGGAACCGTTTGCCTTCTACGTCTTCGGCAAGTCGCCTTGGCGCATACAGAGCTATCTGTACATAAGAAGCAATCCGAACATGACATACAACGATGTGCTCAAGGCAGTAAAGAGCGTTGTAGGAGAAATCGAACCGGGAACCAACCTCGAAGATGTCAAACTGCATTTCTTCGACGAGGAAATCGGTAATCAGTACCAAAAGGAGCAGAAGCTCATTAAATTAGTGTCCATATTTACGGCCATAGCCATTACGATATCCATAATGGGTATCATAGGAATTCTGATTTTCGAAACATCGTTCCGAAAGAAGGAAATTGCCATAAGAAAAGTGCACGGAGCAACCATATCGGAGATTCTGCAGATGTTCAACAAGAAATACATAATCATACAACTGATATGCTTCGTCATCGCGACACCTATAAGCTACTATATTATGGATTACTACTACAGCACGTATGCCTACCGCTCACAGCTCTACTGGTGGGTGTTCGCAGTATCACTGCTGGCCGTCGTGCTGGTATCGTCGATAGTCGTAACGCTCTGCTGTCTGAAAGCGGCTACTGAAAATCCGGCCGACTCGATTAAGAACGAATAAAACCTGACTGTTTTCAACCGGCCGTACACTGCAGAACATCCTTGCGCGTACGGCCGGTTTGCTTTTAGACGACCGCCTTAGGACGAAAAAAAATCAGAAATTCGTATATTTACACTCGGCATTGTGGAGTGTATGCAACTCCGACACAAAAAGAACCTCAATGCAATATTATCTATGAACAAAGGAAAAATACTTGTTGTGGACGACAACAACGGCATAAGAGCCACACTGAAACTTCTGCTTACCAAATACTTCAAGGAAGTACGGCTGGTTTCCACTCCAAACGTCATCAATGAGGAATTGAGAAATTTTGCCCCTGATGTCGTACTGCTCGACATGAATTTCGTTTCGTCGGCAAACACCGGCAACGAAGGTCTGTTCTGGCTTTCGGAGATAAAGAAGTCCAAACCCGAAACCGAAGTGGTGCTCTTCACGGCTTACGCCGACATAACGTTGGCCGTAGAGGGCATGAAGCGCGGTGCGTTCGACTTCGTAGTCAAGCCGTGGGACAACTACAAACTGATAGAAACTCTCAAGGAGGCATACGAGCACAAAAACGGCGGACAAGAAAAGACCAACGCCAAACAGGCCGAACAGACAGCCGTCGAAATGTATTGGGGATGCAGTCCTGCCATGGAGAGCATTCACCGCATGATTGAAAAGATTGCACCGACAGACGCCAGCGTACTTATAACCGGCGAAAACGGAACCGGCAAAGACGTGCTTGCAGGAGAAATCCACCGCATGTCGGAGAGGGCCGACAAGCCGATGGTGTGCGTGGACGCAGGAGCTATCACGGAAACACTGTTCGAGAGCGAACTCTTCGGCCACGTGAAGGGTGCATTCACCGACGCCTACACCGACAGAACAGGAAAAATCGAGTAGGCCAACGGAAGCACGCTGTTTCTGGACGAGATTGGCAACATTCCGCTCAATCTGCAGGCAAAACTGCTGAGGGTCCTGCAGAACCGTACAGTAAGCAAGGTGGGCAGTTCGCAGTCGACTCCAGTGGACATCAGACTGATATGTGCAACTAACAAGGACATAGAACAGATGGTGCGCGACGGCGAATTCAGAGAAGACCTCTACTACCGCATAAACACCATGCAGATTCAACTGCCGCCGTTGCGCGAGCGCACCGACGAGATTGTGCCGCTGGCAGAGATATTCATGAAAAGATATGCCGAGAAATACCACCGCAAGGTGTTCGGACTCAGCGACGACGCAAAGGATGTTCTCGAGACCTGCCGCTGGAACGGAAACATACGCGAACTGCAGAACGCTGTGGAAAAGGCTGTAATCATGGCTGAAGGAACGAAGCTCAAGCCCGGAGACTTCAACATCAATGAAGAACCTGTCGGCAACTCAACGGACCCTGCAGAACAAGAGGAAACTCTCGACATGGTGGAAGAACGGACCATACGCACGGTCATGGAACGATACAACGGAAACCTCACACATGTGGCCAAGGTGCTCAACATAAGCCGCCCTACCCTTTACATGAAACTGAAGAAATACAATATATGATTTCCTACGACAATGCCATACTCATAGCTCTCGCCGCCGCGTTCGTGTCGGCCTTGATTTCTGGCACTTACTATGCCAGAAAGGTTCACCGCAAAGTAAGCTATACGCTCGATGCGCTGGAGGACAAGGAAACGAACTTCAGATTCAACGAGAAGAAGCTGTTCCACAGAAACATCAACAGGACGCTCAACCGAATAAGACAGATTTTCGAGAACGAAAGGGCGGAAATCATGGAGCAGGAACGCTTCTACGGACAGATGCTCGACCAGGTGAAGACCGGCATCGTGGTGATAGACTTGTCGAAGAAAATGAAGGGACGCGTGGTCTACTCCAACAACGCGGCGCTGAACATGCTGGGAATAGCCACGTTCAGCAACATCAGACAGCTGAAGAACATTAGTCCCGAACTGGAGGAATGTTTCCAGAACATAACAAGGGGCAAGGGCGAAATGCGCCTGTCGCTCTACAACGAAAAGGGACAGACGACGCTGTCGGCAACAGCTTCGGAAACTACGCTGCAGGGCAAGGACGTGAAAATCGTTGCACTGAACGACATAACGGGCGACATGGCGCACAACGAGGAACTGTCGTGGAACAAACTGATACGTGTGCTTACCCACGAAATCATGAACACCATAACTCCGATTGCCTCGCTGAGCCGGATGCTCTCGGACGAAATAGACAACGCCTCGGACGAAGAACCGCTCAACAGCAAGGACCTGAAAGTGGGTCTGGACACGATTGCCGACTCGTCGAAAGGACTGATAAGATTCGTCGAGACCTACAGGTCGCTTACAAGAGTTTCGGCTCCGATTAAGAAGGCATTCTACGTGAGAGAACTCATCGAGAGGGTGAAACAGCTGACACGCAAACAACTTCTTTCGAACAATGCGGAACTCAACTACATTGAAAAGTCGGACGACATACTTCTATATGCCGACGAAGACCAGATTGCACAGGTGATAGTCAACCTCGTCAAGAATGCCATACAGGCTGAAGCTACAATAATAAACATTACGGCTGAAATAGATTTTGCAGAGAATGTGGTCATCTGCGTGGCCAACAACGGAAAACCGATAAACAAGGAGAACAAGGAAGAGATTTTTGTGCCTTTCTATACAACTAAACAAGAGGGCACAGGCATCGGTCTGAGTCTGTCGCGCCAGATTATGCGCCTGCACAACGGTACAATTGCACTGACAGGAAGCGACGAAAAATGGACCAAATTCACACTGCAATTCAAATAAAATCTTCTACCCGAACACCACTATATTTTTTCCCAATATGGGGCGCAAGAAATCATGCGGGCGCCCGAAAATAAAATTGCAGGCGCTCGGAACTTATGCCGCGAGCGCCTGCAATTTTTATTGCGAGCGCTCAAAGAATAAATTTCGAGCGCCCGCAGAATAAATCGCGAGCGCGTGCGAAACAAAAAAATTCGCAACGTGAACAGATTACGCCTTATCTCAAGACGGATGAAAAAATTGCAATGGAAAGACGCCTGAGCATGCAGTTTTTACGCTTTTAACCATCTTATCCGTCATTTTATCCGAAAAGTTCATGTTAATCAGAGCATTCTGCATTCTACTTTTATTATCTTTGCCACAGAAGCATCGCGTCGGCACACAGTGGAAACAAAATGCATGCTTGTATATTGTGCGTAATCATACACCTATAAATTTATTGCTATGGACTATTCGGACGTCATGCAGACAAGATACTGGACACCTGCAAGGAAATTCAGAGTGGTCAGACGGATACTGCTGGCTGTTTCGCTCGTGGCACTGCTGGTCGTAAGATTCGTCTCCGGAGGTGGCGAATTCTATGCCTCGCACCTCTACCCCGCCATTTCGTCGGTGCTGTCGGCCGTATCGTCGCTGACAAACCGCTCTCTCGAGGAAATATATGTCTTGCTGGCCGTGATTCTGCTCATAATATATCCTGTCATTGCACGTGTCCGCTATCTGAAATGGAAACACGTGGCAATCACAGAAATGGAAATACTGCTCACCGTATATTCATGGTTCTACTGGGGATGGGGACTGAACTACTTCAGGGACAGCTTCTACGTAAGACAGTCGGTTGTACCTGTCGCATACGACAAGAATGCATTCCGCAGTTTTCTGAAAGAATATACCTGCGAACTGAACCGGAGCGAACAGGAATCGGCAGGAAAACAGTTTGACAGAAACAGCATAGCGAAAAATATACGCGACACATACAACAGCCACCGCAACCAGCACCGGCTGTGCGAGGCCAAAGAACGGTTTGAACCTAAGAAAACAATGTTCAACAGCCTGTACTCGGGTGTGGGCGTAAGCGGATACATGGGGCCGTTTCTGTGCGAGATGCAGATAAACGGCGACTTGCCCGACGAGCAATTCGCCTTCACCTACGCCCACGAACTGGCGCACATGCTCGGAGTGAGCAGTGAGGCAGAGGCCAACTTCTGGGCCTACAGCATGTGCAAGAGGTCGGGAGATGCGCAGGTGCGGAACGGAGCATACTTCGGCATACTGCCGTATGTGGTTGCAAGCGCCTCGTATCTGCTCGACGAAAAGGAGTTCAAGGCGTGGGCCGAAACGATTGACAAGCGCACACTGCAGAAGCACAGGCGCATCAGAGAATACTGGGCAGGACTGTACAGCCCGACTGTGGGGACAGTGCAGGACTGGACATACGACATTTTCCTCAAAGGCAACAATGTCGGTTCGGGAGTAAAGAACTACGGCGAAGTGGTCGGCATGATAATGTCGGTACGCGAAAAGAACAATAAAAAAGATTGATATGAGAATCAGAAATATTGCCTTCACGATGATAGCGGCCTTGGCGGTTGTCTCGTGCATAACAGAAGAGGAAAGTTCAGCTCCCTCGGGAAGCCGAATGAAGCCGGGCGACAGGTTGCCGGCATTTTCGGTAGTCACTGCCGAGGGCGACACGTGCACCGACAAATCGTTTGAAGGCAAGACGTCTGTCATTGTTTTCTTCAACACCGGATGCGGCGACTGCCGAAAGGAACTGCCAATACTGCAGCGCATATATGACGACTATGCCGACATGGAGGATTTCAAGATGCTCTGCATAAGCCGCAACGAGAATGCAGAGGACATCGAAAAATACTGGAAAGAAAACGGCCTGACACTGCCCTATTCTCCGCAAAAGGACAACAATACGTACAACCGTTTCGCCTATTCCACCATACCTCAGATTTACATTTCTGACAGCACATGCACCATCAAGGCCATTTATCTGGACAAACCGCTGGCGGAATATGCTGATTTGGCCGGATGGATAGATGCGCTGAGATAAATCCTGCGCTGATGTGCAATTTATATCATCCTAGGTATCAATATATTAAACATAAAATAAAATATATAGTGCAATTTTTCCTTGGTATTATTTCTATTTTTGTGTACATTTGCGGTCAGAATATATAAACTAAAAATCTTGACTATATGGCGGTTTCAAAGACAAGGAATCTGCTGGTAGATATTGCCAGACAGCTTTTTGCTAAAAAAGGGTTTGAAAACACGACCATGAATGACATTGCCATAGCATCCGAAAAAGGACGCAGAACCCTCTACACATACTTCAAGAGCAAGGAGGAAATATACTATGCAGTAATCCACACCGAACTTGAAAGGCTCTACGAACGGATGAATGAAGTGGCTAGGAAGGACATTTCACCTGAAGAGAAGATGATACAGCTCATCTACACACATCTTGAAATTGT
>ENA-UONW01002715-UONW01002715.1-human-gut-metagenome-genome-assembly--contig:-CS52-NODE-2715-length-16597-cov-6.454842_pt1 | contig 16597 bp, 13 predicted proteins | sample MGYA00242463_ERZ724010 | MGnify/ENA metagenome assembly ERZ724010 | reverse complement strand
TGAGCGCCAGCCCATAGCTCGGCGTGCCGACCAGCGCGGTGCGCGCCTGCCCGTCCATGCCCGCGAGGGCGACTGCGACGACGTGCTCCTGCCGCGCCTCGGGCACCAGCTCGGCCAAATCGCTGCCGTCAAAGCGCATCGCCGCCGCGCCCTCCATGAACGCCTGCTTCGCCTGCTCGTCCGTCAGATTCCACGGATCGAGGCCGAACGCGCCGACCTGCGTGAGCGCCGTCGTCACGGCCTTCGCGCCGTCCAGCGAGGTCTGCTGGCCGTATTGATCGGCGGGCGCGCCGATCATCGCCGTGCAATCCAGCACGATCTCCGGCCATTCGCACATGGCGTTGGCAAGCGGCAGAATTCCCTTCTGTGCCAGAGACGCGCAGGCGATGATCAATTCGTCGTAATTCGTCGGCACGGCGACGCCGTTCGCCTCCAGCACGTCGGTGTTGACGTACAGCGCCTCCCAGTTGAAGCGCACCGGCGCGAGCAGCACGCTGCCGTCGCGCTCCGTCATCGCGTCCATCCGCCTCGCGCCGCAATCCGGCGCGGCGGCCAGCAGCTCGTCCACGCTGACCAGCTGATCCTTCGTCAGCCCGCTGCCCAGCGGCACGACGACCAGATCCGCGCGGCCGGCGGTCACCATCTCCTGCATCTGCTCCATGAACAGATCGTCCTCAAGGCCGGAATAATCCTCCACCATGTTGCCGGTTTCGTCTTCCCACGCGGTGATCAAATCCATGTACCCCTGCGCGGCGAAATCCATATCCGCAAACGGCGTGAACGTCGTCACCGTCGTGCCTGCCGCCAGCGCCGAAGCCGCCGCCACCAACAGACAAACCAACGTCATCAAACCCGAAATCCTCTTGCGCATCGCTTAAAACCTCCTTGAATTATAATCCCAGATGAATCGCCTTTTGCAGCGTCTTCCGCGCCAGCGGCGCGGCCACGCCGCCGCCGCTTCCGCCGTTTTCCACGAGGACGCAGATCGCGTAAGGCGCGCTGTCATTGGTGATATAGCCAACGAACCACGCATGTGATTCGATGCTTTTGTCGTTGCTGGCCTCCGCCGAGCCGGTTTTTCCCGCGACGGTATAGCCGTTATCCAGCGCGGCGCGCTTGCCCGTGCCGGATTTGACCACGCGGATCATCTCTTTTTCCAGCCGCGCCGCCACGTCCTCGCCGAGCACGCGCCTGCCGCCCGCATGGCTGAGCAGCGCGCGATTCCCGCCCTGCGCGGTCGTAATCTGCGCGACGAGGCGCGGCTCGTTCATCACGCCGCGGTTGGCGATCGTCGCGGCGATCAGCGCCATGTGCATCGGCGTAGCGAGCACGCGCCCCTGACCGATGGCCGACCACGCCAGATCCTCGGCGCTCAGGTCGTCGATGGGGTAGCTGGAATTGTAGACGATCAAATCGCTGAACATGAAGTTCCGGTTGAAGCCCATCTCCTCCGCCGTATTGCCCAGCATCTCATAGCCGAGATCCTGCGAGAGCGCGGCGAAGGTCGTGTTGCAGGAGCGCGCGAATGCGTCGGACAGGGTTTGCACCCCGTGCGCGCTGCCGTCTGTGACGGCGTAGTTGCCCACGGGATAATAGCCCGTGCAGTCAAACGCGAAATCGTTCAGATCGGGCAGATTTTCCAGCGCGGAGGCCAGCGTCACGATTTTGAACGTCGAGCCGGGCGGATACAGCCCCTGCGTCGCGCGGTTGATGAGCGCGCCCGCCGCCTCGTCCGACAGCGCCGAATCCATGTTCGTCGGGTCGAACTGCGGCATGGAGACCATCGCCAGAATCTCGTTCGTCTTGTAATTGAGCACGACGACCGCGCCGCGCTTGCCCGCGGGGAACTGCTCGCTGATGTAGCGGGAGAGCCGCTCGGAGATCGTCAGCCGAACGTCGTCGCCGCGCTGGGTCGTGCCGGTAAAGGCGTCGGCCAGCCGCTCGAAGATGCTGGAGCGGAAGCCCAGCAGAAACTGCGCGTGGAACGTGTCCGCGCCGGTGGAGACCTTGCCGCCGCTGTCGCCGACCACCTGACAGACCGCCTTGCGCGTCGCCGCGCTGCCGTTGTAGCGCCGCCTGCCGTCCTCATCCGTATAGGCCAGCACCGTGCCGTCCCTGTCGGTCAGCGTGCCCATGACGACATGCTGCTTCTGGCTGCTGATGCGCGGGTTATAGGGGTTCGCGACCCAGCGCCCGCCGTAGAAATAGACGGAATAGCAGAAATACGCGATCACCAGCGCGAACATCAGCACCAGCAGCAGCGTCAGCAGGTGCATGCGCCGCTTGATAACCTTGATAAAATCACCCTCTCACGCACAGAATATCTTCTTCCAGATTTTCCTGCGCCCTTGCGCTCGCCCCGTGCAGAATCCCGATCATCGCCATGCACGAGAGCAGCGACGAGCCGCCGTAGCTGAGGAAGGGCATCGTCACGCCCGTCAGCGGAATCATCTTGATGACGCCCGCGACGATCATAAACGTCTGAATCCCCAGCATGGTCAGCACGCCGCAGCCCAGCAGCATCTCAAACGAGCGCCGCGCGCGGGCAACCACCGTCACCCCGCGCAGAATCAGCAGCACGTAGACCGCCAGCAGCAGTACGCCAAACGCCTGCCCAAGCTGCTCGCAGACCACGGCGAAGATAAAGTCGTTGTAATAGGCGGGGATTTTCTCCGGCGTGCCCTGCCCCAGCCCTACGCCGAACAGCCCGCCCGAGCCGATGGCCAGCAGCGCCTGAATGATCTGATAGCCCTTGTCCGTCGGGTCGCTCCACGGGTTGCGCCACATCGCCACGCGCACCTTGACGTGCGCGAACATCTGATAGCCCAGCACCGCCGCGCCCGCGCCGCCGCCGAGGCCGAGGATCGTCAGCGGCACGTTGCCGCAGGCGACGTAGAACAGCACCAGCGTCGTCAGGTAATAGATCAGCGCCGTGCCGAGGTCGCGCTGCATCATCAGCAGCAAAAGGCAGGCCGCCGCGAACAGGAGCGCGGGCATCATCTGCCAGACGGTTCGATGCGCGCTGAAGAAATACGCCAGCGCCAGCACCACCGAGAGCTTCACGATTTCGCTGGGCTGAAACGAGCCGAGCAGCGGCACGGACACCCAGTTCTTCGCGCCGTTGTTCCATTCGCCGAAGGCCAGCGGCAGGATCAGCGCGCCGATGCCCAGCGCCATGCCCAGCAGCGTCAGCCCCCGGAAATGGCGCACATGGAAGACGATTTCGCTCATCACGAGCATCGCCGCCAGCCCCATCGCGTAGAACATCGCCTGCCGCGCGCCGCGTTCGGGCGAGACCGTATAGAGCACCACCACGCCCACGCCGCAGAGGAAATTCGTCAGCGCCATCACCAGCGAATCCATCGGCAGAAGCCGCGGCAGCGCCAGCGTGGTGAGCAGCCCCAGCGGCGCCATGACCATGCACAGCCTGACCGCCTGCGTATCCCACGCGCCCTCCGCCTTGGCCGCGCAGAGCAGCAGCCCGAGCACCTCGAACACCGCCGTCAGCAGCGCGATCATCGTCACGCATCCGTCCCCCGCGCGGCTGACCGCCCTGCGTCTGTCGCGGGCGACGGCGGCGGCGCGCGCCTTTTCCTTTTTCTCCCGCCCGGTCAGCTTCTGCTCCGGCTCGTAGCGCCGGGGCGTTTTTTTATCCGGCTTTTTTTCTTCTTTCTCCGCTTCGGGCTTGAGCCTGCCCGTTTTCGTCCGCGTCGGCTTGAGGCGGACGGGCTTTTTGTCCTCCGGTTCTTCCTTCACGACGGTTTTCGCTTTCTTTGCGGGTTTATAGACGGTCTGCCCGTCTTCCTGCACCTGTGTATCGCGCTTGCGTGGAGCCATGCCGTCACCTCCGCCTCTTTTTATCCTTCTGCGCGGCGGAGGCTCGTTCGGTCTCGTCCGCTTCGCTGTAATTCATCCGTTTTTTCTCCCTGCGGATCGCGCCGCGCGTCGGCGCGCCCAGCCCGTCGCCGCGCCCCTGTCCGGCCTTGCTGCGGCGGGCGCGGGTCACATACGGCTCGTCCGCGCCGACCACGCCTTCGCCGCGGTCATACATCCGCAGCACCAGCTTCAATTCGCCGACGCGCAGCATCGCGCCGTCGCGCATGATGGCCTCGTCGCCCGGTTCAATCGGCGTTTCATCCGCCAGAAATCCGTCCTTATGCAGCGGCACGAGGTGCAGCGCCTCGCCCTCGACCCAGAAAAACGCCGAGCGCATATGCACCCTTTTATACGGCACGCAGACGTCGCAGCCCATCGAGCCGCCCAGCGTCCCCTCAAACGGCACGCGCAGCTCCGTTCCCGCCGGAAGCCGCCGGTTTCCCGCGGAAAGCACAATCAGGCGGCCCGCCGCGCCCGTCCGCGGCAGGTTCTTTTTGACCCGCCGCCAGAGCGCGCGGTCTTTCGTATATTTCCGAAAGGCCAGCAGCACGATCAGCGCGATGATCGCCGCGCTGAGATACCCAAAGCCCATGGACGCCACCTGATACCAAGCCTGATTCAATCGTGCCAGCCTCCTGCCTGCCGCCGGGCAGACGGCCTCGGCGGGAAAATCTTCCCTCCGATTATACCATAGAAACGCATGAGGCTGTCAAATTTATCCCGGCGAACGAAAAAAATCCCCCGCATTTTCACACGGGGGACACCTTTCAGGCGTTCTTCGGCTTCTTTTTCGTTCTATCTGCGCCGTTTCTCGCGGCGAGTATCGTCAATCGTTTTCCTCGAAATCGCCGGTGTAGAGCTGGTAATACTTGCCGTGCTGGGCGATCAGCTCGTCGTGCGTGCCGCGCTCGATGATGCGCCCCTGCTCAAGCACCATGATGCAGTCGCTGTTGCGCACGGTAGACAGGCGGTGCGCAATGACGAACGTGGTGCGCCCCTTCATCAGGGAATCCATGCCGGCCTGAACGAGCGCCTCGGTGCGGGTGTCGATCGAGCTGGTCGCCTCGTCGAGAATCAGCACGGGCGGATCGGCGACCGCCGCGCGCGCGATGGCCAGAAGCTGGCGCTGTCCCTGCGAGAGGTTGGCGCCGTCGCCGGTCAGCATGGTGTTGTAGCCGTCCGGCAGGCGGGTGATGAATCCGTCCGCGTTGGCGAGCTTGGCGGCCTCGATACATTCCTCGTCCGTCGCGTCCAGACGGCCGTAGCGGATATTCTCCATCACCGTGCCGGTGAACAGGTGCGTATCCTGAAGCACGATGCCCAGCGAGCGGCGCAGGTCGTCCTTCCTGATCTTGTTGATGTTGATGCCGTCGTAGCGGATCTTGCCATCCTGAATGTCATAGAATCGGTTAATCAGGTTGGTGATGGTCGTCTTGCCCGCGCCGGTCGAGCCGACGAACGCGATCTTCTGCCCCGGCGTGGCGTAGAGCTTGATGTCGTGGAGCACCAGCTTGTCGTCGCTGTAGCCGAAATCGACGTGATCCATTACGATATCGCCCTTCAGCTCGCGATATTCGGTTTCGCCCGTGTCCTTGTGCGTGTACTTCCACGCCCAGAGGCCGGTGCGGCCGTCGCTTTCGGTGATGACGCCGTTTTCGTCCTTTTTCGCGTTGACGAGGGTGACATAGCCGTCGTCTACCTCGGGCGCTTCATCCAGCAGGTCAAAGACGCGCTCCGCGCCCGCCAGCGCCATGATGATGGCATTGGATTGCTGGGAGACCTGGTTGATCGGCTGGTTAAAGCTCTTATTCAGCGTCAGGAAGGAGACCAGCGTGCCGATGGTCAGGCCGAGGTAGCCGCCGGAGGCCAGCAGGCCGCCGACCACCGCGCAGAGCACATAGCTCAGGTTGCCCATCGCCATCGTCAGCGGCATGATGGTGTTGGAGATGCGGTTGGCGTTGTAGGCGCTCTCGCGGAGGGCATCGTTGAGCTGCTTGAAGCCCGCGAAATTCTGTTCCTCGTGGCAGAAAACCTTGACGACCTTCTGGCCGTCCATCATCTCCTCGATATAGCCGTTGACCCTGCCCAGATCCTGCTGCTGGGCGACGAAGAAGCGCCCGGCGCTCTTGATGCGCTTGACGGAGAGCATCATCGTCGTGGCGACCATGAACAGCGTGATGATCAGCAGCGGCACGTTGAGGATAATCATCGAGGTCACGATGCTCACAATCGTCACAACGCTGGAAATGAGCTGCGGCATGGACTGGGAAATCATCTGCCGCATGGTGTCGATGTCGTTGGTATAGACGCTCATAATATCGCCGTGGGTGTGGGTGTCATAATACTTGATCGGCAGACGCTCCATCTTGGAAAAGAGCTTGACGCGCAGGTTTTTGAGCGTGCCCTGTGAGACAAAGATCATCAGGTAATTGTACAGCCACGCGCTGAACGCGCCGAGGAGGTACACCAGCGCGACGCCGAGTACGGCGCGCCCCATCGGGCCGAAATCCGGATCGGGGCGGCCGATCATCGGGGTGATGTAATCGTCGATCAGGCGCTGCATGAACATCGTGCCGTAGACGTTGGCCACCGCGCTGACGATCAGGCAGAGCACGACCGCGACGCAGTGCAGCTTATAGCGGCCCATGATCTCGGCCATGATGCGCTTAAACGTCTTGCCGGGGTTCTTCGCGCCGGGCTTTCCGGCGTTTCTGTTTCGTCCCATCATGCTCAGTCGCCTCCCTTCATGGCGGCCTCGTCAAAGTCGCCGCTGCCGCTTCCGGCCTGACTGTTGTAGACCTCCTGATAGATCGCGTTGGTCTTCAGCAGGTTCTCCGGGGTATCAAAGGCATTGACCCGGCCGTTGTCCAGCACGAGCACGCGATCCGCATCCTGAATGGAGGAAATGCGCTGCGCAATGATGATCTTGGTTGTGCCGGGAATGTGGGTGCGCATGGCCTCGCGAATCTTCGCATCCGTCGCGGTATCGACGGCGCTGGTGGAATCGTCCAGAATGAGTACCTTCGGGTTTTTGAGCAGCGCGCGGGCGATGCACAGGCGCTGCTTCTGGCCGCCGGATACGTTCGTGCCGCCGCGCTCGATGCGGGTATTGTATTTTTCCGGGAAGCGCTCGATAAATTCGTCCGCGCAGGCCAGACGGCAGGCCTCGCGGCATTGCTCGTCCGTCGCGTTTTCGTTGCCCCAGCGGAGGTTATCGTAAATCGTGCCGGAGAAGAGCACGTTGTTTTGCAGCACGACGGAAACCGCGTCGCGCAGGCTCTCCACGTCGTATTTGCGCACGTCCACGCCGCCGACGCGCACCTCGCCCGCCGTCACGTCGTACAGGCGGGAGATGAGGCTGACGAGGCTCGACTTCGAGGAGCCCGTGCCGCCCATCACGCCGATCGTCTCGCCGGAGCGGATGTGCAGGTCGATATCGCTGAGCACCGGCTTGCCGCTGCGCTGCTGATAGGCGAATGTCACGTGACTAAAATCAACGGAGCCGTCCTTCACGGTCTTGACCGCGTTTTCCGGGCTGGTGATGTCCGGCTGCTCCTCGAGCACCTCCTCGATGCGCTGCGCCGCCGCGGCGGACTGCGTAACCATGACGAAGACCATGGAGAGCATCATCAGGCTCATCAGAATGTTCATCACGTAGGAGAGCAGGCTGGTCAGTTCGCCCGTGGTCAGGCCGGTCTGCCCCACGATCATCTTCGCGCCGAACCAGCTGATGGACAGAATGCAGGCGTAGACGGTGAGCTGCATGATCGGCATGGAAAGCGAGATGATGCGCTCGGCGGAGATGGAATTTTTGAACAGCGCGTTCGCCGCGCCGGAGAATTTTTCATCCTCGTAATCCTCGCGGACAAACGCCTTGACCACGCGGATCGCGCCGACGTTTTCCTGCACCACGCCGTTCACCGCGTCGTACTTGCGGAACATCAGCTTGAAATATTTCATCGCCCTGGGGATGAGCACGAAAATCATCACGCCCAGAAACGCCATCGCGACCAGAAACACGAGCGAAAGCTTCGCGTTGATGGAAAGCGCCATGAACAGCGCGACGATCAGCGTCACCGGCGCGCGGGTGCAGATTTGCAGAATCATCTGAAAGGCGTTCTGGATGTTGGTGACGTCGGTGGTCAGGCGCGTGACAAGCCCCGCGGTGGAGAACCTGTCGATGTTGGAGAAGGAATATTCCTGAATCCGCCCGAACATGGATTCGCGCAGATTGCTCGCCAGCCCCGTGCTCGCCCGCGCGCTGTGCACGCCCGCGCGAACGCCGAAGAACATCGCCAGAATCGCCATCACCGCCATCAGCGCGCCGATCTTCGCGACGTGCGCCATGTTTCCCACGGCGATGCCCTTGTCGATGATGGACGCGGTGAGATACGGAATCAGAATTTCGAGAATGACGCAGCACACGGTATACAGCGGCGAAATCAGCGCGTCCTTTTTATACTGTTTGATTTCCTGCGCAATGCGCGCGCCGGTGATATGCTTTTTTGCGCCGGTCGGTTTTGTTTCAGCCATTGAATCCCTCCTGATCTTCTTCAATGCACTCGCACTGCCTGAACGCATCGGACGACGTGATTTCAAACATCCGCCCGAGCAGCCGCACAAATTCGGGCGCGTCGTCGCCCAGTATGGACAGCAGCAGCGCGATTTTGCTCTTAAAATGCGCTTTTCGCTTTTCGCAGAGCGCCTCGCCCGCCTGCGTCAGGGAGACGAGCACGCGGCGGCGGTCAACCGCGTCGTTTTCGCGCTCGAGCAGCCCCTTCTTTTCAAGGCTGCCCAGCACGGCGGCGACGCGCGATGTGGTCATGCTCAGCCTGCTGCTCAGCTCGCCCGCCGTCATTTTTTTCTTTGTCCCGTTATGCAAAAGCCGCATCACGGCCATTTCGCCGCACAGGCTTGCGCTGAAGCGGTTTTCCCGCGCCTCCCGCGGGTGTTCATCCAGCAGGCGCGTCATTTCTTCCGTCAGCGCGGCGTTACCTGTCACAGAATCCCTCCTTTTGCTAACACTGTGAGTTATTATACGGAGGACGGCAAAATGTGTCAACGTTAAATGCGCCAAATCTCGGCGCGGTCAACATGGCGAAAAACACAATTTGCCTGACAATTTTCAAACGCTCTCATCCGCCGCGCCGGACACGGCGGGGAGCGCGCGAAGCACGATTTCCGACACTTTATGACGAATTTTGACAGAAAGTGGTGCAGTCATTCCCGTTTCAAACCGTTTTTTCCGCCTTAATGGAGCATCGGTGGAGAAAGAGCGGTGAAAAAGATTGACAAGTGGAAAAAAATGGATAAAATGAAAGGAGCGAATATACGGAAAGGAGCGCATCGATATGAAGGATATCGCGATTGAATATTTAGGGGGAAGCGGCTTCCTCGTTTCGCTCGGCGGCACCGGCCTGCTCTTTGACGCCAGCGAATCCGGCCCTGATCGGCGCGCTCTGCCCGATCAGGCGGCGCTCGCGGCGTTTGAAAAGCTGTACGTGTTTGTCAGTCATCACCACGACGATCACTTTTCCCCGGCGATCTACGATCTGTGCGGCGAAAACGCGACCTATATCCTCGGGTTTGACATTCCGCAGCCCTACAAGGGCGTGCGCATGTCCCCCGGCGAGGCGCGCACGTTCGGCGCGCTGACCGTGAACGCCTACGGCTCGACGGACGAGGGCGTTTCGTTCTGCGTTGATTTTGCGGGCGTCACGCTGTTCCACGCGGGCGACCTGAACCTGTGGCACTGGCGGGACGAATCCTCCGTCACGGAAATCGAATCCGCCGAGCGCGCGTTCTATGACTGCGTCGCGCCGATTCCCAAGCAGAAGATCGACGTGGCGTTTTTCCCGGTCGATCCCCGTCAGGGCAGCATGTATGACGCGGGCGCGGGCTATTTCATTATGACCGTCAAGCCCAAGGTCTTCATCCCGATGCACTTTCAGGGGCGGCCGGACGTCGCGCTGCGCTTTGCCGTCACCGGGGAAACCCCGCAGACGCGCATCGTCGCGCTGGAGCAGCCCGGCGACCACATCGACCTGCATCTGCCGGAGGACGAGACCTCCGCGCCGGATCAGAAGCTGAAGGATTTATTGAAGGACGACGAAAATTCCTGATTTCATACGCGCCGACACAAAAACGCTCAGGCCTTCGCTGAAAAAGGCTTGAGCGTTCTTTTATATTTCCTCGATTTTCCGCACCGTCAGCACGCCGTCCTCGACGGTGAATTTGACGTTTTTCCCCGCGAAGGCCACGCCGTACATGCGCTCGGGATCGCTCTGGTACGAGGGTCTCGGGTCGTGCGCCAGCACGCCGCGCAGCGCCGCCCGGTGCGCCGGGTCGATCTGCGCCTCCAGCACCGCCGGAAAATCGACCGTCAGCGCGTAATGCCGCTTTTCCTCCGCAAAGCCGCCCGTCGCCTCCGGGTGGCAGTCGGCATACGGCAGATAGGGCTTGATATCGTAAATCGGCGTTCCGTCCATCAGATCCGCGCCGCCGACGACGAGCACCGGCCCCTCCGGGGTGTGCAGCCGCACTTCCTCAAGCGTCACGGACGACAACCCGATGGGATTGGGGCGAAACGGCGACCGCGTGGCGAACACACCCATGCGCGCGTTGCCGCCCAGCCTCGGCGGGCGCACCGTCGGCGACCAAACATCCCGCTCGCAGGCGGAAAAGCCCCAGAGCAGCCACAGATGCGAAAAGCCCTCGACGCCGCGCAGCGCGTCCGGGTTTTGATAGGGCTTTTCGAACACGATTTCCGCGCGTGTTTCCGGCACGACGCCGCTCTGGCGGGGAATGCCGAATTTTTCCGGAAAGTCGCTGCGGATTCGGGCGATGATTTTGATCGTTTCCATTATTTCACCAGCACCGATGGAACCTCCACGCCGGAGTCGTGCATCGTCTGCATCATGTGCCGCTGCGCCGCCCGCCGCGCACGCTCGCTGTCGTGCTCCAGAATTCCGCGGTACATCTCCAAATGGCACTGGCTCGCGCGCTGATAGCTGCCCTCCACGCGGCGGGTGTGGTGATAGCCCGCCTGAATGGATTCGTGAATCGTCGGCAGCAGGCGCATCATCACGTCATTGCCGGTGCATTGGGCGATCATGCTGTGGAACTCGAAATCATACGGTGTGTAATCCTCGCCGTGCAGATAGGCGTTGTCCATCTTATCCAGCAGGGTCTTCATCGCGGCAAGCTGCTTTTCCTGCCGCCGGACGGCGGCCAGCGCCGCGACGTTCGGCTCGATCAGCAGCCGCGTCTCCAGCAGCTGGGCGATCAGCTCCTCCTGATCGGCGAAGCGCAGCCCCAGCGGGTCGCTCGCCAGCCCCGGCATGGCGCACAGGAACGTGCCCTGCCCCTGCCGGATATCGACGATATGCTCCGTCTGCAAAATTTTAACCGCCTCGCGCACCGTCGAACGGCTGACCCCGAAGCGCTCCATCAATTCCGCCTCGGCCGGGAGCTTCGCGCCCGTCTTGAGCGATTCCTGTATGATCATTTCCCGCAGCTTGTCGGCCACCTGCTCCGGGAGCTTCCGCGTTTTTCTGACTGTTTCCATTGCGTTCGCCTTTCCTTCTCTTCTGATAAAATGGGATTCGAATTGTATTTGAGGTTGCGTTTTGAAGTGCACCGCTGATCAAACATACGCTTTCATTATCAGTTTATCACATCCGCCCTTTTTTCTCAACCCTGTTGGGCGGCGCGTTCAATTTTTACGCGCGCGGCAAAGTCTTGTCCTCCGTCGGAAGGATTTTTCCCCGACAGCGCGAATACTGAATAGGTGTGAATTTGCCCTTTTATACCGTTTCAGCGCCCTTTTGGGCAGACGGAGCCGAGTTGTACACAGCGTTGTGGATAAACCCGCCGATTGTTTTGGGCTTTATCCAGTGTTATCCACAGCAAAAAAGGCAGGCCGCGTATGGCTTTTTGGCACTTATCCCGGTTATCCACCGCTCTACGGCTCCTGCTGCTGAACGTATATACAGCTACTACCCCATGGAGGTTATCAAAAATGCGTTTTATCTGCGATACCAACGAACTGAATACCGCCCTCTCCATCGTCAGCCGCGCGCTGGCCGTGCGCTCCACCAAGCCGATTTTGGAGGGCATCCTGTTTGAGTCCTGCGATGAAGGGCTCCGCCTCACCTGCACCGATCTGGCGCTGGGCATCGAAACCCTGCTGCCCGCGACGTTCAGCGAGGAAGGCCGCGCCGTTCTGCCGGGCAAGCTGCTCTGCGAAATCATCCGCAAGCTGCCGGGCGGCCCGTGCGACATCGCCATCGGCGAGCGGATGCAGGCGACGATCCGCTGCGCGAGCGTCCGCACCACGATCAACGGCTTTGACCCGGTGGAATACCCGGAGCTGCCGCAGGTCGAGGGCGAGTGCTTCGAGCTCCCCCAAAACACGCTCAAGGATATGGTCGGCCGCACCCTGTTCGCCATTGCGCAGGATGAGAGCCGCCCGATTTTGACCGGCTGCCTGATGGAAATCAACGCCAGCGAAATGCGCGTCGTCGCGCTGGACGGCTTCCGCCTCGCGCTGCGCAAGGAGAACGTCGCCGGCCCGTCCGCCCCGGTCAGCGCCGTCGTCGGCGGCCGCGTTTTGGGCGACATCGCGAAGATTTTGGCGGATACGGAGGAACCCGTCTCCCTGTGCTTCACCAAGAGCCACGTGCGTATGAACATCGGCCAGACCCGCGTGGTCGCGCGCCTGCTGGAGGGCGAATTTATCCGCTACCGCCAGATTCTGCCGGAGGAATGGCAGACCCGCGTGACGGTCGAGCGCGCCGAGCTGGGCAGCGCCATCGACCGCGCGAGCCTGATCGCCCGCGAGGGCAAATCGAACCTGGTCTGCTTCAAGCTCGACGGCGAAACGCTGGAGGTCAGCTCCAACTCGGAGACGGGCGACATGGAGGAAAAGATGCAGGTCATCACCGAGGGCAAGGATCTGACGATCGCCTTCAACGTGCGCTACATCACCGACGTGCTCAAGGCGCTTTCCGACGACCAGATTGTGATGCGCTTCAACTCCAACGTCAGCCCGTGCGTGGTCTGCCCGGTGGAGGGGGACAGCTATCTGTATCTGGTGCTCCCGGTTCGCGTGTTCAACGCATAAGCGCCGATGCGGGTGACGTCGCTCAGCCTGAGCCATTTCAGGAATTACGAACGCGCGCTCATCGAGCCGGACGCGGGCGTGACCGTGTTCACCGGCCCGAACGCGCAGGGAAAAACAAACGTCCTGGAGGCGCTGCACCTGTGCTGTCTGGGCAAAAGCCACCGAACCTCCCGCGATGAGGAGCTCATCCAGTGGGGGCGGGACAGCGCGCGCGTGACGGTCAAAACCGCGCAGCGGGACGGCACGCACGAGGTCGCCGTGGTGCTCAGCCGCACCCAGCGGAAGAAAAAGACCGTGCGCATCGGCCTAAGGCAGGCGGAACGCATCGGCGAGCTGCTCGGCCACGTCTGCGGCGTGCTGTTTTCGCCGGAAGACCTGCAAATCGTCAAGGACGGGCCGGCGGAGCGGCGGCGGTTTATGGATATGCAGCTCTCGCAGCTCCGGCCGGCGTATTTTTACGCGCTTCAGCGCGCCGTGCGCACGCTCAACCAGCGCAATGCGCTGCTCAAGGACATCGCGAGAAACCCGTCGCTTCTGCCGACGCTGGACATGTGGGACGAGCAGCTCGCGCGCGTGGGCGCGGTGATCTGCGAAAACCGGCGCGAGGCCGTGGGCAGGCTCGACGAGCTTGCGCGCGCGGCGCATCTGTCGCTGACCGGCGGGCGCGAGGAGCTGCGGCTGCGCTACGTTTCGCAGGTCGCGGACGCGCCGGACGCCTACGAGGCGCTTTTGGCGCGGCTTTCGCGGGCGCGGAGCGAGGATCTTCGGCGGATGACGACGACCGTGGGCATTCACCGGGACGATATCGCCATCACCATCGACGGCAAAGAGGCGCGCACGTTCGCCTCGCAGGGGCAGCAGCGCAGCGCGGTGCTCTCCCTCAAGCTGGCGCAGCTCGAGCTGGCCGGCGCGGAAAGCGGCGAAGCGCCGATTCTGATGCTGGACGACGTGATGAGCGAGCTGGACCCCAGCCGCAGGCGGCAGCTCATCGAGCGGATCGACCGGGTGCAGACGTTTGTGACCTGCACGGATCTCTCCGATCTGGCTGGAGCGCGGCAGGGCGCGGTCTATCGCGTGGAAAACGGCGTGCTGACGCGGGAATGAGTGACTTTTGGGGAATCGCCCAAAATCGTGTAAAAACAGCAAAAAACGGACTTATCCCCGAGTTATCCACACTCGTCCACAATTTATCCACAATATCCACAGAAGTGTGGATAAGCCTGTTGATAACTTGCGGAGAAGCCGAGGAAAACCCAAAAACGGCGGCCGCGGCCGGAGAACGGGACGCGCGCCAAAAGTCTTTTGGGTTTTGGCTTTTGGGGTGTAAAATGCCCAAAAGAAAACGCGCGCGCCGCTGTGGGTTCTCCAAAAGTGGAAAAGCGGAAAATACGGCGAGGCCTGCCCCAAAAAACAGTTCGGGCGGCAGCCCGGCGTTCTCCTTTCGTGAAAGGATGCTGACATGGATCGAAAAAATCGGCGCGTCACCTATCTCACCGGCGCAAACGCCACGTTTAACGCCTACGGGATGAATGACGATCAAAAAAAGAAGAAAAATAAAAAGAAGAACACCATACAGAGCAGAATCCGCATGGCGATCCTGATCTTCGCGCTCATCGGTGTGCTGATCGTGTGCGTCATCTATGCGCTGACTGGCTCGACGCGCGAGGGCGTCGGCCGCGTGACGCGCATCGGCGCGACGCTCAGCCAAAACGTGTCGCCCTTCGGCGACAGCGTGATTTTTTATGACGGCACGACGCTGCACTGCGTCGCGGCGACCGGCGGCAACGAGTGGAGCTATCAGATCGGCACCAACGCCGACTACGACGCGACCGAAAAGCGCATCGTCGCATGGTCGGGCAACGACCTGTACATCCTCAACAACAGGGGCCGCCTCATCTACAACAACAAGATGAGCGACACCGTTCAGTTTGCCAGCGCGGGCGACGAGTATGTGGCGGTGTTCGTCGGCGAGGCGGACAACGGCGTGGTTTCCGTCATCAACAGCAGCGGCCAGATCGTAGACAACATTACGGTATCCAACCAGACGCTGCTGGATATCGGCTTCTTCATGGCCTCCACGGCCAACAACACGCAGCCCACCGAGCTGATGTGGATGCTGGGGCTCAACACCACCGGCACGGTGCTCTCCACCGAGCTGCAAACCTTCCAGCCCGGCAAGCTCTCCACCGGCAAAAGCTCCATCGGCGAGCACATCGCCTATTCGATCTACGATGACAACGGCACGCTCAACGTCGTCACCACCCGCCAGATTCTGCATTACAGCTATCGCGCGCTGGAGGCGAGCAGCCCGACGCTGATCTACGGCTACACGGTCGAGGACGTCAGCCGCAGCGGCAATACGGTCTATCAGCTCCTGGTGCCCGCGCAGGAGCAGAGCGAGGGCATCAGCATCGCGAACGTACGTCTGGTGTACGGCGGCATCGACCGCGTGATCCACCTGCCCAGCGCCTGCATCGCCGCGAAGCTGGGCACGAAGTCGGTTTACGGCTTCTCGCAGAACGCGGTCTATGCGTGCAGCTTCGGCGATACGACCTTCCGCACCTATGCCCTGCCCATCAACGTGACGGCCGTGCTGGGCATGATGAACGACAACCGCGCGGTGGTTGCCTCCGGCTCGGAAATCTACGTCGTCGAGCTGCCGACCTAAGGGAGGAAGAACCATGAACATCATCGACATTCTGATTCTGGCGGTGCTGGGGGTCAGCCTGATCTTCGGCCTGTACCGCGGCTTTATCAGCGGGGTGCTCAGCGTGGCGGCGCTCATCGGCGCGGCGGCGGCGGCCTTCGCCGTCAGCCCGTCGCTGGCGGCGTGGCTCCAGGGCAACGATACGCTGGTCAATACGCTGATGTATTACACCGACGCGGGCAGCCGCATCAAGGATCTGGATCTCTCCCTGCTCACCGTGTCGCAGGTGACGCAGGGCGCGCTGACGCAGATCATGGCCGGCGCGCAGCTCCCCGAGCAGTTTCAGGCGGCGTTCATCAACGCGGTCAACACTGCGCCGGGCGCGACCACGATGGCCACGCTGCTGAGCCAGACGATCGTCAACGTTTCGCTCTCGATCCTCAGCTTTCTGATCTGCTTTCTGGGCTGCTATATCGTCGCGACGTTCGTCATCCACCTGATTTGCTATGTGTTCGAGCTGCCGGTGCTGCGCCATCTGGACGCGCTGATGGGCGGCGTGTTCGGGCTGGCGCGCGGCGTGCTGCTGCTGTTCATCCTTTTTGCGCTCGTGCCGATCATTCAGGCGGTCGTGCCGGTGCAGCAGCTCACGGACATTTTGAATGCGTCGCGCCTTGCGCCGCTGTTTGACAGCAAGCTGATTCTCTCCATCCTTGGAGCATAACGGAGGCCCGTTTATGGAAAGCAACGCGATTCGGCTGACCAACAGGACGGCCATTGCGCTTCGCAGGCAGGCGAAGAGGACAAGAAACGCTTATTTCGTCATGGGCGCGGCCGGCACGCTGCTGCTGCTCGCGATGGCGGTGTATCTGGGCATGATATGGCTGCCCGCCGTGCCGCTGCTGCTCGCGCTGGCGGTCGCGACGGATGCGCTGCTGGCGCTCAGCGCGCGT
>ENA-UONW01002708-UONW01002708.1-human-gut-metagenome-genome-assembly--contig:-CS52-NODE-2708-length-16631-cov-5.944498_pt1 | contig 16631 bp, 13 predicted proteins | sample MGYA00242463_ERZ724010 | MGnify/ENA metagenome assembly ERZ724010 | reverse complement strand
ATTGTCTGCGACTGTAGGCCTGCAAACGGAATCAAAAGCAGTATCAACAAAATTATGTTTTTCATATCATAGGAGATTTTAATGACGCCCCAAAATAACAGACGCTTATCAATTAAACGAAGAGCCAGATTACAGTCTCAAAAAGTGAACGCGAATTTCACAATGTTCACCAATTTGTATATGTTTTTCATTCAGGTTTCATCAGGCATTTTACATCTTGCGCCCAATTTAACAAAAAAAAACATTTAGGCGTTATTTTGCCATTAAAAGATAATGAAAGCTACAAACTTTTAACACTTCACGCATTTTATACTTTATAAAGTTATAAAATTAGACACAAAACCTGCAACACTTCACAAATCTGCACGGTATGAAGACCTGCAAAATTAATAAAGGTAAAAGAACTGCGAGAACTCGCAACACCATCTCTGAGCGCTCATAATAAATCTTCCGAGCGCCCACGATAAATGTTTTGAGCGCTCACAGCAAACCTTCCGAGCGCCCGCGATAAACTTTCCGAGCGCTCGCGCAAGCATTCAAATGCCCGAGAACAGACTGTTGAAAAAGCTTCACAGAAAGAAAGATAAAGCCATGTATCTTTTTAACTTAAGTGAATGAACATCTTACAGTTTTGGTTTGTTGAATATATAGAATTGCGTACTCATATTCTATAAAATATTCAGCGCGGCACATAGTGAAGACCGCGCTGTCAAGACGTGTCATATTTCAGGATTTATTGCAACAGCTTTTAAAACGTTTTGCCTATGGTAGGATGTACGAATATGCCTAAACTGAACATTCCCGTCCCGTCGCTCAACAAGGTGGTGAGAATCGTTTGCCTGTACAAGCAGAAGATATGGCTGTGCGGGCGCTGGGGGAAGAATGACCACGAAGCGGGAAAGGTGGACATTCCATGCGAGGCCGAAATGGGCCTTCGCGAAACTATTGACAAATGCATAAGCAGGGCTTTCAACCGTATACACGGTGCAGACCTGAAGTCGTTGAGATTCTGCATGAAATATATCTATGAAAGAATGGGCGAACGACGATTGGTATATCTGTTTCTGATAAATGCCGACAAGGAGCCCGACGTAACGACAGGCGTGGGCAAGCCGTGGACGATAGGACAGATTGAAAGCAACCTCGGCCACAACTATTTCAGCGATTATTTCGAATATGAATTTCCTCACCTGCGCATGCTGGTGGATATATGGAAGAAATACGGTGAACGCTGAAAGACGAACAAATGTCATGGGATAACGTAGGTGCATAAGATTGTGCCTACGTTTCTCATGTACGCATGCAAACGAAGAAGACAGTGGAAAGCATTTCACCGATTCAGACGTTTCCGATAATCACTTGGTGTAACTCCGGCAATTTTCCTAAATGTACGATTAAAACCAGAAGCCGATTCAAATCCGCACTCCAGACCAATCTGCGAAATACTCAAACGCCCATCTGCCAAAAGACGGCATGCACGCCCCACACGCATACCGGCGACATAAAAGCTTAAGGTCTTGCCAGTCCGTTCATGAAAAAAACGGCTGAGCGCAGCAGGATTCATTGCAACATGAGAGGCTACCTCGTCCAGCGATACATGCGTGCACAGACGTGAAGAAATGTAAGAAATTATCTTTTCCAGTTTTACATCCGCCGTCTCAGCCGGAGTACGTCCGCAACCGGCAACTGATGCCACGATTGACCGGGAAGGAAGTTCTGCAAGCATATGAAGCAATTCTACAAAATCCATTATTTGCCGGAAACCGACAGAACGCGGCACAGACATCACTTTATCACATATATCCGGAAATGAAGACAAATCGAAAAATAATCCTCTACGCGATTCTGCCAAAAGAGATTTTATATGTGCGAACTGTGAATAATTGGAAAATTCGTACTGCATAAAATATTTCTCAAACTGCACGATGGCCCCACTCACACGACATTCTGTTCCATCGCCGCAATCATCACTCTGCATGCAGTGAGGGAGGGCTGAACCACAAACTATCAGTGTACGATTATGATAATCGACAACACCGTCACCTATCAAACACTTACCGTCACCGTGTTCGACATATATAAGTTCATACTCATCATGATAATGCCATGGATATGTAAATTTAGGATAATCATAGAGTCTGGCCCTTAGTGGATTTAGGCCGCTGATGCAAAGCCGTTCATGAAGGATTTTCATATATCAGATTATATCGACAACAGTTCAAGTGCAAATATACGCACACAATTTGCAAAAACAGGCACAAAAGCAATATAATTACATACGTAAATTTGTCGTCGAACAAAAAACTTTTATAAAGAAAAAAATATCTATGCTATGAAGACAATTATAACATTCATAATGACGATGGTTTGGTCGACTGTTGCTGTTTCTCAAATATGCATCAACAGCGGACGATATGATGAAAGTCGCTCAACAGCCATTGTCATTAAAGGAAATGCAACGCCAATAATTACAGACCCAAACGATTTCAAGGTTGTAGGGAAGTCAAGCATCATGCTTGCAAAAGACATAAAAGATGTCACTGGTGTAAAACCAGAATTACTTGTTGACATGCCACAAAAAGCAGAATGCGTAATCGTTGCTGGAACCATAGGAAAAAGCCGTTTTATCAACATCCTTGAAAAATCCGGTAAACTGGCTACCGACACTATTGCCGGACAATGGGAGAGATTCATAATAAAAACAGTGGAAAACCCTTTTGACGGTGTTGACAAGGCGCTTGTGATTGCCGGCAGCGACAAGAGGGGAACTGCATACGGAATCACCACATTGTGCAAAGCGATAGGTGTTTCTCCATGGCACTTTTGGAGCGACGTTCCGGCAAAAAAGAAACCGCAGCTGTACCTGCAGAAAACAAACTACATATCTAAGAGCCCGTCGGTGAAGTATCGAGGAATATTCATAAATGACGAGGACTGGGGCCTGCATCCATGGGCAGGAAAGAACATGGATAAAACGGTAGGCGACATAGGACCAAACACGTATGAAAAAGTGTTCGAGCTCATGCTCAGACTCAAAGCCAACATGGTGGCTCCGGCCATGCACGAGTGCACAAAAGCGTTCTACACCGTACCAGGCAACATGGAAAAAGCGGATGAATACGGCATTATGATGACTACAAGCCACTGCGAACCGCTTATGTACAACAACGCCAGCGAATGGGATGAAAAAGTCCATGGAGAATGGGACTACAGGACCAACCGCAGTGAAATAGACAAGGTACTTGACGAACGTGTCGCTCAGGCAGGGAAAATGGAAAACATATACACCATCGCACTGAGAGGAAAACACGACTCGGGCATGAAGGGAAGCATGGAAGAAAAATTCCAGCTCCTAGGCAGTGCTATCGAAAGTCAGAGAGGCATTCTTAAAAGACATATAGACAAGCCGATCGAAGAAATTCCACAGATATTCGTTCCTTACAAGGAAGTACTCGACATATATGAAAAAGGTCTCAAGGTTCCGGAAGACATCACAATTGTTTGGCCGGACGACAACTACGGATACATAAAGAAACTCAGCAATGCCGATGAAAGGAAACGCGAAGGAGGTTCAGGAGTGTACTACCACATTTCATATCTTGGTTGGCCGAACGACTATCTCTGGTTGAACACTACCTCTCCGGCACTGATGTATGCAGAAATGCAGAAGGCATGGTCGCTCGGCGCAGACAGATACTGGCTTCTGAATGCAGGCGACATAAAGCCAGGCGAACTTGGCGTGCAGCTATTCCTCGACATGGCTTGGGATTTCGACAGCTTTACGTTCGAAAACGTAAACGGTCATAACGCAGAATTCCTTGCATCGATATTCGGCAAAGACTACGAAGAGGAATTTGCATATATCCTTGACCGCTACTATCATCTTGCATTCGAACGCAAGCCAGAATATATGACATGGGACTGGAAATGGAACAGCCTTTTTGCAGATACAAAGATTAAGGACACGGAATTTTCGTTCGTCAACTACCGAGAGGCTGAAAACAGAATGGAAGAATATGCCGACATTGCCGGACGCGCAGACGAAATCATGAACAAGCTTGCCGACAATCTAAAACCGGCATTCTTCGAACTTCTGTATTATCCGGTCAAAGCTTCTTATTTCTACAATATGGAGATGCTCACGGCACAGCAGAACAGACGGTATGCCGTTCAGGGACGAGCAATGACAAATACACTGGCAGACAGAGCAACGGCATACCACGACAGTGTGGCGGACATCACAGAAAAGTTCAACAACCTCATGGACGGCAAATGGGACGGCATTATTACGGCTCCCGGCTTCATTCCGAAAAAGAAGTACGCGCCAACCAAACGCATTGAACTATCCGCTCAAAAGGATATGGGAATCTTTGTGGACGGTGAAGAATCATACACCAAAGGAACTATGCTCCCGTGTTTCTACGAAACTTCTGACCGCAAACATTATATCGACGTGTACAACAAGGGAAGCATGCCACTGACATGGTCGGCTAAAGCAGACAAGAGCTGGATTAAATTAAACGTTGACGAAGGCACAACAGATACGCAGGAACGAATATGGGTTTCCATAGACTGGAGCAAATGTTCCGACAAAAAAGACCTTGAGGGTAAAATCGTTGTGAAAGGCTGCAAACAGAGATGGGAAATAGTCGTAAAAGCTATACGCAAGGATAAGGATGCCTACGGATATGTTGAAGAAAACGGTGTAATATCCATCGTTCCGACAAAATACCAGCGCAAAACAGAAAAGGGCAACATTGTATTCCAAGATATAAACGGCCTCGGATACACAAATTCTGCATTGCAGCTCGGTGAAGCAAAATATGACGACGGCGAAGGTTCATTTGTTGAATATGATTTCCATACCGACGACACGGATTCAATAACTGTAGTGACATACATGCTGCCGCTCTTCCCTAAAGACAAGATGCACGGTACAGAATACGGCATACAGATTGACGGTCAAAAGATTGCAGTACAGAGCAATAATCCTAAAGAATATTCAAACGGATGGGCCAGAAACGTACTGAGGAACAGCGCTGTAAACTACACTAGATTTGCACCGCTGAAATCCGGCCAGCATACTCTCCGTATTTACGCCAAGGATCCCGGCATGATTATACATAAAATTGTCATAGACTGCGGAGGACTGAAAAAATCATATACAGGACCGGAAGAATCTATCTTCATGTAAAGCCTTAACTGACTATATTATGCCTTAATGTCCATCGTGGAAACGAGTTTATCCACGATGGATATTTTTTCATTATTACAATATATGCCACCGCCTTATATATAAACAGGCAGGAAAACATAAAAGAAAAGTACATATTAACATACGAAAATAGACTCAAATATATAAAATCAACAAAAAATTACAGATATTCATAAATTTCTACAATGCATTTGCTATATTTGTGAAGCTAGTACACCGATTGAAACTTACACGGTGCAAACCTAAACCGACAAAGAACAAGAAATAAAGAAAAATACACAGGCTCATGGTTGCATGATGCCGTGCCATATTTTATTTAACCTAAACAATATAAAAACAATATGAAAACATCATTCTGCAGGGCATTGCGTTCCTTTACCGTTGGAGCGCTGACGTCTATTTCTATTGCCTCAGTCGTAAGCTGTTCTGAAGACATTGACAAATCAGACCTTTACACATTCACCGGACAAACCATGACAGACTATTTCGTGGATAATCCGGATGAATTCAGCAGTTTCCTGACGTTAATAAGCAAAGTACACATGAGCCACATGTCACAATCGACAGTCCGCGACCTGCTCTCCGCAAGAGGCAATTACACATGTTTTGCACCAACCAACGAGGCTATAAGCCTGCATCTGGATTCATTGTACAACATAGGCGAAATAGAATCGACAGACATAAACCAGCTGTCTGATTCGATAGCTGAATCTATCGTCTTCAATACCATAATTGACAACGGAATGGAAGAAGCCTATCATTCAACGAAGTTTATCGAAGGCGCGTTCACAAAAACAAATATGAAAGACAGATATATAAGCATAAACTTCGGCAACGATAAAACCGGCAAGTCTATAATTTATGTAAACAATGACTCCAAAATTAAAGAAAAGGATATAGAAGTCACAAATGGATATATACACAGCATCGACAAGGTAATTTCGCCTTCAACATCAACTATTGCCGACATGATTATAGGCACAGAGAATCTATCCATATTCGCAAGCCTGCTGAAGGCAACGGGATGGAACGAAAAACTTACGGACTATAAAGACGAAGAATATGAAAATTTCGACATGCGCGGAGAACAGACTACAGTCATCGAGGATGCCGGATACTATCCAGAACACAGATATCTTGGATACACAGTTTTTGTTGAACCAGACTCCATTTATGAACAGTATGGGATTCACGACATTGAATCACTGAAAAAATGGCTGCAAGACAACAATTTGTACAGCGAATGCAAATTCGACGACGATTACAGAAACGAGGACAATGCTGTCAATCAATTTGTAGCTTACCATCTTCTTCCGCAGATACTGATATGGAACAAGCTGGTAATATTCTGCAATGAAAAAGGATTCAACAACAACACGCCTAACGACGGTTCGCAGTTTGCAACAAATGTATGGGAATATTATGAAACTATGGGCAAAAAAAGAAGGCTCATGAAGATTACCGGCATAAGAAACGGAAAGATGATAAACCGCCATGCAAAAATGAATGTGAACACTTATGCCGAAGCTGAAGTGGATATACCAGGAATAGAAATAAAACAGACAAACGGAGCTTACGACAACAATGCGCTTAACGGTTACTACTATCCTATAATGGACATACTGACATGGAATGACAAAGTGCGAAACGTCGTCCTCAATGAAAGACTGAGATTTGACATCTGTTCACTTCTTCCAGAACTCATGAGCAACAATATCAGACAAAACAAGGCGCACAACTGGAATTTTCCTCCAGGATACTTCGACAATGTTGTAAGCATGTCCAATGAAACATTGTTCAGGTATCAACCAAACTACGAGAATCTTGGAGGCACATGGGGATGGATAAACTACCAGTCGGACGAATTCAGCATCAGAGGTATATACGATTTCACCATGAAACTGCCGCCAGTGCCGTTCTCGGGTACTTACGAACTAAGATACGGCATAAGCGCCAACGGAAACAGAGGCATGGCACAGATATATCTCGGAACGAATCCGACAAACCTGCCACCTCAAGGAATACCTTTAGACCTGAGAATCGAGGGGCGGTCAACATATCTAAACTGGAAATCGGACAAGGATCTTGGAAGTGAAGAAGAAATCGATGCACACGACAAGGCGCTCAGGAACCTGACATACATGAAGGCGCCCAAATATTTCTATCCGACACAAGGTGTATGTGCAAGAGATTGCCAAAGCGCATTGAGACGAATAATCTATACAGGACAATTCTCTGAAAACGAGACATACTACATAAGATTCAAGTCGGTACTCAACAACAGGATGTCAGAATTCTTCTATGACTATATAGAACTGGTTCCAAAGAATGTATATGCCGGCAACGAAGCAGAAGACAAATGGTAAAAGCCTGCATGTCATATAATAATGTATGGAGGGATAAAGTTTCAGGACTCATATAACATATAATGTGCGGTGTACAAACCAACATGTACACCGCACATTATAATATATTATCTCTACCCCGGCATCTACGACATAAGATCAGACATGATGTCGTCCGAAACGAAAAGTCCCTTACGAGTCAAGCGTAATGCATCAGCAGGAGCTGCATTCCGAAGAAAAGGTTTATAGCCAGAAAGAAGTTCGAGACACCCGTCGTCGATATGCTTACGCGCCATGTCAAGACAATAATCGAGCTTTTCGCGTCCGAAATCCCGCTGCAAAGCTGACAAATCAATGCCGTCGCAGGTGCGCAGAGACGTCATGACACGCTCATCGTAGCGCATGGACTCTGACAGGACTTCTCGCTCGAACAGCGGTTCGCCGGCCTCAACGGCCGACATATACTTATCGACAGATGCTGGATTCCACTGACGCGACATGCCGTCAAAGGAATGTGCAGAAGCTCCTATTCCCAAATATTTTGTGCCAGTCCAATATCCGGAGTTGTGACGCGAATGAAAACCGGGAAAAGCGAAATTGGATATCTCGTAATGAACGAAACCGACATCGTGCAGACGCGACATGAGAAGACGATACATCTCCAATGACAAATCTTCGTCAATCTCCGACACCTTTCCTTCATTCAACATTCGGGTAAGGGCAGTACCTTCTTCGTACATCAAAGAATAGGCTGATATGTGGGAAACATCCAACGCAACGGCTTTGGACACGTCAGTCTCCCAATCGGCAAGGGTCTCACCTGGAAATCCATATATAAGGTCAATGCTTATGTTGGATATGCCAGCTTCCTGACTGAGCCTGACAGCCTTTTCGGCCTGAGCTGCCGAATGTCTCCTATGCAAAAACGCAAGACGACTGTCGTCGAAAGTCTGAACACCCATGCTGACACGGTTGACACGCATAGACAACAACGAGGAGAGGAAATCGGCAGTCACATCGTCAGGATTCATCTCAACCGTAATCTCGACATCGGAGGACACATCAAACAAACAGTAAATGGTGTCGAGTACAGACGAGAGCATGGCAGGCGAAAGCTGAGACGGAGTGCCCCCGCCGAAATAGATGGACGTCACGACTTCGTCGGACGGCAGATAACGGCGCCGAAGATGAAGCTCACGGCTTAAACATTCCACGTAGCGCAATTTCTTGCCGGCATCGGTGGTCGAATAGAAATCACAATAGATGCATCGACTTTTGCAGAAAGGTATGTGGATATAGATGGACGACATATATATGTATATATTTTCCAGTGCAGCCATTGTCGTTGCATGGCAAAATGTACCGCACCAACGTTATTATAATGCAAATTTAGCACATAAGTTTCACAAACTATGCAAATAATGTTTTACAACATATCCTGAAAAAGAACAAGGTTTCGAGTTTTTATGTATTTTGCACACAAATAACACTGAAACCGGTTAAAAGAAGCTCTTTTTGCCGATTTAATATATAACCTTTAAATCATAATGATATGAAAGTTTACCAAACGAACGAAATCAAGAACATTGCTCTTTTGGGCAATGACGGTTCCGGCAAGACCACGCTTACGGAGGCGTTACTGTACGAGGCAGGACTAATCAGTCGCCGCGGTAGAATTACAGCCAAGAACACCGTGAGCGACTACTTCCCAGTGGAACAAGAGTATGGCTATTCTGTATTTTCAACAGTTTTCCACGTTGAATGGAACAACAAGAAGCTCAACATAATTGACTGTCCAGGCTCTGACGACTTCGTTGGTGCGGCAATAACAGCGCTCAACGTCACAGACACTGCAATACTTCTGCTCAACGGACAGTATGGACCTGAGGTTGGAACACAGAACCACTTCCGCTATACAGAAAAGCTTGGCAAACCGGTCATATTCCTCGTAAACCAGCTGGACAGCGAGAAATGCGACTTCCATAATGTGGTTGAACAGCTGAAAGAAATTTACGGAAAGAAAGTTATACCGGTACAGTACCCGCTGAACGAAGGACCGGACTTCAACTCACTCATCGACGTGCTGCTGATGAAGAAGTATACATGGGGACCTGACGGCGGTGCACCGACAATCGAAGAGATACCGGCAGAAGAAATGGAAAAGGCTCATGAGATGCACAAAGCTCTCGTGGAAGCCGCCGCTGAGAACGACGAGGCGCTGATGGAGAAATTCTTCGACACCGACGCACTCACAGAAGACGAAATGAGAGAGGGCATCAGAAAGGGACTGGCTACAAGAAGCATGTTTCCGGTGTTCTGCGTATGCGCATACAAAGACATGGGCGTACGCCGTCTGATGGAATTCCTCGGCAACGTGGTACCGTTCGTCAACGAGATGCCGAAGGTACACAACACAAGAGGCGAGGTTGTTGAACCTGATCCAAACGGACCAACATCGCTGTACTTCTTCAAGACTGCCAACGAACCGCATATCGGCGGCGTGCAGTACTTCAAGGTGATGAGCGGAAAGGTGCACGAAGGCGACGACCTGACAAACGCCGACAGAGGTTCGAAAGAAAGAATGGCTCAGCTGTTCGTATGTGCAGGAGCCAACAGAATAAAGGTCGAAGAGCTTGTCGCAGGCGACATCGGATGTACAGTGAAGCTCAAGGACGTACGCACGGGCAACACTCTCGACGGCAAGGACTGCGAAAACAGATTCAACTTCATCAAATACCCTAATCCTAAATACATCAGAGCCATAAAGCCTGAAAACGAGGCTGACGCTGAAAAGATGATGGCGGCCATACAGAAGATGTCGCAGGAAGATCCTACATGGGTTGTTGAACAGAGCAAGGAACTCAAGCAGACTCTTCTGAAAGGACAAGGAGAATTCCACCTGAGAACTCTGAAATGGAGACTCGAGAACAACGAAAAGATAAAAATCAAGTTCGAAGAGCCTAAGATTCCTTACAGAGAGACCATCACAAAGGCTGCAAGAGCCGACTACCGTCACAAGAAGCAATCGGGAGGCGCAGGTCAGTTCGGCGAGGTTCACCTGATTGTGGAACCTTACTACGACGGAATGCCTGACCCGACGACATACAAGTTCAACGGACAGGAGTTCAAGATTACCATAAAGGGCAAGGAGGAAATAGACCTAGAATGGGGCGGCAAGCTGGTGTTCATCAACAGCGTTGTCGGCGGTGCAATCGACAACCGCTTCATGCCTGCAATCCTCAAGGGTATAATGAGCCGAATGGAACAGGGTCCGCTGACAGGAAGCTATGCAAGAGATGTGCGTGTAATCGTATACGACGGCAAGATGCACCCGGTGGACTCCAACGAACTTTCGTTCATGCTCGCAGGAAGGCACGCATTCAGCATCGCCTTCAAGGAAGCCGGTCCGAAATTGCTTGAACCTATATATGATGTGGAAATATTCGTTCCGGGCGACAAGATGGGCGACGTGATGAGCGACCTGCAGGGAAGACGTGGCATGATTCTTGGAAGCTCAAGCGAAAACGGATATGAAAAGCTGGTTGCAAAAGTTCCTCTGAAGGAGATGTCGAGCTACTCAACAACACTCAGCTCTATCACCGGAGGACGCGCATCGTTCATAATGAAGTTTGCAAGCTACGAGCTCGTACCTACCGACCTGCAGCAGAAACTTATGAAAGAATTTGAAGAAAGCAACAACGACAACGACTAATAATTAACGAATTATTAAGTATAAATCCGCTATATGTTAAATATAGCGGATTTTTTATTTAAAATTCTCGAAAACACTAACCTTTATTTTGTTGTAGAAATAAGTTTTTAGTTATTTTGTGCAAAACAAGTATGTGTTCTTTATTGTTATATAAATAAATACAATAACACATAATACAAAAAGAGAATAATAAACAATTATACAAACTTCAAAGAGAGAGCATAAAGATGAAAAAAACAACAATTCTCATATTGGTAATAGTAATGGGAATATCATTCATCAGCCTTCTATACCTTCAAGTAAGATATATAGAGGAGATAGTGAATATGCGAAAGGAGCACTTCAGTGAGTCCGTGGAACGAAGTTTGTATCAGACATCTCATCAGCTGGAAGTGGCTGAAACAGCAAGATATCTGGAAAACGGTATCGTATCGATAGAATATAAAGCCAAAAACGACTCTATCGACGATGAGGATGACAATGTTTCCGAACAGGCCGACGATGAAGACAACACAATGGGAAACTGCTTCAACGACGGGAAAAACAGCCCAATAGCCGATGCAGACCAGAGCATGAGAAATAAATACTTCACAAAAAGAAGGGTTGCTTTCTCGGACAGGCAGAAATCGCTCAACGACATATTCAAGAGCAGATATTCATATGAAAAAAGGCTTATCGATGAAGTCATATACAGTCTGCTGTATGATGCAAGCGACAGACCGCTGGAGGACAGAATAGACTTCAGGGAACTCGACCAGATTCTCAAATCGCAGCTGCACAACAACGGCATCGACATACCGTACCACTTTACGGTATTGACGAGCAACGGACAAATTGTGTACAGATGTCCGGAATATGAAAAGAAGGGAGAAGAAATAAGCTTCACAGAGAGCTTGTTCAGAAATGACCCGGTCCAGAAAATCGGAGTACTGAAGGTTCACTTCCCTACACTTAACCAGTATATATACAAGTCTATCTGGTTTCTAGTACCTTCACTCACATTCTCGCTGGTATTGCTGGTGACATTCATCGTAACACTGGTGCTGGTGTTCAGACAAAAGAAGCTTACAGAGGTCAAAAACGATTTCATCAATAATATGACGCATGAATTCAAGACCCCTATATCGACAATATCGCTTGCGGCACAGATGCTCAACGACTCGAGCATAACGAAATCGCCGCAGATGATAACAAGACTGTCGACTACCATCAACGACGAAACCAAGCGTCTGAGATTCCAGGTCGAAAAGGTGCTGCAGCTGTCGATGTACGAAAACCAAAGCGCAAACCTCAAGATGAAAGAGGTGAACGTAAACGAACTGATAGCAGGCGTCATACACACTTTCACATTGAAAGTGGAGAAGAACGGAGGAAAAATCATTTCGAACCTGCAGGCTGAAGACTCGATGGTTCTTGCAGACGACATGCACCTGACAAACGTAATATTCAACCTCATGGACAACGCCGTGAAATATCGCAGGAACGACATTGACCTGGAGCTGCAGATTAAAACATGGAATGAAGAAAAAAAATTGTGCATATCTATACAGGACAACGGCATAGGCATCAAGAAGGATGACCTGAAAAAGATATTCGAAAAGTTCTACAGGGTGCACACCGGCAATCTGCATGATGTAAAGGGATTCGGACTGGGACTGGCCTACGTGAAAAAGATTATCACAGACCACAAGGGAACAATCCACGCAGAAAGCGAACTTGGAATAGGAACAAAATTCATAATTAAATTACCACTTTTAAAAGACTAGACTTATGGACGAAAAATTTGAAGATGTAAAGATTCTTCTATGCGAAGACGATGAAAATCTTGGCATGCTCCTCAGAGAATATCTGGAAGCAAAAGGATATAAGGCTGAGCTGTGCATAGACGGAGAAGCCGGATATAAAGCATTCAAGGAAGACAAATTCGATCTGTGCATACTCGACGTGATGATGCCGAAAATGGACGGATTCACTCTTGCCACAAAAATCAGGGAAAGCAACTCTGAAATTCCTTTCATGTTCCTTACAGCAAAGACTCTCAAGGATGATGTACTGGAAGGATTCAAAATCGGTGCTGACGACTACATCACCAAACCTTTCTCAATGGAAGAGGTCGTGTTCAGAATTGAAGCCATTCTGAGAAGAATCAGAGGCAAAAAGAACAAAGAGACTACAATACACCAAATCGGAAGCTTTACGTTCGACACCCAGAAACAGATTCTTTCTAGAAACGGCGAACAAACCAAGCTCACTACAAAAGAGGCTGAACTGCTCACCCTGCTCAGCTCGAAAGCAAACGAACTGCTGCAGCGCGACTATGCACTGAAAACTATATGGATTGACGACAACTACTTCAATGCACGAAGCATGGATGTATATATCACTAAACTGAGAAAACATCTCAAAGCTGACAGCTCGGTGGAAATTCTCAACGTACACGGAAAAGGATACAAGCTGGTGATATCTAATCCGGAAGGCAATAAAGAGGACGCAGAAAACAGTGAATCTAAAAACTGATTGAAGCCTCTGGAGCTGCGGAATGCTCTATTGCAAGGATTTCACCTAAAGACTGATGAGGACAACACTTTCCGAGCAGGGAACAATCCTCATTACAAAAAATAGAAGAAAACATCCGAAGCAAGTCCACCGTGTAAAAGTTCATAAAAGAAATTGGATGACGTCCAATAGCAAAATGGCGTATGCAATGAATCAAAAAAATCGATTCAAAGCATACGCCATTTATGCTATACAGCTCTGACAACAAACGGACAAAAAAAGAGATCTGCAACAGCAGGTCTCTTCTATACAATAATCAATAACTAAAATTATTCCGTGATATACTTGTTGATTACTATATGGGCAATCAGTCCTATAATCATCAATATGAAACTTCCACATGTATACCAGTTGTAGTCAATCATGTCTCTGAAGACGAAAGCGCCCAAAGCGAGCAAAACTGCGCCTATTACAATAAGTATTATGCCCAGATTTTTCAAAAATTCCTTACTTGTAGTCATTGTATATATTTTTTAAATCATTTCTGTTTTTTCACGTCGCAAATTAAATCAATTCTTGTCAAATAAAGAAACATTTCCCGAAAAAAAGCAAGTGGCAGAGCTCCAATATTATTTATTTTATACATGATTGAGCTACAGAGAAATTACAATTCCGACATTCGAGAACACCAGGACTGATGTAGAAGAACAAAAAAGTCGCTCAAAATATTGCAGTTAAATAAAAAAGAGCTACCTTTGCACCGCATTTTGCAAAACTAAATTTCAATATTATTAATTTTATGAATCAATACGAAACCGTTTTCATTTTAACTCCCGTTTTGTCTGACGCTCAGATGAAGGAAGCGGTAGACAAGTTCAAAGATATCCTCACCAACATGGGTGCTGAGATCATCAATGAAGAGAACTGGGGTCTAAAGAAACTGGCTTATCCTATTGAAAAGAAGTCAACCGGATTCTATGAATTGGTTGAATTCAAGGCAGAGCCAGCAGTTATCGCAAACTTTGAATTGCAGTTACGTCGTGACGAGCGCATACTCCGTTACCTGACAGTCAAAATGGAGAAGTATGCCATCGAATATGCTGAAAAGCGCAGAAACAACAAAAAGAAGGAGGATTAATCATGGCAACACAGCAATCATCAGAAATCAGATACTTAACTCCACCTACAGTTGATGTAAAGAAAAAGAAATATTGCCGTTTCAAGAAGAGCGGAATCAAATATATCGACTACAAGGATCCTGAGTTCCTCAAGAAATTCCTTAACGAGCAGGGTAAGATTCTGCCTCGTAGAATCACAGGAACATCTTTGAAATACCAGCGTCGCGTAGCTCAGGCTGTAAAGAGAGCTCGTCACCTGGCATTGCTACCATTTGTAACAGATTTGTTGAAATAAAAATTAGGAGGAAAGATAATAATGAAAATCATATTGAAGCAAGACGTTCCTGGCGTAGGCTACAAGGACGATGTTGCCGTAGTAAAAGACGGTTATGGTCGCAACTATCTTCTTCCTCAGGGCAAAGCTGTACTGGCAACAGAACATGCATTGAAATGTTTGGATGAAGAACTCAAGCAGCGTGCTCACAAGCTTGAGAAAATCAAGGCTGACGCACAGGCTATCGCAGACAAGTTCGAAGGTGTATCTTTGACTATCGCAGCTAAGGTTGCAGCAAACGGTACTATCTACGGTTCTATAGGTGCCGCTCAGATTGCTGAGGAGCTCGCCAAGAAGGGAATCGAAATCGACAGCAAGATTATCGCAATCAAGGGTGTCAAGGAACTTGGCCACTACACTGCAACTGTAAAGCTTCACAAGGAAATCTCAGTAGAAGTTCCTTTCGAAGTTGTTGCTGAAGAAGAAGTTGCTGAATAAATTCCCGAATAAAGGAGAATAGGAAAGCAAAAGCTTGGTTCCATCATGACTCGATGGAATACAAAAATACAGAATAGGAGGAAAGCCACAGGTTTTTCTCCTATTTTTTTTGCAACAAACTCGCTCATAGTGCAAAGCCTGCACAAAAGAGGCTGCAATGATTACCACAGCCAACCTTATCTACGTAAAATCGGGGCACATAGCAATTATAAATAAAAAGCCCGGCAAAACGATGCTTGCCGAGCTTACATATTTTGACATGTATAGAATATACGACTTCACATAAAGAAGATATAAGTACAATAAAGTCTGCCGTTATCAAGAAAACGGCAGAAGATTATAAGTTTTGCGTCTTTTTACAAAGAAACTCCAAAGAAGGAAGAATTTGCGGCGCTCCGGTATGTCCGACAGAACACACCTGTCCATATTTTTTTCCCTAGATTCCACAAAATCAGGACGCAGACGTCTGAACTCATTGTGTGCCTTCCACACAGCCTTGAAATTGCCAAATTCGCCTTTCAAAGCAAATTGAAGAGCCGCCACTCCGTCAAGAATCATTCTTACCGTCATAATGTATCGCAATTCAGACTGAGGAAGATTCTTATAAAGCATAAGCAGATTATTACGGAAATTGAGAAATGTCTTACGCGGATTTTCTTTGCTCAACGTTGCCCCTCCCAGATGAAACGCTTCGCTTTGGGGGATACACACGATACCGCGTCCAAGACTTCTAAGACGCCAGCAGAAATCTATCTCCTCCATATGAGCAAAGAAGCGACCATCTAAACCGCCGGCGTTCCAATAATCTGAAGAGCGTACCATAAGAGCCGCACCTGTAGCCCAAAACAGAGGTACAATATCGTCATATTGACCATTGTCGGCCTCGACAGCATCAAATACACGACCACGGCAATATGGATATCCATAGCGATCGATGAAACCGCCTGAAGCGCCTGCATACTCAAACTGGCCT
>ENA-UONW01002707-UONW01002707.1-human-gut-metagenome-genome-assembly--contig:-CS52-NODE-2707-length-16635-cov-6.175151_pt1 | contig 16635 bp, 12 predicted proteins | sample MGYA00242463_ERZ724010 | MGnify/ENA metagenome assembly ERZ724010 | reverse complement strand
GTGGTTGATACGTTGCCAATTCAAAAGTCCAGTTAATTAATAACGGTTATACTAGTGTGCGAGCACACGTGGTGTCAGACCTTTTGACCCTGGTATCAAAAATTAAAATATAGTATGATAAAAGACAATGCAAATAAAAGGAGCAGATGCCTATGTTACAGATAAAGAATATCTGCAAAGAATACAGAACAGGGGGACTGGTGCAGAAAGCCCTGGATGATGTGAGCCTGAATTTAAGGGATAATGAATTTGTTGCCATTCTGGGTCCCAGTGGTTCCGGTAAGACAACCCTGCTTAATATCATTGGTGGGCTGGACCGGTATGACAGTGGAGATCTGATCATTAACGGGATTTCAACCAAAAAATATAAAGACAGAGACTGGGATTCCTATAGAAACCATACCATCGGATTCGTTTTTCAGAGTTATAATCTGATCCCACATCAGAGTGTGCTGGCAAATGTAGAACTGGCACTGACAATCTCGGGAATCGGAAAGAGTGAACGAAGAAGACGTGCAACAGAAGCACTGGAAAAGGTGGGGCTTGGAAAGCAGCTCCATAAAAGACCAAGTCAGATGTCGGGCGGTCAGATGCAGAGAGTGGCGATCGCAAGGGCATTGGTCAATGATCCTGACATTTTACTGGCAGATGAGCCAACCGGAGCGTTGGACAGCGATACCAGTGTGCAGGTCATGGATCTGCTTCAGGAGGTGGCAAAAGACCGTCTGGTTGTGATGGTCACGCACAACCCGGAACTGGCAGAACAGTATGCCACCAGGATCGTGACCCTGCGTGACGGGAAGATCCGTTCCGATACGGATCCATATGAAGTGGATGAAACGCAGGCAGAACCACTGAAGCATAAAAATATGGGAAAGTCGTCGATGTCATTTCTGACGGCACTGGCACTGAGTTTGAACAATCTGAAGACCAAAAAAGCAAGGACGCTTCTGACTGCTTTTGCAGGTTCCATCGGAATCATCGGGATTGCCCTGATTCTTTCTCTGTCCAATGGAGTCAATGAATACATTCAGAATATGGAAGAAGAGACTCTGTCAGAGTATCCTTTACAGATTCAGAGTACCGGATTTGATATCACTTCCATGATGGTCGGAAATGCATCTGAGATGGCAGCCGATGATGAAAAGGATACGGCAGACAATGAGGATGGAAAAGTCAAAGTCATGCAACTGGTAACCAATATGTTTTCGACGATGGATTCCAATGACCTGAAATCTTTAAAAGAATATCTTGATGAAGGAAAAAGCGGAATTGAAAAGTATACGAATGCCGTGGAATATTCCTATAGTGTAACGCCTCAGATCTTTAAAGAGGAGAAGGATGGTGTCCGTCAGGTACATCCGGATCAGTCTTTTTCTTCTCTGGGACTTGGATCATCGAGCAGTTCCAACAGTATCATGTCATCTATGATGAGTACGGATGTATTTTTTGAGATGCCTGAAACCAGAGGTCTCTACGAAAGTCAGTATGATGTAAAAGCAGGAAAATGGCCGGAAAAATATAATGAGTGTGTCCTGGTGCTTTCTTCTAATGGAAGTATCAGTGATTTTGTAGCATATACGCTGGGACTGAGAGATCCGCTGGAGCTGGATGAGATGATCCTGCAGTTTATGAATGAAGAGACGATTGATGTACCATCCGATTTTCAGGATTACAGTTACGATCAGATCGTGGGAACGACGTTTAAACTGGTGAACAGTTCTGACTTTTATGAATATAACAGTCAGTATAAGGTCTGGAAGGATAAAACAGAGAATGCTTCTTATATGAAGAAACTGGTAGAAAATGGTGAGACGCTTCGGATCGTCGGTGTAGTACAGCCCAGGGAAGGAGCAGCAGCTTCTTCCCTGAATCCGGGCATCTGCTATCCGGCATCACTGACCAGGTATGTGGCAGAGCAGGCAGCAGACAGTGAGATTGTAAAGCAGCAGCTTGCAGATGCAGGAGTTAATGTATTTACAAATAAGAAGTTCGGAGAGGAGGACGGAGAGAGCAGCTTTTCAGAAGATTCGCTTTTTACTGTAGATGAAGCAGCATTGCAAAAGGCGTTTAAGATGGATGAGTCTGTACTTGCAGGACTTGGAACAGCATCGGATTTTTCAGGAGTCTTTATATCCGGTGGAAATGCACTGGATCTGTCAGGAATGATGGACAGTGGCAGCCTGGATCTGAATCTGGACGGACTGCCTGCAATGGATCTGCAAAAGCTGTTAAAAGGGATAAAAGTCGAGGTTTCATCGGATGGAATGCAGAAGTTATCTGCCAGTATGCTGGAAGGATATCAGGAGTATGCAAAGACGCATCCGGAGGCAGATTATTCCAATTTACAGGAAGATCTCAGAAATTATCTGCGTTCGGAAACTGCAAGAAAGATCCTTTCGGATAATCTGAAAGACATTTTAAAAGCCAACGGAGATGTCACAGTCAGTGCAGAACAGATACAGGAACTGCTCCGGAATCTCATGTCAGGTTATCAGGAGTTCCTCATTAAAAATGGTTATACAGATCCTGCAAAATCTGATGAGTATCTGACAGAATATCTGCAGACAGCAGAAGCACAGAAGATCATTGCCGACTGGATGGAAAAGATCTATCCGTCGGACCGAGATTTTGAGATCAGCGATGCACAGCTTGAAAAACTGACAGATGAGCTGCTTAACGGTTATCTTGATTATGTAAAAGTGAATGGCCTGCCGGATCCGACAAAGCTGGGAGATCATATTCTTGAATATCTGAATACGGAGGACGGTCAGAAGCGGTTTTCTGAAGGACTGGTTGCAGCGGTCGATATGGATTCGCTGGAGCAGCAGCTCTCCAAAGCCATGGCTTCTTATATGGAACAGGCGATGGGGGCAATGTCAGAATCTGTGGCACAGGCGGTAGAGAAGCAGGTGCAGCAGTTGATGGGGCAGATCACGAAAGCAATGGAAAATTCCATGCAGCAGGCAATGTCACAGCTCGGCACGAATCTGCAGAACGTGATGGAAAATGCAATCAGTATTGATGTGGATGTTTTTGCAGATGCATTTCAGATGAATGTAAGCGAGGAAGACTTAACGGAGTTGTTCTTATCTTTTGGATCAAAGCAGAGTGCATCTTATGATGGAAATTTACAGAAACTTGGCTATGCTGATTTTTCTGAACCATCCGGCATTAATATTTATCCAAAAGATTTTCAGAGTAAAGAACAGGTTGTAAAGATCCTGGATGATTACAACAGCCGGATGGAGGCAGACGGAAAAAAAGAGCAGGTCATCACATATACGGACGTAGTTGGAACGCTGATGTCTTCCGTGACAGATATTGTGGATATCATCAGTTACGTTCTGATTGCATTTGTGGCAATCTCACTGGTCGTTTCTTCGATTATGATCGGTGTCATCACGTATATCAGTGTACTGGAGCGAAAAAAAGAAATCGGTATCCTCCGTGCCATCGGTGCGTCCAAAGGAAATGTATCGCAAGTCTTTAATGCTGAGACATTTATCATCGGTTTTTGTGCGGGACTGATCGGAATTGGTCTGACGCTTCTGCTGCTGATTCCATGTAATGCGGTGATCCATCACTTGGCAGATACAACAGCGGTCAGTGCAGCACTTCCATTTGTCCCGGCAGTGGTTTTGATCCTTTTAAGTATCGGGCTTACTTTACTTGGAGGACTGATTCCTTCCAGAAAAGCAGCAAAGAGTGATCCGGTAACGGCATTAAGAACGGAGTGATAAAATGGAAAATTTGATTTTTAGTCTGAATGCGACTGTTCCTATTTTTCTCATGATGGTACTGGGAATGGTTTTTCGGAAAATTGGGTGGATGGATGTAGAATTTGCGGAAAAGATGAATAAATTTGTTTTTCTTGTTCCGCTTCCGGTGTTGCTTTTCAGTGACCTTGCAACGGTTGATTTTGAGGAAGTATGGAATATCCGGTTTGTGATCTTCTGCTTTATTGTTACATTTATCAGCATTGCGATTGTGTCAGGTATTTCATTTTTATGGAAAGACAGGACTATTCAGGGAGAGTTTATCCAGTCATCCTATCGGAGCAGTGCGGCACTGCTGGGAATTGCATTTATTCAGAATGTTTATGGAAATGCAGGAATGGCTCCGCTGATGATCATTGGAAGTGTCCCACTTTATAATGTGATGGCAGTGGTTGTATTGTCGTTCTTTCAACCGGAAAGAAAAGCACTGGATAAGGAAGTGTGGAAAAAAACTTTAAAAGGGATCGTGACAAATCCGATCATTATCGGAATCGTGGCAGGGCTGATCTGGTCAGCACTGAAGATCCCGATGCCGCAGATACTCAATAAGGCAGTGTCCAGTATCGGAGCTGTTGCGACACCAATGGGACTGATGGCGATGGGAGCAACCTTTGACTTTAAGAAAGCAATGGGAAAAGTAAGACCGGCTGTCACAGCAACATTTATTAAACTGGTCGGATTCGTTGCGATTTTTCTCCCGCTTGCAGCATATCTTGGATTCCGAAGGGAAGAACTGATCGCAATCCTGGTCATGCTTGGATCGGCGACGACTGTGAGCAGTTTTGTGATGGCAAAAAATATGGGACATGAAGGAGTGCTTTCTTCCAGCGTCGTCATGCTGACAACTCTGTTCAGTGCATTTACCCTAACCGGGTGGCTGTATCTTTTAAAAAGTCTGGCACTGATCTGAACAGACCGGACAGGATATAATGGATTTCATTTTTGAAAGCAGGAAAGGAGGATGTCCATGCTAAAGACATTATTAAAAGAAGTAAAAGAATATAAGAGGGCTTCCATAGTGACTCCTGTATTTATGATCGTGGAAGTCCTGATGGAGACGCTGATCCCGTTCCTGATGGCATCGATCATTGATGAAGGGGTCAATGCAGGAAATATGCAGTATATTTACAAAGTAGGAGGCATTATGGTCGTTGCCGCCGCAGTCGGATTATTTGCAGGACTGGCAGGCGGAAGGTTTGGAGCAAAGGCTTCTGCAGGATTTGCAAAAAATCTGCGTGAGGCAATGTTCAACCATATCCAGAGTTTTTCTTTTGCCAATATCGATCATTTCAGTACGGCAGGACTGGTAACCCGTATGACAACTGATGTGACGAATGTACAGAATGCATACATGATGACACTGCGTATGTTCACGCGTGCCCCTGCCAGTATGATCTGTGCCATGGTGATGGCATTTGCGATCAATGCAAGACTTGCAAGCATCTATCTTGTTGCAGTCATTATATTAGGTACGATCCTTTTCTTCATTATCCGTCATGCAACGGCATATTTTCAGCAGGCATTTCCGAAATATGATGACCTGAATGCATCGGTACAGGAGAATGTTTCTGCGATCCGTGTCGTGAAGGCTTATGTAAGAGAGGAGCAGGAGACAAGTAAGTTTCAGAAAGCAAGTGAAAATATTTACAGAATTTTTGTAAAGGCAGAACGAAATATTATTTTTAATGCACCGCTGATGATGACAACGGTTTATACCTGTATTATCCTGATTAGCTGGCTGGGAGCAAAAATGATCATAAGTAGTACGCTGACGACCGGGGAACTGATGAGTCTGCTGGCATACTGTATGAATATTCTGAGCAGTCTGATGATGCTGTCCATGGTATTTGTCATGATCTCTATGAGTACAGCCAGTATGCAGCGAATTTCAGAAGTACTGAATGAAGAGAGTGACCTTCATAATCCGGCAGATCCTGTCTTTGAAGTAAAAGATGGAAGAATCGAATTTAAAAATGTAGAATTTGCTTATAAAAAGGACAGCAAAGAGCCGGTACTGACCGATATCAATCTGAAGATCCGTTCAGGAGAGACAATCGGGATCATCGGGGGAACAGGAAGTGCAAAGACCAGTCTGGTCAATCTGGTCAGTCGTCTGTATGATGTGACAAAGGGAGAAGTTCTTGTCGGTGGCAGAAATGTCAGAGAATATGACATGGAATCTCTGAGAAACCAAGTAGCAGTTGTACTTCAGAAGAATGTGCTGTTCTCCGGCACGATTCTTGAAAATCTGCGGTGGGGAAATAAAAATGCCACAGATGAAGAGTGCATAGAAGCGTGTAAACTGGCATGTGCAGATGAATTTATTGAACGATTTCCAAAGAAATATGAGACGTACATCGAACAGGGTGGAAATAATGTATCCGGTGGACAGAAGCAGAGACTCTGTATTGCCAGGGCAATTCTGAAAAAGCCGAAGATTCTGATCCTGGATGACAGTACCAGTGCGGTAGATACAGCTACAGATGCAAAAATCCGCAGAGCGTTCAGAGAAGAGATTCCTGATACAACCAAGCTGATCATCGCTCAGCGTGTCTCCAGTGTGCAGGATGCAGACCGTATCATTGTGATGGATGAAGGCAGGATCAATGGATTTGGAACGCATGAAGAATTGCTGGAGACGAACGAGATCTACCGGGAAGTTTATGAGTCTCAGACGCAGGGCGGCGGTGATTTTGATGAAAAGGCAGGTGAATAAAATGGCAGGAACAATGAGGAAAACTACCCGTGGAGCAAAGGGAAAAGTGGAAAACCCGGGAAAACTTTTTGTACGGCTGATGAAATATGTATTTAAAGATTACCTGTGGCAGTGTATTCTGGTTTTTGTTCTGATCCTGACAGGAGTTATCGCAAATGTACAGGGTACGATGTTTACCAAAAATCTGATCGATGATTATATTACTCCGTTCCTTCTGACGGATTCACCGGATTTTGGACCTTTAGCCCAGGCAATCGGCAGGGTAGCGGTCTTTTATGCAGTGGGTGTGATGGCAACCTATCTGTATAACCGGATCATGGTCAATGTGACGCAGGGAACTCTGAGGAATCTGAGAAATGAATTATTTGAACATATGGAAACGCTGCCGATCAAATATTTTGATACCCATGCTCACGGAGATATCATGTCTGTATATACGAATGATATTGATACACTGCGACAGATGATCAGTCAGAGTATTCCGCAGATCATCAACAGCGGGATCACGATCATCAGTGTCTTTATCAGTATGCTGATCCTGAATATCCCGCTGACGGTGGTTACGATGGTCATGGTGGCAGTCATGGTTTTATGCACGAAGGCATCTGCAGGACGGAGCGGAAAATACTTCCTGGAACAGCAGGTGAATCTGGGAAAAGTCAATGGATTTATCGAGGAAATGATGAACGGGCAGAAAGTCGTTAAAGTTTTCTGTCATGAGGAAGAAAATAAAGCCGATTTCAAAAAGCTGAATGATGACTTGTTTGTCAGTGCGGATCGTGCCAATACTTTCTCCAATTTTTTAGGACCGATCAATGGACAGCTTGGAAATATCAGTTATGTCTTATGTGCGATCGTCGGTGGAGGTCTTGCATTGAACGGAGTCGGTGGCTTTACATTAGGTGGTCTGGCAAGTTTTCTGACTTTTAATAAAAGCTTCAGTATGCCGATCAATCAGGTCAGCATGCAGTTAAATGCGATCGTTATGGCAATGGCGGGTGCAGAAAGAATTTTCCGGCTGCTGGATGAAAAGCAGGAAGCAGATGAAGGATATGTCACTCTGGTACGTGCAAAAGAAGTGGATGGAAAGCTGACAGAGTGTAAAGAAAGAACCGGACGCTGGGCGTGGAAACATGTGCATCAGGCAGATGGTTCAGTGGATTATATTGAACTGAAAGGAAATGTTGTCTTTGATGGAGTTGACTTTGGATATAATGATGATAAGATCGTTCTGCATGATGTCAGGTTATATGCTGAGCCGGGCCAGAAGATCGCATTCGTCGGATCGACCGGAGCCGGAAAGACAACCATTACGAATCTGATCAACCGGTTCTATGATATCCAGGATGGTAAAATCCGCTATGATGGCATCAATATTAATAAGATTAAAAAGGCAGATCTGCGGCGTTCCCTGGGGATCGTTCTGCAGGATACGCATCTTTTTACCGGAACAGTCCGGGAAAATATCCGGTTCGGAAAGCTGGATGCAACAGATGAAGAAATCGTGGCGGCAGCAAAGCTTGCCAATGCAGACGGATTTATCCGCAGGCTTCCGGATGGATATGATACCGTACTGACCGGAGACGGTGCGAATTTAAGCCAGGGACAGCGTCAGCTTCTTGCGATAGCAAGGGCAGCCGTGGCAGATCCACCGGTTCTGATCCTGGATGAAGCGACAAGTTCGATCGATACAAGAACAGAGCGGATTATTCAGGAAAGTATGGATCGTCTGATGAAAGGAAGGACAACGTTTGTGATCGCACATCGCCTTTCTACTGTCAGAAACTCAGATTGTATCATGGTTCTGGAACAGGGAAGAATCATAGAGCGTGGAACGCATGAACAGTTGATCGAAGAAAAAGGCAGGTATTATCAGTTGTACACCGGAAATGCGATCAGTGCATGAAAAGTGCCGGGAACAGAGAAAAAAGTATCTGCATAAAAAAGAAGAAAAGAATGAAAAAGAATCCTTCAGAGCGAGGTCATGAGTGAAGACACTGCTTTAAAGGATTCTTTTTTGCTGTCAGGCATCCGCAAAATAGACACGCTGGATTCTTCGATCAGTACTAGTACATCGTTTTCGAAATAACTATACCACTAACTTGTCTGCAAATCCGATTGCACAGGCATAAAAGCCTCGGCGTAGCTAGGAGATGAATACAGCCAGCTTTTTCTGCTCCCAGCTAATGACAGGACCAAGGAAAAATGCAATCGCAAATGTGACCGGACCGACATTTCCACCGGCGATCCATCCCAGAAGAAGAAAAGATGTATCCCATGCGATACGGACGTATTTAAATGGAACGTGCGGTACTTTCTTTGCAAGAATAAATGAAATTGCATCGTACGGTGATGTACCAAGAGCAGCAGTCATATACATGGCGGCTCCGAAAATAAATACAATCAGTGCAGGCAGCAGGATACAGATGCGAACCGGCATGGATTCAAAGAAATGTGCGGGAAAAATTCTGCTGTAGATCCATCTGCAGGTATCGGAGATATATCCGATAAAGATCATATTTGCAATCGTTCCAAAACCGATCAGGCTTGTATCGGACAGGAAAATGATGATAAAAAGGATCAGATTGATCAGAAGCTGGGCTGTTCCAAATGTCAGTCCGACATGGGAGATTACTCCCTGCGTAAATGCTGAACATGGATCTGTACCGAAATGGATCTCGATCAGCCAGGAGAGTCCGAATCCCTGGATGAGAACTCCAAGTATGACCATGATCAGTCTGTTCTTGAATTTTTCAGGTCTTGCAAACCAGTTTAATTTTTTCATAGATACCCCCTTAAGATATAAAAAATAAAGTCACAAAAAATGCAGTAACAGCATATAGCTTATCGTTCCGGCAGCGATGGACAGGAACATATTCCGTTTCCATATATGTAAAAGTGTTGTTATCAGAATGGAAACTGCTTCAGGAAGTCCGTGCGTTCCAAGGAGAACATCTACATTCCGCAGGCAGTAGATGATGAGCATTCCAAAGACGGCAGAAGGAAGATATTTTCCAATATATTGTATAAATTCCGGTGTCTTTCGATTTTCACTGAAAATGATAAAAGGAAGGAAACGGGTCGTCATTGTTCCGAGGATACAGAGTCCGATGGTAATGATCTGCTGGGTAAGTGTCATGGGTTATCAGCCTCCTTTTTTTCAAGTTTCTTTCTTAATATAGCAAGAAAGATCAGGATCAGGAGCATGGTCGGGATTATAAAGGCATCTGCACCGAAAAGGATCAGGCACAGAGCAGCAACGGCAAGTCCGAGGACAGAAGCTGTATGATCCTTTTCCTTGAACCATTGCTCCAGAAAGATCACGACGAACATTGCTGTCATCACAAAGCTGATTCCATTGGTATCAAATTTGAGTAAAGAACCGAGCAAAGCTCCCAGAGTTGCTGAAATACCCCAGTAAAGCTGGTCCAAAAGTGTCACAAAGAACATGAACCATCCCCGGTCAATGTCTTCCGGAATGTCAGCCGTATAATTGACAGAAAATGTCTCGTCGCACATTCCGAAGATCAGATAATATTTTTTCCACCCCATTCCCTTAAATTTGTCCAGCATGGAAATCCCGTAGAAGAGATGGCGTGCCTGGATCAGTAATGCCATGATCAGTACCTGTACCGGGGCAAATGGACTTAGCAGCATCTCGACAGCGACAAACTCCAAAGAGCCACCGTAGATCAGAAAACTCATGCAAAGAGGGTAGACAAAAGAAAACCCGGATGCATTCATGTAGATTCCATAAGCCATTCCGAGAAAACTGAACCCGGCTAAAATAGGGAGAGTATAAGGAAAAGCGGCTTTGAAAGCTTTGCGTTTCATAAATCCTCCTTGAAATCATTTCCAACATACGATAAAATTTTTAACAGATGCAAGTATAGCATTAACGACAAAAAATTACAATCATCAGAAAAAGAGGCAGGTATACCAGAAGAAAGGACGGGTATACAGAAAAAGCAGGTGGAACTATGACATTGCAACAATTAAAATATGTCTGCATGGTAGCAGAAACAGGGAAGATCACTGAAGCAGCAAAAAAATTATATATTTCCCAGCCGAGTCTGACAAATGCCATCCATGAGCTGGAAAAAGAGATGAATGTGGTTATTTTTAACCGGACGAATAAGGGCATCAGCCTCTCAGCAGAGGGGGAAATCTTTCTGGGGTATGCCAGACAGGTTCTGGAACAGGCAGCAGTACTGGAGGACAAATATAAAGGAGGACACGGGGAAAAGAAAAAGTTCTGCGTGTCGACGCAGCATTATTCTTTTGCGGTAAATGCGTTTGTAGATCTGATCAAAAGGTATGGTCAGGATGAGTATGATTTCAGCATCCGGGAAACGCAGACTTATGAGATCATTGAAGATGTGGCGAGAATGAGAAGTGAGATTGGTCTTCTCTTTTTAAATGATTTTAATGAGACGGTACTCCGCAAGATTCTGAAATCCAACGGACTGGAGTTTCATCTTCTCTTTGTGGCGAGGCCGCATGTCTTTATCAGCAGACGGCATCCGCTGGCAGACAGGGAAGTCATTACCAATGAAGAACTGGAAGATTATCCATATTTGTCCTTTGAACAGGGGGAACATAATTCCTTTTATTTTTCCGAGGAAGTTTTTTCGGTTTCAGAGCGAAAGAAAAATATCAGAGTCAGAGACAGGGCAACACTTTTCAATCTTTTGATCGGGCTGAATGGCTATACTGTATGCAGCGGTGTCATTGATGAAAATTTAAATGGGAAAGATATCATTGCAGTACCGCTGGCAGATGAGAATGAAATGAAGATCGGATATATCGTGCATCAGAAAAACCGCATAAGCAGACTTGGAACTACCTATTTAAAGGCACTGGAAAAGTATCTGGATCCCAAAGAAGAACCGGGAAGGGAATGTCTGCATATGCGGCAGGAATAAGTAAGAAGATGTCGGGGTCAAAAGCCCCCGACTATGATACCTACGGATTGTTACGCACTACGTGCTCCCACAATCCTACCCAACATTCGCATATCGTGGTGCTTACGCCCCACTTTTATGCTCATATTGGGGCGGGTCACAAGGTCATTCTACCACTAGTGTGCGAGCACACGTGGTGTCAGACCTTTTGACCCTGGTATCATTAAGAATATTACTGCATATGCAGAGGGAACGATTAAAAATGCTCTGGCATATGCAGAGAAAAGTCACGGTCAGTTCCGTTTCTTCAGATTTAACTGGTACAGATAAAAGATTCCGCCAAATAATCCAAAAATCAGGCCACCGTAACCGCCAAAGCAGATGAAAAGTGTAATTTTACTTTCCATATTAAAAGGTATGATCAGATCAGCCAGTCCGCCGACAAGGAGTCCGGCAAGCATCCATCCAAGAGTCATAACAGTAAGATAAATAGCAGCTGTATGTGCTACAGTATGATTCTGATTCAGTTTTTTCCATAATTTTTTGTACATGACAGTTCCCTCTTTTCTATCTATGAGAAATCTTTTTTTCTATCTGAGATCAGTATAGAAAAAGGATGTAAAGAAGAATGGGTGAAAAATGAAAAATTTATGTAAAATAAAAGTCGAAAAAAGGCAGAAATTTGAGTATGAGGCTTGAATCCTGGCAGGTTTAATGATAGGCTAATGTTCTGACTATATTGATAAGTATGGAGGAACTTCCCATGAAGAAAGTCTCAAAAAAGAAAGGTAAAGAGGAGAAGCCGGATGCAAGAGGAAAATTTTCAGGGCGTATAGGATATGTTCTGGCAGTGGCAGGCTCAGCAGTCGGTCTTGGAAATATCTGGCGTTTCCCTTATCTCGCAGCAAAGTACGGTGGCGGTATGTTTTTGCTGGTTTATCTGATCCTGATGCTGACGTTCGGATATGTCATGATCATGTCGGAAACGACACTGGGGCGGATGACAAAAAAAAGTCCGGTTGGTGCTTTTGGCACTTTCGGAAAAAAGAAATCTTTAAAATTCGGTGGATGGATCAATGCAGTGATCCCAATGCTGATCGTTCCATATTATAGTGTGATTGGTGGCTGGGTGCTGAAATACCTTTTTGAATATCTGCGTGGAAATTCGGAGACACTGGCAAAGGACGGATATTTTACAGAGTTTATTACTTCTTCCGGGAAAGTGGAATTATGGTTTCTTGTATTTGCGGTGCTTGTATTTGCAGTTATTCTGGCAGGGGTGAAAAATGGAGTTGAGAGAGTCTCCAGAGTGATGATGCCGATGATGATCGTGCTGGCAGTTGTGGTTGCAGTTTATTCGGTTACAAGACCGGGAGCAGTGGAAGGAATCAAGTATTTTCTGATCCCGAATCTGGAACATTTCTCCATAATGACAGTTGTGGCAGCCATGGGCCAGATGTTCTATTCTCTTTCCATCGCCATGGGAATCCTGTATACTTATGGCTCTTATATTGGAAAAGAAGTGGACGTTGAGAAAAGTACAACCCAGGTGGAGGTTTTTGATACAGGTGTGGCACTTCTTGCAGGACTTATGATTATTCCGTCGGTGTTTGCTTTCTCAGACGGAGATATGGAGACACTGCAGGCAGGTCCATCATTGACATTTATTACACTGCCAAAAGTATTTTCAAGTATGGGAGTAGGAACTGTCGTTGGGATCGTCTTTTTCCTGATGTTCTTATTTGCGGCACTTACCAGTGCGATTTCCCTGCTGGAGACAAGCGTATCCACACTGGAAGATGAACTTCACTGGAAACGTTGGAAATGTTGTCTGCTGATGGCAGGAGTTATGCTGGTGATCGGAACAGCCTCATCAATGGGATATGGAGTCTGGGATTCGGTCAGAATCCTGGGAATGCAGTTCCTGGATTTCTTTGATTTCCTTACCAATTCGGTGATGATGCCGATTGCAGCACTGGCAACCTGTCTTTTGATCGTGAGGGTGGTTGGATTTGAGAAAATGGACAAAGAGATCGAGCTGTCTTCAGCATTTAAGCGGAAAAAATTGTATCACTTTTTCCTGAAATATCTTGCACCGCTCTGCATTCTTGTGATTTTGATCAGTTCCATCGCAAATGTGTTTGGATGGATATCAATGTAATGGATATCCATGTAAGAAAAAAATCCTTGCAATGCGAGAAGTTTTATGCTATACTACGAGCGTTGCGAAAAAGCACGTATGCGGATTCCTTTGAAGGTGCCTAAGGAGAATCGCAGGATTTACCCGGTTTCAGAGGAGCTGAAAGCATACGGAAGAAAAAAACCAAATGGAGGAAAGTAACATGAGCGTTATTTCAATGAAGCAGTTATTGGAAGCCGGTGTTCATTTTGGACATCAGACAAGAAGATGGAATCCTAAGATGGCTCCGTATATCTACACAGAAAGAAATGGTATCTATATCATCGACCTGCAGAAGTCTGTAGGAATGGTAGACGATGCATACAAGGCAGTATCTGATATTGCAGCAGATGGCGGAACGATCCTTTTCGTAGGAACAAAGAAGCAGGCACAGGATGCAATCAAGGCTGAGGCTGAGCGTTGCGGAATGTATTATGTAAATGAGAGATGGCTTGGAGGAATGCTCACAAACTTCAAGACAATCCAGAGCCGTATCAAACGTCTGAAAGACATCGAGACTATGGCTGAAGACGGAACATTCGATGTACTTCCGAAAAAAGAAGTTATCGAGCTGAAAAAAGAATGGGATAAGCTGGAGAAGAACCTTGGCGGAATTAAAGATATGAAGAAGCTGCCAGATGCTATCTTCATCGTAGATCCGAAAAAGGAAAGAATCTGTGTACAGGAAGCACATACACTCGGAATCCCGCTGATCGGTATCTGTGATACAAACTGTGATCCGGAAGAACTGGATTATGTAATCCCGGGAAATGATGATGCAATCAGAGCTGTAAAACTGATCGTTTCCAAGATGGCAGACGCTGTGATCGAGGCAAATCAGGGAGCAGCAGAAGATGGTTATTACGAAGATGCTGATGTAGAAGCAGCAGAAGCTGAAGAGGCTGTAGAAGAGTAATATCAGTTCTTGATATGAAAAGAAATGCGTTGCTGTTTACAGTAGTCTGTGACCAGCAACGAGAATGCTTCAGCCTGATCAACAGGTTGAGGCATTTTGTATATACTTTCGTATGCGGGAAAATCTGCAGGCAGGAGATTTTCTGTATAAAAGTTTTATAGAGACAAGCAACAGATAACTATGAATAATGGAGGAAAATTATCATGGCAATCACAGCAGGAATGGTAAAAGAGTTAAGAGAAATGACAGGTGCAGGAATGATGGACTGCAAAAAAGCACTTTCCGAGACGAACGGAGATATGGATGCAGCCGTTGAATTCCTGAGAAAGAACGGACAGGCTAAAGCTGAGAAGAAAGCTGGAAGAATTGCAGCAGAAGGTATCGTTAAGACTGTAGTTAAAGATGATAAAGTAGCAGCAATCGTAGAAGTAAACTCTGAGACAGACTTCGTTGCTAAGAACGATGAGTTCCAGGGATTTGTAGAAGCAGTAGTAAATCAGGTTGTAGATTCTGATGCAGCAGATATGGATGCATTCATGGCTGAGGCATGGGAAGCTGATACAACAAAGACTGTAAAAGATGCTCTCGTAGAGAAGATCGCAGTTATTGGTGAGAACCTTAATATCAGAAGATTTGAGAAAGTAACAGCAGAGAATGGTGTAGTTGTACCTTATATTCACGGTGGCGGACGTATCGGTGTTCTTGTAGTAGCTGATACAGATGTTGTTAATGATGAGATCAAAGCTGCACTGAAGAACGTAGCTATGCAGGTTGCAGCTATGTCTCCGAAATATGTTTCCCGTCAGGAAGTGGCTCAGGATTATCTTGATCATGAGAAAGAGATCCTTCTTGCACAGGCTAAGAAAGAGAACCCGGAGAAGCCGGATAATATCATCGAGAAGATGATCATCGGACGTCTGAACAAAGAGCTGAAAGAAATCTGCCTGCTTGATCAGGTATATGTTCAGGACAGCGACCTTACAGTAGCTAAGTATGTTGATAAGGTAGCAAAAGAGAACGGTGCAAATGTAACAGTAACGAAGTTCGTTCGTTTCGAGACAGGAGAAGGTCTTGAGAAAAAGGTTGACGATTTCGCAGCAGAAGTTGCAGCTCAGGCTGGAATGTAATCCAGAAGTCGCAAATCAGATGAACGCATAATCTTACAGTTCGCATAAGAATTTGAACCGTATTATTATCATGTAAATCAACGAAAAACCTTGAATTTCCTATGAAAATGGGATGATTCAAGGTTTTTTTGCGTGTTGGGGAATAAATTTTGACTTATCGTAAATTATCGCTATTTATGCATGAAATTGGGTAAAAGTTGGGGAGTAGTGTAATTACCCAATATTTACCCAACTTTTGATGTATGATAGCGTAAGATTCCCCAACTTTTCATAAGCTATCGTGGGAAATAATAAATTGAAATATTAAAAAAGAGAGATTATAATGAGGACACAGATTTTCGATTATTTGCATAAAGAACCATTTAGTAGTAAAAAGGGGAATAGAATTGATTTTATATCATGTAACATTATTTAATAAGCCAACACAGGAAATACTGATTCCACGAATACCAGGAGATACTTCTATAGGGGAAGAAGTTAAAACAAATAGAATATGTTTGGCACCAAGTATTATTCAATGTTTGCGTGCATTGGAGATATATAAGTATTTTCAAGAAGATACGCTAGATGTTAAAGTTTATAAGATAGTCGTTGATGAAAATGATGAACAGTTAATTTCATGGGAACAGTTATATTTAAATGGTTTGGTTGATGATGCTGCACTTACACATGAATATTGGTATAAAAGTAAGCTTATTCCAGTAGAATATAATGAATATAGAATTAGTGAATGTGTAAAAAAGAGGTATATTATTATTTCCTCAAAAGAGAAAATGCGGATAAAAGAAATCATAGAAACAATGGGAGTGTGTTTTAATAGACTGGAGAAATATAATGCATTTCAAATTATGAATGAATGGCTTCCACGACAATCAGAAACATTTCAAGAGCAAGTAAAAAAGAAATTAACACATAAAGTCGAAGAATATACAGAAGGGTCTGCTGAAATTTATAAGAAAATATTTGGAAATATTCCGGAACGTTTTCGTGAAGAAAAAGATTTTCGAGAAATTG
>ENA-UONW01002706-UONW01002706.1-human-gut-metagenome-genome-assembly--contig:-CS52-NODE-2706-length-16646-cov-23.366645_pt1 | contig 16646 bp, 19 predicted proteins | sample MGYA00242463_ERZ724010 | MGnify/ENA metagenome assembly ERZ724010 | reverse complement strand
GTGAACCGAATTTATTTAATTTTTAACCCCGTCCATTTTTTAGTGGACAGTAGTGTGCTTAGATGAGGCAGGATTGACAATCGATGAAATTGATGCTATCGTATTTTATGAGAAACCATTTATTAAGTTTGAAAGGATTCTTGTATCATCAATAGCCTCCTTTCCTAAAAGTCTCAAAATGTTTCTGAAAATAATGCCAATCTGGTTGAAGGAGAAACTTAATATGCGTCGGCTTATCAGCCGAGAATTAAAAGCCGTTTTCGGGAACAGACCAAAGCAGATTAAATTTATAGAACATCATCTTTGTCATGCTGCGTTCGCTTACCCGGCATCCGGTTATGAAAATGCCGACATTGTGATTGTCGATGCCGTAGGTGAATGGGCCACTACTTCAATTATGAAGGCTGATCGTGCAAAAATCGAGGTCCTTGCTGAACAACGTTTCCCCGATTCAATCGGGTTACTCTACTCCTCGTTTACTCAATTTATTGGATTTAAGGTCAACTCTGATGAATACAAGGTCATGGATTGGCACCGTATGGAGAGAAAGATTCTCCTCAGACGCAAAAATATATAAAACTGATTAAAGATAAAATTATTCAGAACGACAGTATCTTCCCGCAGTTAAATTTGTCATATTTCAGTTTCCAGTATGGAGACCGAATGATTCGAGAAAAGAAATGGGAACAGCTTTTTGGAATACCCATGCGACAGCCAACGGGTGAGTTAGAACAGTCACATAAGAATCTTGCCTTGGCTATCCAGATTGTAACAGAAGATATTTTACAAGAAATACTCGAATACGTGAAAGCTAACAGCGGTTCGGACTACCTCTGTATCTGTGGCGGTGTAGCTCTAAACTGCGCCGCTAACGGGGCAATGTTACGCAAAGATATTTATAGCAATATATACGTTCCATTCGCTCCTGTAGATTGTGGCTGTTCGATTGGGGCTGCTCTGGCTTATTCCATCCTAATTAATGGCAAAACAAAATATCAAATTTCGCCATATCTTGGGCCCGAATATCCGGATAACGAGATAGAAAAGTATTTAATAGAAAGCGACTTAAACTATTCAATTTGTGACGATGAGCAAGATCTTTGTTGCCGCACAGCTCAACTGATTGCAGATGGATCTATTATTGTATGGTTTCAGGGACGTATGGAATTAGGTCCACGGGCATTGGGAAACCGAAGCATTTTAGCTGATGCACGAAATCCAGAAATGAAGGATATGGTCAACAGCAGAATAAAGTTTCGAGAAGCATTCCGCCCTTTTGCACCGAGCGTAATGGAAGAATATGCAGACTCCTATTTCGCAGGTTGTATCAAATCACCTTATATGATGTTCACCTACCCGGTTACAACAAAGATTTTACCGGCTACAACACATATTGATGAAACGTCGAGAGTTCAAACAGTATCTGAAACAGACAATCCTAAATACTATAAACTTCTGAAAACGTTTAAGGCTCTGACTGGATGTCCCGCTATTCTCAATACAAGCTTTAATGTTATGGGAGAACCTATTGTACGTACGCCTTCAGATGCAATAGCGACATTTAAGAAAAGCGGCTTGGATTATCTGGTAATCGGCAATTTTATCGTTAAGAAATAATATGGAGTTCTTAAAAGAAATATTCAGTTTTATCGTGCAAACCAAGAAATGGTGGCTTGCTCCATTACTTTTTATCCTACTGATAGTTGGGCTACTGGTTTTATTTGCAGACAGTGCCGTCGCACCATTTATCTATTCCTTGTTTTGACATGAAAAAGATACTGATTACATTTCAATATATCGGTAAAATGATAAGTAAACTCATTGTAGCCCTGTGTTTGCTTTTCATATACCTTATCGTTATTGCACCATACTCTCTATTTATTCGATTCAACCATAGTCCTATCTATAGGAATAGAATATATAATGCTTCAGACTTGGATCGAATGTTCTGAAAGCAATATCCTCCTAAATTAACTATTAGTAAGTCGCCTCACTCTGAATATTCTCAAAAGCATCCAATGCTTCTTGAAGCTCATAGCTCCAATTGAAATAGCTTATGGCTTCATATCCATCTGAAGCCTCAGACTGTATTACATCAAATTTAGATTCATATTCTGATATGGTATTATTTGCATCATCAAGTTCAGATTCCAATTCAGAGACACGATTCTCAAGATCAGAAATTTCTCTCTCATATTCTTCATTATTACAGTTGCAAGAATATAAGAGCATGCTCAGGGCAAGAATAAAACTTGCACAAAAATACTTCATTATAAGGCGCATAAAGCTAAACTTAAGAATTATTTAAAGACCTTGACGGGGCCGAATAGGTTGCCGTGTTTCAGCTGTTTACGGTACCAGAGATAGAATTTGATGCAGAAAGCGGTTATCACTATCGTCGCTACCAGATTCCACCACTCGATGGACCCGTCTATAACACGAATAGCCCTGTCTATAATATAACCGACTGACAGTAATGCGAGTGTCAGCCAGATATTGCGTTTTACCTTATTGCTTAACATTTGAGTTCTTTAATGTTCGGGTTGATTTCAATAAGTTGTGCTATGAATTTATCGCGATTGTTTGGCGAGATTTCCAATGGAGCATAACTTTTCCATATGGTGCGGTCAATGAAACTTATGGATACTCGCAGATGGGACATTCCGGCTGTCGCAATGTAGCCCGTTGTCTTCTTTACATCCTTGATATTTGAGATAGGCAACCGCATGGGTCTGAAGAACTGATATATTACCAAATATTTATCATCAATCTCATACCAACATCCGAACATGAGCCACGCATAGAGCAATGTTGTCAGACCACTGACAAAAACAACATACCACCATGACATTGCGATAGCGGAAAGCCATATGACGCCGAGGAATACGATTGTAACAAGCCATACCCACCAGTCAATTTTCGATCGGTAGACAGTCTTTCCCATTCTTATCTTAATTTAATATACATGCCCATCAGCCAATTGATGCCGAACCCAATCAGTATGGCAATCGTGAAACTGGCGAATGTACCTATGAGCACATATTCTGTAATCTTTATGTCTTTGGCTTTGTTAAGCTCACCGAACCGGAAAACCGATTTCGCCGCCAATAAGAATCCTATGCCTTCTATATTGTCTGTGAATATGAATGTCAGAATCAATATCCTTTCAAGGTATCCTATCCATTTGCCGGCGTTGGGCAAACCTTGCGAAGAAGCATCGGACGGCATCCATTTTTCAAATTCGATAAAGGATTTTATCAAAATCGAAGTGGGTGTAAGCACTGCGATATATGCCGTAGCGATGAGCCAAAAATTAGTTGAGAAAATTTCGTCGGCCATATCCAGCTGCGGCAATCCTGCGAATACGAACCACCACAATCCTGTTATGACACAGAAGTGAGCAAGCTGGTCCCATACGAGGCTTATGAGGTCTTTCCTCTTACACATCGATTTGACGTAGTCTATCAGGAAATGGCTGACACCAATCACGACCGGTATCAACCAACAAGTCCATTGAGCGACAAAAACGTATGACAACGTCGCCTGAATCAGGGCGTGAAGAACGAGAGCCTTGAATTTTGCCGTGAAATGGCTTGAAAATTTATTGGTGCACATCTTATCGCTCTGAAGGAGAAAATCTCCTGTCAGATGTGCTGCGATAAGCTTTATGAGTATGATTGTGTTCATCCTATCCTTCCTTTGATCAATTCCTTGAATCTACTGGTATATAGATACATCAATTCTTCTTTGCCGGCTTTTAGAGCCTTGTCTACCATCTGCCGGGTAATTCCGAGTATATTACCGATTTCAGCATGGCTCAATCCTGTAATCAGACTTTGAAATATTACGCGGCTTTGACTCTGGGTCCAGCCCGTAATGATGTCATCGGCAAATGCGGTCGAAACTCGTAATTCCTTATTTACCTCTTCCCAAGGCGTTTCTATTGTCAGACGATACTTGCCTATGGAATCAAGCCCTCTGCCTGAGGCACGGTATGCCTCGCCATCGCTTGTCGCAAGAGTGCCGTTTTCATATTCTACGGTCCCGATACCGATCGCCAGACGTGCATCCCATTGGCGTTTATGTTCAGCGAACTTAAAGGAGCGGATATGGGACCGTACGGCGAGAGCTGCCTTTAATGAGTCAACCGGTTTTCCGACTCTAATCTGGAAACTGTCGCCGCGAAAAATCTCAAGATCGATTTTTGTCAATGGCAACAGCAATTCTGGCAGTGATTGCAGCATTCGCAACATTGAATCACGCTCCTCCGCAACCATCTTTGTGGAATCCACGATATCGCCGGTTATTATCGCTCCAATTTTCATAATCTGAAATTTTGTGCAAATATAAGCATTAGCATCGAATCTTGCAACTAAATTTGGTTGCATTTCGTTTTTGCAACCCTAAAAAGTTGCGTATATGAGTGGTCATTCAATGACGTGGACTCCCTTCGCCGCCTTTTGGCGGCCGAAATTTTTGGCAAATCGAAGGCGATGGAGCATCACGCTTCACCGCCTTCTTCACTGATATGGCTTTGGTTACTTGTTTCGTTTGGCGAGCCACTCGTCTCGTTTGTGACGGCACTCCTGGAGGGTTGGAGCGACTACCGAAAAGAGGTCACCATCTTTGGTTCTGTAGTCGTACATCACTCTCGTTATCCTGCGACCTCGGTGGGCGGAGTAAAAGGTCTCATACTGCTCCTGTCCGGCTTGGGTGGTCGATATTCCGTTTTGGGTCATTCGTGTCATAGTCTTGGGGGTGTTGTGACCACCGCCGGAGTTGGCGGTGGTCGGATTTAACTTATGCTCTCTTGCGCTCGGCAATCATCTTCTTGTTGGCGTTGATGATGCCGGCTATCTGCTCGGTGTATTCGCAGACCTTGTTGGCGAAGGCTCAGCATTGAACGACTGAGTAGTCCTTCAGCGAAATTTCCACTGTGGCGATGGTCTTGCCTCCCATCGTGGCTGTGAACACCAGCGTGTCGGCTTTGAGATAGTAGCCCGCTGAACCTACGCAGATGTGTTGCTTGGTGCCTTCATCGTAGTAGTCGGCTACGCTGTCGAGGGTGCGGAGCCGGATTGTGCCGTCTGTCATCGTCAGTCCGATGAAACGACCTTTGAGTTCCTCGAACTTGGCTTGGTCGGCTTCCGCTTTCTTGCGGTTGGCTTCCCTCTGCTCCTTTACCCTCTGTCGGTTGACTTTCCCCACATATTCATCGTGGACGTGCTTGAGGTCTTTCGGTGCGACCAATGACGGGGAATGGAGGTCTCTGCCAATACGCTCCAACATCTTGATATAGTCGAACCACATACTTGGTGCCTTGAATATGTATCCAACTCTCTTGGCTACTTTGATGGAGTCCCAATATTTGTCAACCTCCTGCGGATGCTGGCAAAGATAGCGGAGCATTTCAATGTCTCCGGATTTCATCAGCGTCTCGGCTTTGGGATTGGTGAGCAACTGCTGAAAGAGTGTGACGGGGTGCATTGCGTGGCAACATTCCTTGAACCCGTTGCGCTTGATGGTGTCGGTTGACTTGATGCGGGGATATACCCATTCTCCTGCGATATGACGGAAGGCATCGTTGTCGCCCCTTATCTCCAACGGCGAGCCGAAAGCGAATGAGTCAATGTAGTAGCCGAGTGTGCGCTGGAGTCCCACGACTGTGGCGTGTCCCTTGGGGTCAATCCAATACTGACCGATTTCAAGATAGGCAGGCTTCGCCTTCATCCCCTTGCGCATTTCAACTATCATCAGGAACATTCTCACTACCTGATAGTCCTCCATAGTGGTGATTACGTTGAAATAGGATTTGTCTCGGCGTACTCGCTCTTTGGTGTTGCGTATCTCGACCCTCTCTCCGCAGTTGGGGCAACGATAGATGCCGAAGCCGACCTCCTGCCATTCGTGTCCGCAGTCCATACATACCGTCTTGCCCGATTTGAGACGATAGGCGTAATGGTCGATGGTGTGGCTGAACGCCCATTGCTTTTGGGCGGTGGTGAGCGGGCGGAGTCGCCCACTCAGTTCCACTATATGCTGTTGCTTCTTGTTTCTCGGTTTCATCTTACTGGGGTTTTATAGGTCGAATAGACTGGGTTGGACATTGATTTCTTCTCCGGCTTTGGGTGCCGTTGTCGATTTGGGTTGAGCCTTTGGAGCTGACTGCCGTCTGATTTCTCGGAGTTGCTCCTGCTTATACTGCTCCATAGCCTGCTCTTTGAGTTCCGCCTTGTCCTCATCGGAGAGTTCCGGCTTTGATACCACGATGTTGCAGTTGACCTTTCCGCAGTCCTCAATCTCGTTCTCGTCGAAGTAGTGGACCAATATGTTCATCACGGTGGTATCGTCCACGCAACACATCCCGCTCTTTTGGATTTGCGAACAGAGGTAGTTCACGGCTCCCTCCATGCTCTTTGATGGGTTCGCCATCTTGATAGCGAATGAGGGTTCGGCGATGCAACGCTCCTGTAGCATCTGCTGCATTGCTGCGATTGCAGCGTTGTTTGATTTGTGTGTAGCCATATCAGTTGAGTTTTATAAAGTGAGTAGCCAATAGATTATCATCAGTGCTGAGATTAGGCTGATTATCCAACCCACGCCTCGGAATATCGATCGGAGAAACACCCACAACACCAATCCGAGTATTGCCCCAATTATCCCCACCGCCCAGAGGAGAACTCTTTTTATGCGGTTGAGAATGGAGATGGATGCTCTGCCTCGTCTAATTGATATGTTGTTGTTCGTTTTCATCGTGCGACATTTTTTTATGCGTCTATCGACTATCGAAGTTTTGCTTGCTCGTTGACACGGCAGCGTGCGGAGGCAAAGAAGGGCTGTTCGCCCTTTGGCGGAAAAATACGAGTGCAAAATGAAGTATTAGCCGGAGCTTGCGGAGGCAAATACCATTTTGTGTCTGGAGATTTTTCAGCCAAAAGGCACAAGAATAGCCCTGCTCCGCACGTTTCTGAATCCGAGCAAGCAAGGCTTCCTGAGTTGATAGTATCGCATAATCTGGAGCTAAGACTCCATGACGGTGAAAACGAATGACAGCATATTGGCACTGAAATCCAGTGAAAAAGTGGTAATTTTGCAATATGAGAACAGATGATAACTTTTCAATCACCGAGATTAATAATGATAAGAAACAGTATCTTCCTCTGCTTTTGATTGGAGATGAATCAGAGACTATGATTGACCGTTATCTTGATAATGGAACTCTTTATGTCGGCTTATTTAATGGTAAGCCGATAGCCGTTTGCGTAACCTTAAATCTTGACCCCAATACTGTTGAGATAAAAAATCTTGCCGTCGATGATGAATACAGACGGCATGGATACGGTCGTCGGATGCTTGAATATGTCGAATCTCGACATTCAAATAAAAAGATCATTCTCGGAACCGGAGAGACGCCCTCAACATTGAGATTCTATGAATCCTGTGGCTATTCATATTCTCACCGTATTCCAAATTTCTTCACAGATAATTACCCTGCTCCAATTATTGAGGAAGGGGTAACATTGCGTGATATGATTTATCTGGAAAAACAATAATGCACTGAAAAAAATGGAAATGACCAGTCCCGGCAGGGCGAGTCTGTGATAAGCCGACAACGCAGGAAGGCGGATTATCACTGTCTCGACCCGTGGACTGCTGAATCAAGCGGCAAGTGGCCGGGCGGTCGTAAAATTCCTTATCAGGCAACAGCGATAAAGAACACGGAGGAACGGCAATAAGTCTCAGAGGTGGCATCAGCGAAGCCGTCGCCAATCCTCGGAGGCGTTGCCGGTTCTCGGTGTTGCGGTGAGTCCGAATGCTTCGCACCGCACACCGGCTTCGCCGACTTGCGCTTTCGGCTCACTCGCGAATGTTATTTCCGCAGTTGCCCGTAGGCGCGATGCGGTCGAAAGGTGTCAGTGCCCGCACCGTCACCTTTTGACGGCATAACCGCCGCAACAATGTAGACCGCCTAGCCTCTTGCCGGTTTCAAAAGCAGATTCTGCATCTTCGGCGATAGCAAACCTTTTCAACAAGTGGTATACATACGAAAAGGGCCGGCTTTAATGCCGGCTCTTTTTCGGACGGAGGCTATTGGCTGTCGGTTATGGCTTCATTGCAGGGACTTTCAAGGGGCATCCTTTGATGCAGTTGCCGCATTTGATACAATCGGGATGAAGGAAGCCTTCTGCGTTATTCCGACTCTCATACGGCTTCAGCTGCATTGGACATACCGCAGAGCAGAGCTTGCATTTGGTGGTACATTTTTCACTCACCATAATGCGGCTGTAGTTGTCTGGAAGTCTGTCGCTGCGTGGAGTCACCCAAGATGACAACGTTCCCATCGGACAGAACGAGCACCATGTGCGCGGAGCGTAAATAAACGAAAGGATCACGCCTACGATAGTGGTAATAAGTATGATTGTCCAGAACACACGCCCCATGTCGTTCCAGTCGCCCCATGCCCGGTACATCTGTATGCCGAACATGGTGAAGATGAACATCACCATAAGGATACGGAATCCTCGGGTGCGCACAAACGCCGGGATAGGCCTGTGCGGCGAGTATTTCGTCAGAATCCTGTCGTAGAGGTTACCACGCGGGCAGGCATTGCCGCACCACCAACGACCCTTGCGCACAGCAAAAGCGACAGGCGCTATCATACAGATTATGGCAATGAATCCGATAGCCGGCCAAAAGTAGCCTGCGACTAGATATCCCAGCAGAATCCAGTATAGTGGGAAGCCTTTGCGTGGCAGTGAACGGAAAAATTGCTTATTAGCCATATTGTTTTTTATTTATCGATAGTGTTTTAATGCTGCAAAATTACTCCATTTGCACCATTGATGCAAACGATAAAATAAATGACAACATCGACAAATTCGATTAGATGATTATCGGAAACTTTTGGATTCGTTGATAAAGCATATCCGCGGGTATTATGGTCTTAATTGAATCGACAAAGATGTTGAGCAGTCGTTCACGCACAAAATTGCGGTGAACAACAAAAGCTATCTCTCGACTCGGTTCGGGGTTTGCAAGTATGCGTACGTTTGTTTGCTGGCATTTTCTGAGAAGTGGCACATGCAGCTCGGGGATGATTGCATACCCGCCGTTCTCATCCACGATTTTTATGAGAGTCTCCACGTTTCCAGCTTCATATATGGCTTGTCTGCCCGTGATATTGTTGCAGAAATGGAAAACGCCGCGATTGGGACAATAGCCTTCGCGGAGCACCCAGACGCTGTCGACGGGAAGGCTGTTTGTTTGCAAGACGTCGTCATTGTGGATAGGCGATTCCGGGGAGACGTAAGCCATTAGCCGTTCACGGAAAATCGGAATCTCCAGCAGCTCGCTGTTGCTGACAGGTGTTGCCATAATCGCGATATCAATCTCCCCGCGCTCCAATTTTGAAACAAGGGTGGAAACCCTCGCTTCCTCGACATGCAGATGTATGTCGGGATGATTGACCGACATATATTTAAACATCTTTGGCAAGAGATACGGCGCAACGGTTGAAATAATCCCGAGCGAGACGTTTCCGACGGACTCTCCTTTTCGTGTGGCCACCAGTTCTTTGACTTGTGCGGCGTTGAACAGCACTTGTTTTACACGGCTGATGATTTCTTCGCCGACAGCCGTCGGCTTGACCGGATGACTATTGCGGTCAAATATAGTCACATCAAGTTCCGCCTCAAGTTTTTGAACGAGAGAAGACAGGGTGGACTGCGAAACGCCGCACGATTCCGCCGCCTTTGCAAAATGGCGGTATTTATCAACCGCCACAATGTATTCCATTTGCTGGAGTGTCATATAGTCCTATTTGTGTTCGGTAAATTCGATGCAAAGATATAAAAAATCTATTTTGTAGAACGTAGAATAACACTTAACTTTGCAAATAAAAAAATAGAACTATGATACAGGTCAATAAAAGTATATGCCCCCACAACCATGTATGTCCACTGATTAAGATGTGTCCGGTCGGAGCGATTTCACAGGATGCCGACGGCTTTCCGGTAATAGACTATAGCCTCTGCATCGAATGCGGCAAATGTGTGAGGAAATGTCCGATGAAAGCGATGGAGCAAAAGCCATAATGGCCTCCACAGACCCGAGGACTGCTGAAACGCACCGGCTTCGCCGACAAACCCTTTCAGCTCGCTCGCGAATGTTATTTCCGCAGTTGCCCGTAGGCGCGATGCGGTCAAAAGGTGTCAGTGCCCGCACCGTCACCTTTTGACGGCATAACCGCCGCCAACAATGCAGACCGCCCAGCCTCTTACCGGTTTAGAATGAATATCCCCTAAAGGGTATAATCTGTACTGCTGCAAAATAATTTATACCCTTTATGGTGTAATATGAATAAAATTCACTATCTTTGCACCCAAAAGGGTATATCGCATGACTCAGTTAGCTAAATATGTTAAGGAGATGCGTAAGCAGTTCGGGCTTACGCAAGTTGACCTGTCCCAGAAATCCGGGGTCGGTCTTCGCTTTGTGCGCGAACTTGAACAAGGGAAAACGACTCTTCGCCTTGACAAAGTGAATCAAGTTCTTGCAATGTTCGGAGCCGAAATGACTCCGGCTAAAATCACTGAGGTATGAAACAGGCAAAGGTATTTCTGAATAATGTGCTCGCCGGAATTCTGACCGAAGATGATTTGGGTTATGAATTTCGCTACAACTCCGATTACCTGAAATCGAATGTTGCCGTTGCTGTGAGCCTTACTTTACCATTGACCGATAAGCCATACCGCGACAATGTGCTTTTTCCGTTCTTTGACGGACTCATTCCCGAAGGCTGGCTCCTCGACATAGCGGAACAGAGCTGGAAAATTTCGGTCCTCGACAGATTTTCATTGCTGCTCGTCTGCTGCAAGGACTGCATCGGTAATGTAAGTGTCATACCTATGGAAAGAAAGGAGGACGGCAATGAATAAGTGTCTTTACTGCTATAAGCCGTTGGCAGATGGTGAAGTCGATTACCATAAGACGTGTGCCCGCAAAATATTTGAATCGACGACGGTGCCGGTCTTGCCCTATACACGCGACAATATCAAGGAACTGGCACGTGAGATAGTGACGGCAAGCACTACTGTAACCGGTGTTCAGGCAAAGCTGTCGCTCGACATCTCACGCGGTCGCGCCGGTGAGCCTCAACGGTTCACTATCGTTGGAATATGGGGACGGTTTATACTGAAACCTCAGACCGACCGATTCGCCAATCTGCCGGAAAACGAAGACCTGACCATGCACCTGGCGGAAGCTGCCGGAATAAAGACCGTGCCCCATTCGCTGATACGGTTTGCCGATGGCGAACTATGCTACATCACCCGTCGCGTTGACCGTACCAAGAAAGGCGCCAAGATTGCGATGGAGGATATGTGCCAGCTCTCGGAAAGGCTTACTGAGGACAAATACAAAGGCTCATACGAGCGTATCGCTAAACTGATACGTCAGCATTCTTCAGCCCCACTGTTAGATGTCGTCAACTTCTGGGAAGTAGTGCTGTTCTCATGGCTGACAGGAAACGCCGACATGCACCTGAAGAACTTCTCCCTCTTCCGTCCTGCCGACGACTATATTCTGACCCCGGCATACGACCTGCTGTCAACTGCTCTCGCCATGCCTGAGGATGACGAAGAACTTGCGTTGACGCTCAACGGCAAGAAGAAACGGATAAAGCGGGAAGATTTTGAGAAAGCGATGCGCGACAGCGGCATAGATGAAAAAGCCATAGCAAACCTTTTCGCCCGATTCTCCAAAGCCATCCCCAAATGGCACGAGCTGATAGATGTCTCTTTCCTTCCGACAGATTTACAGGAAGCCTATCATGACAAGATAGATACAATGGCAAAGCGAATTTCAATCTTAGGATAACCGATATGGAAATCAAGAAAGATAAGAAAGTAATCATCACAGGAAAAAATATCTGTCTGGTAGTCGGGATATTGGCTGGAATCTGCGGAATAAATTGGCTGATCAAGGCATTATTTTATGATGACACCAATCTTCCTGCGTTACTGTCAAGCATTGCCTTCGCTCTGCTTCTAACCCTTTATGCCCAAAAGCGATAGCTGCACCCTCATCCTTGCGCTTCGTTTGTTCAAAGCAATACCTGTGTTCAATTTCATTGAACATAATGCCTTCAAAGAAACAGTGTCTGCGCTTTCGGCTCACTCGTGAATGTTATTTCCGCAGTTGAGCATAGGCGCGATGCGGTCGAAAGGGTCAGTGCCTGCACCGTCACCTTTTGACGGCATACCCGCCGCCAACAATGCAGACCGCCCAGCCTCTTGCCGCTTTCGCAATGGATTCTAATCTTCTATAATTTCCCAATAGCCACCTTTAGTGGGTCCTTTATGTCGGATTAAAGAGGACATTTTAGGAATCTCTCTTTCTATGGTACTTATGGACACTTTCAGAAATGAGGACATTTCTATCATGGTTATCTTAGGATTGGATTTTATCAAATCCAAAATTTCTTTTTGCCTTGTGGATATATTTCTACCCTCATTTCTACCCTCATTTCTACCCTCATTTCTACCCTCATCATCTTCTGCCTTTCTCTGTATGGCGGATTTCAGTGGGAAAGAAACGACTGCGATTGTGCGGTCGCTTTCGATAGTTGGCCGAGTACCGGTCAGCGATTCCCAACTTACAAGTTTGTTCATGCCGTAGCCGGCATTTTCAGCTATGCCCACAAAGCGGAATAGTTTGGCGATTGTAGGGTTACGCAGCTTAGAGTAAATTCTTCCGAGGATGTCTTTTACGGGGAGTGGGAACGCTCCGCCGTTCATAAACTCGATGTGGTCGGTATAGACGCGGATACAGGAGCGCAGGGAGTCGAAGTGGTCGGCGTGCATTACCATGTTGGCCAGTGCTTCGCGGAGAACATTGTACTGACTTTCATCTGTTGTCGCGAATCCATCGTCCTTGATATGAATCGGGGCGTCAACGAGAGTGCGGAAGCGACGCAGAATAATCTGGACAGCCTCCCAGATATTGTCCTGTTCGGGAATACGGTAAGTATATCTTACCTCCGCCTGCTGGATTGTCGGACCCGGAATCTCGATATAATCTACACAGAATGTGGGAACATAGCGTAGAACATACGGAGCTTTGCCGAACATCAGGAGTCCAGCATAAGTGAGTAGTCCGTTCTGGGTAATATTTACCTGTTCACAAAATTCTGCATCATCAACCTCACGGAGACTTACAAGATTCTGTGTCTGGCTAAGGGCGAACCTATAACTCTTCAACGTATTGAGATTCAGCATTTCAATACTTGTGTCTGGAATGGTCTCTTCTGTCTTCTTGCCAAAAGACTGGTCGCGGAACATCGCACGGATTTCACCTTCTGTAGCTCTCTGATCGCCACTGCCCATACGAATGAAAGTATTGATGGGGTTGTTATAGTAAACCGGCTTAAGGTCTACCTCGGGAACATAGAAGGCAAGTATTTTCTTCCCGTCAATAGTATAAAGCTTGGGGGTAACTGTCAGCCTTTGATTGAACTTCTCTCCACGAAGTGTCCCGAGAAAATCCTGTTCAAGTTTTTCTACGTTGTCAACACCCTGAATCTCGAAGGTCTTGCCAGCCTGTTTTACACCGAGCACAATCCAGCCACCGGAGGTGTTTGAGAATGCGCTGACGCTTTCCCATACATTCTTCGGCAGTTCTGATTTTGCGGTCTTAACCTCAAAATCCTCCCATTCTATGTCATGCAGCTTTGCTACGAGTTCATCCTTAGTCATTTCAATTACAAAATTACGAAAAATCTGTTAATTATCAGCTATGAGGGTGTGACATGTTCGTTGATAGAACAGACCTCAAATATAATCTTTCCGCAAGCTGCGGAAGATTTGGCGTTGTTAAAATCGTCCGCAAGTTGCGGATGATTCGTTGTCTTAAAATCGTCTACACCATGTAGACGATTTGTAAATTTGAATCTTCTACACCCTGTAGAAGATTTGGCGTGAAAGATTTTGTAGCTGGTCGCTGCAAAATCTCAACAACATTATCTCTGTGACCAGCATCACACATGTTCCTGCTATGTCTCTCAAAGGCGCATCAATCGAGCAGGTCTACAAGTTCCTTCTTCATATCCTCGTCGATGTCGCGGTAGCGGGCGAAAGCTTTACTGCCTTCCTTATGACCGCTGAGGGAGCCGACAAGATTCGGGTCTTTGACTTTCTTGTAGAGATTGCCGATGAATGTGCGTCGAGCGAGGTGGCTGCTTGCGATCTCATTGAGGGGGCGTTTCTCCTCCGCACCAGTCGTAGGGTTGAGGACAGTCACCATGCGGTCCACTCCACATACGGTGAAGAACTTCTTGATAGCCACGTTGTATTTCTGCGAACTGATGAACGGGAACAGTTTCCCTTTCAAATCATCGCGCCCGGCGTATTTCTCTACCAGAGCCTTTGCACGTGCATTGAGCGGTACACGGACGACCTGAGGACGTTCTCCTTTGGTCTTTTGCGGCATATATTCTATGGCTCCGTTAATGATGCTTGCCGAAGTCATAGCCATAAGATCTGACACACGGCAGCCAATCAAGCACTGAAAAATAAAGATGTCGCGTTGAGCCTCCAGTGAGGGATTAGCTGAAAGGTCATAGTCGGCGATCTTGTCGCGCTCTTCAAGGGAGATGTAGTAGGGAGTGCCGTACACCTCTGTTGTCGTTCCGTTGTATTTGGCAAACGGATCGTTGGTCGTCAGTTCCTGGTCTCTGCACCAGCGATAGAACGCTCTCATCAATCCGAAGAGCCCGACAATGGTATTGTCCCCCTTGGGGTGGGGCTTCGGCTTTTTACGCTGAGAGTGCGTATCCGCCGGAACAGCTTCGTAGATTTTCGGATACTTCTTGTAGAACTTATGTTCGTTGCGGAGGAACTTCTCGAAGTCGTTCACATCATCGACTGTGAAGTCATCGAGCTTGATTTTATACCGGCGGTTACCATTGGCGCGGACATAGAGTTCATATCGCATCAGCGCACGTTTGAGAACGCGCAGATGCTTTATTCTCCACTCGGAGATATTCTTTTTTGTGATATAGTCCTCGAAGATGTCGAAGAAGGTCACTTCGGGCGCAACGGGAGCCTCCTCCACTGGTGGGTTGAGGAATATTTCAAGTTGATTTAGGACGAAGTCTTTATTGAGCTTTTCCTGAGGTGTGTCTTCGCACAGGCGTATGAGAAACTTTTCCATCGACTCAAGCTTGTCCTCAAGTTCGCGGAGTTGTTTCTTTTCAGCCGGGTCACGAGGCATTATGAATTTGCCGTCGTTGAATCTTTTTCGGTCAACGTAGAGACCACTTTTGATTCGTATGATACACCCACGAGAAACGGATATTCTTAGGTGTATTTCGACTATTCCGGTCGGAGTTGATTTAGTCGATAAAGTGCGTTTTACAGTCGCCATTAGAGAGATTTATTTAAATTCAACTTAGTTTATTTGTCTGATGCAAAGGTAATAATACCCTCTCATATACACAACAATTTTTGTCAACCATTTGTCAACCGACCCTGAATTTTAACAAATCGAGTTCGAGTCTGATTGAAATTTGAACTGATTTAATTCAATTTATTATGATTGAAATACAGCGTTTTACGCAAATATTGACATTCACTCAAAAATGAGCACTATTCAATACAGTTCATAGTTAATGCTCCTGTTCTGGGTACCCTAACCCCTTGATAATCAACCGATTCTCAAGGGGTTTATTATTTCTAAGGTGTACTAAAAGTGTACTCAATGTGAAAGTGTACTGCAAAAGTCAGCCACGAAAAGAAAGAATCGACGAAAAATTTTCGCATGATGTTTTATCAGCAGCTATAACTTTTCGTATCGAGATCTGGCAACATTCTTGGCCCGATGCCGAATCATGCAGCACTTGAAAGCAATGTTGATGGATTTTGTGATGTCATAATCGGATTTGAATTGAATGCGGCAACTGTATAGTCCGATTGCTCATAACAAATATTGATGTCGTTATCCTATTATCCCAACAAAGTCAAAACGCGACTTTGAAATCCGGTACCGAGTACCAATTCCAGTGTGGCTATTAGAATCTCAAATTATAGTCTGACTTTTCAGATAACGAAAATTGGTTTATCTTTCTTGAATTTCATATCAGATTGCCGAATCGAATATAGCCCTTACAATTGGATACCTATTCTTAACTTTGGGTATTCTGCCGTGGTCGCTCATTGCCAAATAGGATTGCCGTATGCCGTAGCTGGATAAGAGAATCATGTTATTGACTAACCTAATTTTGAGTAAACCCAGCAAACATGACCGCCTCCTTGCCATATACTGACGGACGTCTTTATTCAATTCTATATAATCAGCCTAATCGGGGCTTTGAATATACTGAGACCTACGATTATGTAGGATCTACGGTAACAATTTCCAGAATTAGTACAGACGGTAACAGTAAGATTAAATATGACAACGGTAGGTTAATTCTCATTGAGAGAAACAATAATACCTTTACATATCAGTATGAGTTTGACAATCACGGTAATTGGATAGAAATAGTAGAGTTCAAAAACGGAATTCCCCGTTATGGGCGAAAAAGAGTGATAAAATATCACTACTGTCCACTAAAAAATGGACGTGGTTAAAAATTAAATAAATTCGGT
>ENA-UONW01002702-UONW01002702.1-human-gut-metagenome-genome-assembly--contig:-CS52-NODE-2702-length-16656-cov-6.815071_pt1 | contig 16656 bp, 16 predicted proteins | sample MGYA00242463_ERZ724010 | MGnify/ENA metagenome assembly ERZ724010 | reverse complement strand
CTTTGTGTATGAATTAGTTGGCTAATTTTATACTATTTACTGAATGTCCCTATTTCTTGTTCCGACAAACCTTGGTGCTTCAAAGGTGTACTGGTGGCTCTTTATGCCTCGTTTCTCATTGCAAGCGCCTTGTTTTCTGCCGCTTCCATGATGGCTCTTTCGCCTTCGCCCTTGTCGTTTATGCCGCAGAGGTGCAGAATGCCGTGTATGATGACTCTGTGGAGCTCCTCGTCGTATTCTGTGCCCTGTTCTACTGAGTTCGACTTCACAGTGTCGAGGCTGATGAAGATATCGCCACTTATGACGTTGTCTTCAGTGTAGTCGAATGTTATGATGTCTGTGTAGTAGTCATGCTGCAGATACTGGCGGTTGACCTCAAGAATCTTGTCGTCATTGCAGAATATGTATGCAATTTCTCCGACCTTCTTTCCGTATTCGGCTGCCACTTTCTTTATCCATGCATTGTTTTCTCTCTTCTTTATGGCGGGCATCTTGACGCCTTCTGTCTGATATGAAATCATATTCGGTATGTATTTCTTAATGGTTGTTTACTTTGATATTTCCTTGAAGTATTTGTCGTCCTTTATGACTTCGACGGCTTTGTTGTAGATTGGGTTGCTGACATTGATGACATGGTAGTATTCGTTCATGTCCCAGAGGTCGCGCGCCACGAGCGCTTTAAGCTGAAGCTTCACCATAGGCATGGCTTCGTTGAGCGTACTGTCGTTGTACTCGATTTTTGCTTTGTCGGCATAGTCCTTCAGAATGTCTATCATGTCTTCCGGCACTTCGAATGATGAGTTGAACTCATCGAAGCTGCTGTATGCCTTCATGAGCTTCTTGCGGTGCTTGTCGACATACTTCAGGTTGGTATTGATGATGCATCCCTTGACAGCAAGTTCCTTGTAGAGCTTGCTGTATATAGTTGTGTCGAGTGCGACGAAAATGTCCGGCATGATGCCTCCGCCTCCGTATACGGTGCGTCCGAGGCGCAGAGTCTTGAATTTCAGCGAATCGGCAAAGTGTATGCTGTCGGCATTGGTCAGCTCGCCGTTCTTGTATCGGTTTATGACGTCCATGTCGTAGCTGAGCTTGTCGCCCATCTTGTAAGGCTTCTGAATGCAGCGTCCAGAAGGAGTGTAGTAGTGCGATACGGTGAGTCTTATCATCGAACCGTCAGGCAGGTTTATCGGCCTCTGCACCAGTCCTTTGCCGAAAGTCCTTCGTCCGATGACCAGTCCTCTGTCGTGGTCTTGGATGGCTCCGGTAAGAATTTCTGCCGCTGAGGCTGAATATTCATCTACGAGCACGACAACTTTTCCATTGGTGTATATGCCGTTCCCTTTGGCTGTGAAGTCTTGTCGCTTTGTACTGCGTCCGCTGGTGTAGACAATCATGTCGTCCTTGTTTAGAAATTCGTTGGCGATGTCCACCGCCGCCGACAGATAGCCGCCGCCGTTGCCTTGGAGGTCGAGTATCAGGCTTTTCATGCCTTTTTCTCTAAGTTCCTTGACCTTTTTTGTGAACTCCTCGTGTGTGGTAGCTCCGAAATTGCTGAGGCGAATGTATCCTGCGGATTTATCAACCATGTAGCTTGCATCAACGGTGTTCACCGGAATTTTGTCTCTGACCACTGTGAAGTCCTGTATCCCGGCTATTCCGCGTCTGACGATGCCGAGCTTCACTTTCGAACCTTTTGGCCCGCGCAGACGTCTGACAATCTCGTCGCGGCTCATTTTCACACCGGCAATGATTGTGTCGTTCACCTTCACTATTCTGTCGCCTGCAAGTATGCCTTTCTTTTCCGACGGTCCTCCGCTGACAGGCTGTATGACAAGCAGAGTGTCATCAGCCATGTTGAACTGTACGCCTATGCCCTCGAAGCTGCCTTCGAGCGGTTCGGTGAGCTTCTTGACTTCTTTGGCCGATGAGTAAGAAGAGTGCGGATCGAGATTCTTGAGCATGCCGTTTATGGCATTTTCTACGAGCTTGTTTTCATCTAGGCTGTCGACATAAAGTGCATTGATGGCAAATTCAGCAATCTGAAGCTTGCGTATAGGGCTCTTCGGGCCAAGGTCGATTTTGCCTTGTCCGTAGGAGCTTATAAAGCCTGACATGGCAAGCGCCAATGTCATAAAAATTTTTCTTCCAATCATATTTTTCTTCCTGATAAAAATCTTATGCTCTGTGTTTTTCATTGTTGAATATCTATCTTCATTCCTTCCGGCAGGAACTGCGATACGTCCTTGCCGTATCTGATGAGTTCCCTGACGGCTGTAGAACTGATGTACGACAGCTGATGTTCAGTTATCAGCAGTACGGTTTCGATGCCGGTCAGTCTTCTGTTTATGTCTGCCAGGCCTCGTTCGTATTCAAAGTCGGCAATTGTGCGTATGCCTCTTACGAGCATGCATGCTCCTATTTCTGAGGCGAAGTCGGTGGTCAGTCCGTTGTATATTTCGACTCTTACTCGGTCGTCGTCTTTATATACGGCGCTGATCATTTCTTTCCGTCTTTCAGGAGTGAACATCATGTGCTTGCCTTCGTTCTTACCGATGCCGATTACAACCTGGTCGGTAAATTCGAGCGTTCTTCTGACAATAGAGTCATGCCCGAGCGTAAACGGATCAAAGCTTCCGGCAAAAAGTGCAATTTTTCCCATTCCTAGAGATAGCTTGTGATTATTCTGTGTAAACGATATCTTCTTCCTCTGGCTTATCCTCTTCGATGACAAGGTTGTTTATGATGAAGTTCTGACGTTCCATGGTATTTTTGCCCATATAGTATTCCAGAAGTTCCTTTACCTGGTCAGTTTTTCTCAGCGTCACCTGTTCTAGTCGGATATCAGGTCCTATGAAGTTCTTGAATTCGTCGGGTGATATTTCTCCTAGTCCTTTGAATCGCGTTATTTCGGGGTCTGGACTGAGCTGTTCGATGGCCTTGTTGCGCTCTTCTTCGCTGTAGCAGTAGAGCGTGATGAAATCTCCCTTGTCGTCCTTGTCCTTGGTCAGTTCCTTCAATACTTCCTTCTTTATTCTTTTTTTGCGGTTTCTCACTCTGAAGAGAGGAGTCTGGAGTATGTACACGTGGCCTTTCTTCACGAGCTCTGGGAAGAACTGCAGGAAGAATGTAATCATGAGGAGACGTATATGCATGCCGTCGACATCGGCATCTGTCGCTACAATAACTTTGTTGTAGCGCAGTCCGTCAATACCGTCCTCTATGTTGAGTGCGGCCTGCAAGAGGTTGAACTCTTCGTTTTCGTACACGACCTTCTTTGTCAGTCCGAAAGAGTTGAGCGGTTTACCTCTGAGGCTGAAAACAGCCTGCGTATTTACATCACGGCTTTTTGTGATGCTTCCGCTGGCCGAGTCGCCCTCAGTGATGAATATGCTGCTCTCTTCCTTGTTGTCACCCTTGGCGTCGTTGAGATGGATTCTGCAATCTCTCAGTTTTCTGTTGTGCAGATTAGCCTTCTTGGCCCTTTCGCGTGCCAGTTTTGTAACACCTGCAATAGCCTTTCTGTCGCGTTCGTTCTCCTGTATCTTTTGAAGGATGATTTCTGCGATGTCCGGGTTTTTGTGCAGGTAGTTGTCCACTTCGTTTTTCACGAAGTCGCCGACAAATTTGTTCACACTTATGCCTCCGCCTGGTTCCATTGTAAGCGAGCCCAGTTTGATTTTCGTCTGGCTTTCAAACTGCGGTTCCTGAATGTTAATGGCAATTGCGGCCACAATTCCGTTTCGAATATCTCCGTATTCAAAGTTTTTGTTGAAGAATTCCTTTATTGTCTTGGCAATGTGCTCTTTGAATGCGCTCTGGTGCGTACCGCCCTGAATGGTGTGCTGGCCGTTTACGAAAGAGTGGTATTCTTCGCCGTATTGCTGGTTTGTGTGTGTGAAGGCAATTTCTATGTCTTCGCCCTTCATGTGTATGATAGGGTAGAGAGGCTGTGTAGTCATCGTGTCGGTCAAGAGGTCCTTGAGTCCGTTGCGCGATATGATTCTGTGTCCGTTGTAGAATATAGTCAGGCCAGTGTTCAGGTAAGTATAGTTTCTGAGCATAGTCTCAACGAATTCAGACCTGAAGGCATAGTTGATGAAGAGCGTGTTATCAGGTTCGAATGCTATGTACGTACCGTTTTCCTCTTGAGTATCTTCCGTCGAGTCGTATTTCAGTATGCCTCGTTCGAACTTTGCTGTTCTGACCTTCCCGTCTCTATAGCTTCTTACCTCGAAATGGCTGCTAAGTGCATTTACGGCTTTTGTACCCACACCGTTTAGTCCTACGCTCTTTTTGAAAGCCTTAGAGTCGTATTTACCTCCGGTGTTGAGCATGCTTACGGCTTCAATCATCTTTCCCTGCGGTATACCTCTTCCGTAGTCGCGTACTTTCACGCGCAGATTGTCTTCGATGTCAACCTCAATCCTTTTTCCTGCATTCATCTTGAATTCGTCGATTGAGTTGTCTACAATCTCTTTCAGCAGAACGTAAATTCCGTCCTCGGCATGTGAGCCGTCGCCAAGACGTCCGATATACATTCCTGGACGTGTTCTGACATGGTCCATGTCGGAGAGGTGTCTGATATTGTCGTCTGTATATTCTACGGTATTTTCGGTGTGCAGTTCAAGTTCTTCTTCTGCCATAAATGTTGTTGCCTTTCTTTTTTGTAGCGGTATAAAGTTATAGGTTCTATGATTCTTGAGTTAATTTCTAAACGTTTCAAATCAGCGCTTTTTTGAAGCATCTGCGTCTCTTGTGCTGACGGCGTTCAAAATAAATCCATTGCGACTGAACCTTCTTGTTTGTTTCGAGTTCTACGTTTGTTTCAACGTATTCGTAGCCTTCTTCTATGTAAATAGGCAGAAGGTCGTAGAACAGTATTGCATTTACTCCTTTGTTCTGGTATTCCGGTTTTATAGCGACAAGCATTAGGTCCAAGTCCTTTGGTTTTTTCCACTTGAGAGCCTGCAGCAGATAGAACCATCCGAACGGGAACAGTTTGCCTTTTGCTTTCTGTAGAGCTCTTGAGAGCGATGGCATGGATATACCCACTCCGACGAGCGTCCCGTCGGCTTCGGTGATAAGAGAAATCAGTTTCAGGTCAAGCAATGGCAGGAACATCTTTATGTATTGGTCTATCTGTTTCTGCGACAGCTCCGAGTAGCCGAACAGAGGTGAAAATGCTTCATTGATGAGCTTGAAAATCTCTTGTCCGTATTCTTTCGAAATCTTCTTTGATGAAGTATATTTCTTTATAGAGAGATTATATTTCTCCATTACAATCTCAGCTATGCGCTTGAGTCTTTCCGGCAATCCCGTTTCACGTGGAACTGTAAGTCTCATCTCTATCCAGTCGGCATCTTTTTCGAAGCCGAGTTTCTCCATATGTTCCGGGTAATAAGGGTAATTGTATATTGTTGCCATGGTGCTCAGTTCTTCGAAACCTTCAATGAGCATACCTTCGGCATCCATATCTGTAAATCCGAGAGGTCCCTGCATTTCGGTCATACCGTTTTCGCGTCCCCATTGTTCCACTCTGTCAAGCAAAGCCTTGCTGACTTCAATGTCGTCAATGAAGTCTATCCAGCCGAATCTTACAGTTTTCCTGTCCCATTTTTTATTGGCTTTCTCGTTTATTATTCCGGCCACTCTGCCGACGATTTCTCCTTTCTCGTTGTAGGCTAGGAAATATTTTGCCTTGCAGAATTCCATTGCTGCATTTTTGTCAGAGAAAGTATTGAGCATGTCCTCGTAGAGGTCAGGCACAGAATACGGGTTGTCTTTATATAGTTCGTAGTTGAATCTGATGAACTTCTTCAACTCTTTTTTTGTCTCTACTTCCCTAATAGTTATTTTAGCCATTTCTTTACACTTTAGGCCAGCAAATATACGACTTTTTACTTTTATACACATTTTAATTTATGAATTTAATGCTCTGTCGCATTGTCGCTTTGCTCTCTGCATGATTGTATGCCGTTTTTTTATATTGCCTGTCTGCTGTTGGCTCAAAGGTCTGTGAGCTATGTGCGTATCTTTCTTATTATGGTGGAAATGAATTAACTTTGCCGCATGAAATGTTTTTTGGAAGAAAATAAGGGAATTCCGGCACATTTGCTGTGGATTCTTGCAACTGTTTCAGGCGTGTCGGTTGCAAACCTGTATTATTGTCAGCCGTTGCTGAATGTCATGTGCCGTGATTTGGGCATTACAGAGTTTCAGGCAAATCTTATCCCCATGATAACCCAGATAGGTTATGCTTTGGGGCTTTTGTTCATAATCCCTCTCGGCGATTTGTATGACAGACGTCGGATTATAGTTCTCAATTTTGCCGTGTTGACATTGTCTATGTCGGCAATAGGCTTTTTGTCAGACATAAGGCTTATATATGCGGCTTCTCTGTTCACTGGAATATGTTCTGTAATGCCTCAGATATTCATACCTATAGCATCGCAGTTTTCAGAGCCCGAGCGCAAGGCCCGCAATGTCGGCATACTTGTCAGCGGATTGCTGACAGGCATTCTGGCATCGCGTGTTGTCAGCGGTGTCGTAGGTGAGGCCTTTGGCTGGCGTACCATGTATCATCTGGCGGCGGTGTTTATGGTCGGTTCTATATTTGTCGTGTTGCGTGCACTGCCCGACATGCCTTCAAATTACAGTGGAAGTTACAGTGGCCTTATGCGTTCTCTTCTGAAACTGTATGTATCCACACCAAGGCTGCGTATTGTTTCCGTTCGTGCAGGTCTTTGTTTCGGCAGTTTTCTTGCATTGTGGGCATGCCTGTCGTTCAAGTTGGGCGAGTCGCCTTTTTTTGCTGGTAATGACGTGATAGGACTTTTGGGCCTTTGCGGCGTTGCCGGTGCCGTCACAGCATCTTATGTCGGTTCCTGTGTTGGCCGTTTGGGCGTGCGGCGTCTCAATTTCATCGGATGCGGTCTTATGCTGGTTTCATGGCTCCTCATGTATGTCTTTCAGTATTATTATCTGGGATATATAGCAGGAATAATTCTTCTAGACATAGGCATGCAGTGCATACAGATAAGCAACCAGACGTGTGCACTTTCGCTCAATCAGCATGCCTCCAACAGGGTCAACACCATATTCATGACCACCTATTTCATCGGTGGTTCATTCGGTACATTCCTTTCAGGTGCCATGTGGGATTTTTCCGGTTGGATTGGAACCGTTGTCGGAGGTGCATCTTTGGTCTTTCTTTCGTTGCTGATAACTATATTATCTAAGGACTGATGCCTTTCTTTCAAGGATTTTGCGTTATTGGGAATATGCAATGCCTATAAAGTGACGAAGCCGGACATCTGACAGTGCAGATATCCGGCTTCGTCGTGTAAAAAGAGTATTGTAAATCAATTGTTATTGTGTCAGCTTTTGAATCTCAGTATATTCAGTCGTCAACGTCTATCAGCTGGTAATACTTGTTGAACTCCAGTTCCATGCCGTTTGACAATTTCACTTCTGTTTTGCCTTTCTTCAGGTCTCTGCTGATTTTTGTCACTTTGTTGCCTTTATAGTGCTGAGCGATGATGTTCTTGATTTTAGCCGGTACGATTTTAGCCGGTACCTCGGAACGTTTGCACTCAACTTCTTTCCAGTCGCCGTTCTTGTTGAACTCTATTTTGTTGCCGTTTACGAATATCACTTCGTAGTCTACGTCGAACAGTTCTTTGTCAGACTTAGCAAACGATATGTCCTTCTTTGAGAAGTGGTTGTTGATGAACTGCTGAGCTTTTGCCGGAAGCTGCTCAAATGTTATCGCTCTGTCCTTGTTTGTTGCCGCCAATGCAGTGATGGCTGTGATTGCCAATACAACTGCTGTCAATAATATCTTCTTCATAAGCTTCTTTTTTTTAGGGTTAAACATCGTTCTTTTGTTTTTTGTACTGCAAATCTATAACCACATTCTGAAAAGAATCTGAAAAATCAATCATTTTGAGAAATTAATTGAAAAAACATGCATTTTTTCTTCAAAGCTGTATTTAATCTCAAATCCGTATATGTCTGCTATGGCTTTAACTAGGGCCAGGCCCAATCCTGTCGAACCTTCCCGTTCTTTTTTTCTGCTTTTGTAGAACCTTTGGAAAATCTGTGTTGCCTGCAAAGGCTCTTCGTCTCCGGTGTTGGCTATTCTCATCATTCCCTTGCTTGTCGTTATCGATATGTGTCCGCCTTTTCTGTTGTGTATGAATGCATTCTTCATCAGATTTATGGTGAGTATCGATGCCAGGGTAGGATTCATGTCGGCCTGCAGGTTGTCGATTTTCTCGAGGTTCGTACTGATGTCCATATCTTCGAAAACCATATTCAGGTCGTTCAGATTTTTTTCTACGATATCCGTGATGTTTATTGTTTCGGTCTCGGTAAACTGTCCGCCATCGATTTTTGTAAGCATCAGCAGTTCCTTGTTCAGCTTTATCATGTACGATATGGTCTGCAGTGTCTTGGCTATTTCTTCCATCTGATGTTCGTCCAGTTCTGTGTCCATCAGCAGTTCCAGCCTGTTCTGGCATACAGCCAGCGGTGTCTGAAGTTCGTGCGAGGCATTTCCTGTAAACAGTTTCTGCTGTGTATACAGCTGTTCGCTTCTTTTCGCCGAGCGTACCACAGCATCGTTTAGTCTCACGAACTCACTGATTTTAGTAGGATTGTTCAGCGGTTTTACACCCGAGGCAATGTCGTTGTCGTCCAGCCAGTGCAGTATTCTGTACAGCGGTTTCATGCTCCTGCTCAGAACCCACAGACACACCAATATGGCCATTATCGTCAGTGCTCCATATAGTATTATCAGCCAGCAGGTTATTGCTCTCAGCAAATCGTCGTTGTCGACTGTGGGAGTTGCCACGGTAAGCTCGTAATAAATGCCGTCGATGTCTCTGAATATCGTCTTTTGCACTCTCGAAGGTTCTTCGTCGTCCTGTTCCATTATATACACCATTTCATTGCTGTAACTTATGACAGGATGTTTTTTTGCATATTCTTTGCTCACAGTGTGTATGAAAAACGTGTTGTTCGTTCCGTTGTCGGCTTCCGGCAGCGATTCTCCGTTGAGCTTCCTTTTTATCAGATTGTCGGAGAAGGAGCTCAGTGAGTCGTCTATTTCGTCAGTCACCTCTTCCATGACGGCATCATAGAAGATATAAGCCCATACGCCCATTATCAGCGACAGCAGGAGCGATATGCGTATAACTATTTTCCACGTGAGTTTCATGCCTTTTCAACCATTTTATAACCGAATCCGTAAATAGTCTTTATTTCGATGTCAGCTCCGGCGTCCTCGATTTTCTTTCTTAGATTCTTTATCTGAGCATACACGAAACCATAGTTGTCGCACTGGTCGATATAGTCGCCCCATATAGCTTCGGCAATCTGTTCCTTCTTTATCATGTGTCCCCTGCGATTCACGAAATACAGCAGTATGTCATATTCCTTCCTGCTCAGCTCCAACGGTTTCCCCGCTATCTTGACGGAGAAGGTGTCGGTCGAGATGGACACATTGCCGAAGTCCACTGTCTTGCTCCCTGAATTGTTCTTGCGTCTCAGCACGCTCCTTATTCTTGCATGCAGTTCCGACAGATGGAACGGTTTAGGCAGATAGTCGTCGGCTCCGAGTTCGAGTCCGTTCACCTTGTCGTCAAGCGAGTCGCGTGCCGAAATGATGATTACACCGCTCTGTTTGCCGTCAGCCTTCAGCTGCTCCAGCAGTTTAAGTCCGTTGCCGTCTGGAAGCATGATGTCCAGCAGAATGCAGTCGTAGTCGTATACGCACAGCTTGTCTTCGGCAGAGATATAGTCCTTTGCTTCTTCCACAACATATCTCTCTGCCGTAAGCGATCTGACGATTATTTCTCTAAGTGAAGGTTCGTCTTCTATAACAAGTATTTTCATGGTTCGTTCTTTTTTTATGTGATTCTCAAAGGCTAATTTAAGGCGTAATTTTGAATTAATTCTGAAAACAGGTACGTTTAAGTCTGTTTTGCACCTGTTTTCCTGCATTTTATTATAACGTGTCGGTTGTCGGCCATAGTCGTTGCAAACAGATATGTGTCGCCGCCTTCCTTGAGTTTGCTTCTGTTTCTGATGTCGGCAACGGTAGCCGGAAAGTTTCTGACGGTGATGTTCGCCTTCTTCTCTCCCTTCATCAATGTCTTCATCTCTTTAGGTGAGAAACCGCATTCGCCTATTATTTCAAACGTACGTCCCTGAAAGTCTTCCACAAGTGAGTCGGATGTATAAAGATGGCTGTTCGGACTTAGTTTGTACACTCCGTATCTTTGTGCCGTAGTCTTCAGGCCCCCGCCTTTCAGCACCGAGGCGTTCGGCTCGTACAGATAATGGCCCAGCTTGTCGGCATATCTGCAGACAGCCTCCTGTTCATCCTTGGGTTTGAAACTCATCTGCTGTGTCTCGCTGTGCACAATATTGACGCATGTTATTGTAGGTTCGTTTGCTGATGACTCTTCTGTTTCTACGTTTTTCCCTTCAAGAATGAACAATGTCTCTTTGCACTCTCCGTCTACGCTCACTACGTGAATCTCCTTTATACCCTTCAATTCCCTTTCAGCGCTTTTTATTTCCAGCATAGGCGACAGTTTAATCATTGCAAATCGGCATTTCTCTCTTATCGGTTCGTTAAGTGACGAAACGTCGGGGGTGCAATCGCATATTTCCACCGTCTTGCCTCCGTTTTCGTCCCTTCTTGCGGGGTCAATGAATATGAGGTCCTGGCGTTCGATGTCCTTCAGAACCTGTTCGCTGTCGCCGCATACGATTCTGATGCCGTTTACTCCCATACGTGGTAGGTTGTTTTCGGCCGCCCTGCAAAGTTCCTCGTTGCGCTCCACGTAAGTTGTATTTGCAAACATTCTCCCTATTGCGGCCGTGTCTGCTCCCAGTCCCCCTGTGAGGTCGGCGAATTTCTCTCTCTGTTCACCGCATAGCCTTTCGGCCAGAACAGCCTTGTAGTGTGAAGTCTGTTCCGACGAGCACTGTTCCATGGAGATATGTTCGGGATATATTATTCCTTCCGTTTCTGCCCATGCCGGCAGTTTCTTTCTTGCTGTCTGCCAGCCCTTTATCTGCACTGCCGCTGTTCGGGCGTCGATGTCGCTCCTGTTGCCGTATTTCAGCATCAGTTCTCTGACATCGTCCTTCTTGTGAGCTTCAATGAATAGTGCTGTCTTTTCGTCAATCATAATCCGTCAGTATTCTTGACGGCAAAGTTATTAGATTTTTCCGTGCATAATGCAGTTTTATCTGATAGGTTTTCTTTTTTCAGCTTTCACCTGTGCCCTTGTTTTAAGGTTGAAGTGCCACCATTCCGTTTTCAGGACTCTGAAACCGCCTGCGCTCATTACTCTGCGCAGCAGTTTTCGGTTGTTTACTGCTTCCTTGCTTATTTTTCCCCTTGACAACATGTATGACTCGTATTCGGGATGAGCGGCTTTGCCCATGTAGTCTACGAGTGTTCCCATAGGAATCGTGTCTCCTTTCTCGTTGCAGATGCTGACATCTACCGCAAATCCGTAGTTGTGCAGACCGCCTCCGTTTGCAGGGTTGCTCACATAGATGTTCTTTGGCGTACCTTTTACTACATTCCACATCTGCTGTTGTATTGACATAGGTCTTGCCGCATCGAAAATGATGAGGCTCAAGTCGGGTCTAAGTCTTTTGAGCTCCTTTTGAGCCTTGACCAAGGCCTTTGCCGCCTGCGGATGCAGAAATGCCTCTTTCAGGTCCTTATATAGAATTTTGCCTGTGAAATTGTCTGGGCGAGAATACATTAGGCTGACCTTTATTGACGGGTCTTCGTCTTGTACATTCACGTATCCCTGTTGCTTCATGCTTGCTGCTGTCTTGCTCAGTGTCTTCTGCTGTGCGTAGGATGGTATGGATGTGAGTGCAAGCGCTGTTGTACACAGCATATATGCCAGTAGTTTTTTTGTCATTTGTTTCTTATATTCGTTGTTCTACGATTTATATACAGTATATAAGTCCGATATTATATTCGTAGCTTTTGGCACTGACACTTTCGTAGTATTTATAATTTGACTTTCTGTAATGTATGGCATGTTCAAGATTGAATTTCACATTCTTAAGAAATTCAACCTGCAGAAATGTCTTGTTTGTTATGATGGAATGGTTTCCGCTGTCGCCTTGAGTGCTGAGTGTCATGCCTGTTTCAAGTCTGTGGTTAAGTTCCTCTGGAGAGTATCCTGAAGAATAGAGTCGTCCGAAGTAGAATCTGTTGCCGAGCTTGAAGCGTCTTCCAAGGTTTATCTGAATATTGTCGCGTATGCTGAATCCGCTTCCGAAGTTGTATGTGCGATAATCATAATAATCAGTTCTGCTTCCGCCCAAAGCTATTCCGCCGACAATCAGGTCGTTGGTTATGCTCGATTTTTTCCAGTTGTACTGGCAGTACAGTCCAGGGCCGGCGCTTACGGCTTCAGATATGATAGGGAAGTCACTCTTGTTGCAGTCTTTGACAGGATATGTTTCTACGTATTTTACCATCTGGTATATACCCAAATCCATGCAGAACTTGTCGTTTATGAAGAATTTCTTGTCCCACAGGCGTCCCCATATATCCATGTCGCCGATAGTAGACTGGTCACTGGATATATTTGCGAGAAGGTATACATAGAACCAGTCGAACGGCTTATGTTCATCGCTTTCCATTCTGTCGCCGTAGTTCATTGTAAATTCTATGTATGGCACACTCATTCCGCCTTTGAATCCGCCTTCTGCAGAAATGTATCGGCTTCCGGCTCCTATCTCGAGTTCGAACGGTTCTTTTTCGACCTGTCTGCCCTTGATCGGTTTGACTTTCCACATCTCTCCTGTAAACAAACGGTGTATGCCTCTTATAGGATTGAGCAGAGTACCTCCAATTTCTCTAATTACACGATTGAATCCACGTGCGCGGTCGTCGAAAATAAGGTCTGACGAACGGTGCGTCACTTCTCCGAAGGCCGAACCTCCAATACCTGTCGAAAGCAGGTCGTTTAGTGCCGGTTCATTGGTTTCGCATATATATTCCCATGTGAGGCTTCCTATGAGCGGGTAGGCCAGTGATTGCCAGTAGTTGAGTCCGTTCTGTCTGGCCGCATTGTAGAACATGCTTCCATGGTATGGATGTGAAAACTGATTACCTGAGAAACTATCGTTGTCCCATACAAATCCTGTACGGAAATTGTGCTTGATTGTTGCCCCCGTAACCCGTGCGTAGTCGCGGTTCTGCACATAGCGGTCGAAACCGAGTATCACGGCATTCACGCCCAAGTCTTCAGCCAGAGCCTGCCACGGTTTGAACTTCATAGGCAGTACCGTGTCCGGATTGATAGTCAAGTCGTATGCTGTGTTGGGTATAGTGTCTTTAGTCGTCAGTGTATCTTGTTGGCAGTATGCTGAAACTGGTATGCATGCTGCGAAAATGATAGAAATCAGTTTTTTATTACCCATGTTTGTCACTTTTTATGCTCTTCTATTCCACAGCAGCAAATATAGTGTATTTATGTCTCCTCCGGTAGCTTGAAAAGTTGCAATGTGTGGTCTAATTGTCTTTCTTTGTACCCTAAATCATGTGAATATGAGTTTTTTTGTTCTTAAAGTGGAAAAAATGCTCTGCGATGTGTAATGTTTTATCCCTTTGCACGTATAATAGACAGAGGAGGCAAAGAACAGGCCTGTTGCCTTCATTTGAACGGAGTATCAACTTGTATAAAATTATTGTATTATGGAAGAAGTTTTTATTATTGGTATTGTTTTCTATTTCACTTATCTCGTATTTTCTCTTATTATGCGTCGTAAGGAACGTATGATGCTTATTGAGAAGATTTCAGAACTTAAGGATGTCGAGCTCAGCAATATCCAGCTTGGTGGTGCAGGCAAGTATGCTTGGTTGCATGTCGGTTGTTGTGCATGCGGAATAGGTTTGGGAATATTGATAGCATTTTTTATTGAGCTTGGTGTGCGCTCTACAAATCTGATGATAGGTATGGATGCATGCTATAGTGCCTGTTTATGTCTTTTCGGAGGAATCGGCCTTGTCGTTTCTTTCATTATTGCCAACAAACTTGAATCAGAAAAGAACAAGGAAAAGAACAAAGAATGGAACAGTAGGTCATGAGTCTGCATGAAAAGGATGAACGCAAGATTATAGAACGAATCTTGTGTGGACTTGCAGACGAGTTCAGCTATTTCGTTGACCGTTACGGCGGCTGCATCTTCTCGTTGGTGGCAAAGATAGTGGCGGTTCAGGAAGACGCTGAAGAAATAGTCCAGGACACATTCTTGGCCGCATATACCCATCTTGCGGATTACAACTCTTCCGCTTCTTTTTCCACGTGGCTCTACAGGATAGCCTACAACAGGGCTGTCAGCCATCTTCGGAAGGTTCGTCCGAAGGTCTATCTTGATGATACGGCAGTGGATTTAGTTGACGATTCGGATGCCGATAGGGCTTTGCGCATAGAGACGAACGAGCGTCTGAAACTGCTGGAGCAGGCTGTCGACAAGCTTCCTCCGGACGACAAGATGCTTGTGGTGCTCTATCATTTGGAGGAACGTACTGCAGGTGATGTGGCTTACATCATGGGTATGACGGAGCAGAATGTGAGGACACGTCTGCATAGAGTTAGGAAAAAATTGTATTTGTTGATGAAGGAGAATATGAATGATGAAAAAAGATGATTCTGAAATGCCTAAGTATGCATCGCTCAATAAAGTGATGTCGAAGCGCGGACAAGAACTGCAGTGCCCTCGAAACCTCACATTTTCTGTAATGCAGAAGGTGCACGAGGTTGAAGAGAAGAGGCAGTGCCGCACTGCTTTGTACGAGAAGATAGCACTTTCAGTGTTATGTGTCTTTTCTCTGAGTATTCTTGTCTATGTATTGAAGGATTTGTTTATACGAATACCGATTGACTTATTCGGCTGTTTCAGCAGTGGGGCTGTTGTTCCGGCTTTCTTTATAGTTGCTTTCTTCATCGTGCTTAAACATATTCTGCAAAAGCGTTTCGGCAATATCTGATTCTGAATTTCAGAGAAACGGTTTATTGTACGGCAAGGCCCAAGCTGATTTTTGGTTTGCTTGGGCCTTGTCGTTTTTATATGTTTTGAAGTGAAGATGCACCGGTCTACTGCACGGTTTCCGGTTCTGTCTTCTTTTTTGCTAACAGTATGGTGCTTTGTCCGAACATGTATCTTGTCAGGTGAAGCTTGTCCATAGCGAATGCAACGGCAAAACAGCCTGCTATGCACAATGTCGTGCTGACAATCATGAACAATATGCCTGTAGGATCGAAGTCGAAGTATTTCTGATATACCTTGGCAAGCATGGTGAATGCAGGCGAAAATACCAGTATGATTAGTGTATTTCTGCCGATAGTGCAGCTTATTTTACGCAGGGACGGTCCTGCCTTTTCCCATGTCCACAGCATGAAACTTATTGCCAGCCATGTAATCATAACTCCTGCAACGGTGCTTTTGTTGAGGTGCTCATGGTCGAAGCACATCACGGCTATTGCCAGAACCGACCACCGCGAAGGTATGAAAGCCTTGGTAAACGGTATCCCTGTCTGTTTCAGTGCGGCTCCAGCCAGTATGTAGAGCGCATTGTCTATACTTATGCCCTTGATGGCCAGTGAGACTACGTAAAGTGCTATGCTTGAAAGAATGAGACGTGAGGTGACGGAGAATCTTTTGGCTATCTTAAATACCAGATAGTATACAGTACAGCATACGACCAGCGTGTGCAGATACCAGTATGGACCTATAGGGTCAAAAAGTACATTCAATATCGACGACCATACGGAAAGATTGTCTACACCTCCAGTGCCGCCTCTCACAGGCATGAATGCTGAGGCGACGATGTAGAGAATCTCCATGATGGCATACGGTATGAAAATCCACAGCATGCGGTGCTCGAAGTCACGGGCCGGTTTGGCTACATTTAGCAGATAGCCGGATATTATGAGGAATGCCGGCATGTGGAATGTGTATACTATATCCTTGGCGTAGGGATATTTGTCTCCGAAATAGGCCAGATGGAAAATCACCATCAGAACGATGCAGAGACATTTGACGTAGTCCAGTTCTTTTATTCTTTCAGCCATATTTGCAGTTTTGTACCTATATGATTTATTTGATTGTCTTGTTGCGACGTCATTCTTGTGGTTGTTCGCTGAGTCGTAACGCCATAGCGCAAATTTAAGTCTTTCTTGTTCAATTGCAAAGGCTGATGCACTTGTTTGTGATGCGTGAAGCTCTTTTGACAACATTCCGAGCGCCCGCAGATGATGTTTTGAGCGCTCGCGAACAATGCTGCGAGCGCTCGAAATATTGTTTCCGGGCGCTCACGGTTACTTGATATTTTGTCTATAATATAAGATTCGGTTCGGTATGGCAAAATAGAAAATTGCGTTTCCAATTTGCCTCTGCACTCACCTTTCACTATATTTGGATAATATAGGATACGGTTCGGCATAGCAAAATAGAAAACTACGTTTCCAATTTGCCTCTGCACTCACCTTTCACTATATTTGGATAATATAGGATACGGTTCGGCATAGCAAAATAGAAAACTACGTTTCCAATTTGCCTCTGCACTCACCTTTCACTATATTTGGATAATATAGGATA
>ENA-UONW01002701-UONW01002701.1-human-gut-metagenome-genome-assembly--contig:-CS52-NODE-2701-length-16657-cov-7.679015_pt1 | contig 16657 bp, 12 predicted proteins | sample MGYA00242463_ERZ724010 | MGnify/ENA metagenome assembly ERZ724010 | reverse complement strand
TTCGTGAAGGCGGCCACACGGTCGGTGCCGGCGTCGTTGCGAAGATCATTGAGTAGTTCGGACTGCCTCGTGTAAGCGGGGCAATCGATACAGGGGTATAGCTCAATTGGCAGAGCAGCGGTTTCCAAAACCGCAGGTTGAGGGTTCGATTCCTTCTGCCCCTGCCAAAAAACGGTGCGAAAAGCCGCGAACACTGTCCGCGGCTTCGCCATTTGCGAGGAAAACGTTTTTTCCGAGCTGAGTAGAATAAATGAGTACACAAACCGATCAAAAAACACCGAATGCGGCGTTCGATAAAGGTCTTGTCTTTGTTGCCATTGCGGTCGCGGTTGCCGGTCTTCTTGCTTTTACGTTTCTGACGGATGAGACACTGACAATTCGCTTGGCTGCTCTGTTCGGCGGACTCCTCGTCGGCGCCTTGATTGCAGCGTTTTCGCCGTCTGGTAAGCGCTTTTTTGCATACGGTCGCAGTTCGTACGAGGAATTGCGTCGTGTCGTTTGGCCGACACGCCGTGAGACGATTAATACGACGGGTATGGTTTCGGCATTTGCCGTCGCAGTGGCGATTTATCTGTTTCTCATCGACAAACTCGTGCAGTGGGCCATGTACGACGGCCTGTTGAAGTTGACGTTCTAAAGTAGACAAGTCATGGCTGAAGAAGATTTCAAAGACAACACGGGTCTGGCGGATGCCAAGGCAGATGCCGGGATTGCCCCTGCGGCAAGCAACCCCGTTTCCGAGCCGGCGACTCCTGCTGCTGCAGAAAAACCGAAAGTGCCCGGTATGCGTTGGTACACGTTGCACGTGTATTCCTCAATGGAAAAAAGTGTGCAACGGGCCATTATCGATCGCATTGAACGCTCGGACCTGAAAGATCAATTCGGAGAGGTTTTGCTCCCGATTGAAAAGGTTGAGGAATCCCGCGGAGGCGGACAGAAAAAAACGACCGAACGCCGGATGTATCCGGGCTACGTCTTTGTCGAGATGGTGATGAATGACAAGACTTGGCACCTGATGAATTCGACGCCGCGTGTGATTGAATTTTTAGGAAATAATCATCCCGTTCCGTTAAAAGATTCGGAAATTGCCGATATCAAGGGACGGATGAATGAGGGAGAAGAACGTCCGCGTCCGAAGGTTTCCTTCGAGCCCGGTGAAGTTGTTCGTATCACTCAGGGTCCGTTCGCGGACTTTAACGGTCGTGTCGTCGAGGTCATGTACGACAAGAGCCGTTTGCGTTGCTTCGTGTCGATTTTCGGGCGCGACACGAGTGTCGAACTCGCTTTCCACGAGGTCGAAAAAATTTAAGTTTTACATGTTATGTCCTCCCGGAGTTGAATAAATCGCTCGGGTCGGGCATAATTTCGCCCCTTCAACTTCAATTGGGGAGCTTCGGCAATGGTGCCGGAGCGACTGAACCCAAGGAGATAAAAAATGGCAAAGAAGATTGTCGGCTTTATCAAGCTGCAGATTCCTGCTGGTAAAGCCAATCCTGCTCCTCCCGTCGGACCGGCCCTCGGTCAGCGCGGTCTGAACATCATGGAATTCTGCAAGGCATTTAACGCCAAGACGCAGAGCATGGAACCGGGTCTTCCGATTCCGGTTGTGATTACCGCCTATGCCGATAAGAGCTTCACGTTCATCATGAAGACTCCCCCGGCCACGATTCTGATTAAGAAAGCCGCCAAGATTCAGAAGGGATCGGCGCGTCCGCAAGCTGACAAGGTCGGCAAGATTACGCGTGAACAGGCTGAAGAAATCGTCAAGATGAAAAAGCCCGATTTGACAGCGGCCGACATGGATGCCGCCGTTCGCACAATCGCCGGCTCTGCTCGCTCGATGGGCGTCACGGTGGAGGGAGTCTAAGATGGCTAAGCTTTCCAAACGTGTCAAGACCAATGTGTCCAAGTACGATTTGACCAAACCCATGGCTTTGGATGCGGCTTTCGAAGCCGTCAAAGCCTGCGCTACGGCCAAATTCGACGAGTCCGTTGATGTCGCGATTCAGCTCGGCATCGATGTGCGTAAGTCCGATCAGGCTATTCGCGGCGCCGTTGTGTTGCCCGAAGGCACCGGTAAGAACATCCGTGTTGCGGTTTTCACCCAGGGTGCTAAGGCTGAAGAAGCCAAGGCGGCCGGAGCCGATATTGTCGGTTTCGACGATTTGGTAGCCGAAGTGAAGGCCGGCAAAATGGACTTTGACGTCGTGATTGCCTCTCCCGATGCGATGCGTGTTGTCGGTCAACTCGGTCAGATTCTCGGTCCGCGTGGTTTGATGCCGAACCCGAAGGTCGGAACGGTTACGCCCAATGTGGCTCAGGCTGTCAAGAACGCCAAGGCCGGTCAGGTGCGCTTCCGTGCCGATAAGGCCGGTATCGTCCATGCCGCCATCGGTCGTGCTTCGTTTGATACTGCCCGCCTTGTGAAGAACTTCAAGGCGCTTATGGAACAGATTAACAAGATGAAGCCGACCGCTCTCAAGGGCGTGTACGTTCGTAAGATTTCCGTCAGTTCGACGATGGGAATCGGCGCGAAGGTCGATTTGTCGACCCTGTAGTAATACCGAGGGGCTCTCTTAAAAAAGAGTCCCTTTCCAGAGGTCGTGAGGCCTCGAGGGCTTTGGGTAATCGGACTTGTCCGATTGCTGTCAAAGACCGTTGGAGGAGGTTGATGTTTCGGGAAACGCGGTGTGAAATTTTTTCCGAAACGCAATCGCTTTAATCGTCTTTTCCGGCGGAAAAACCGCAAGCTTCGTGCGGCTCCGTTTTCGAGAAGATATCCAACGCAGACGGTTGAACCTCAAAGAGAGATATGCCGATGTTGTGTTACGACATGCAGAACTCTCAGAGTGGTGAAGACCGGTTATTGAAGAACCGGTGCGAGACGGGATGACCGCCGAGCACCTCTGAGTGGAGCCAGACCATGGGTCTAAATCGTCAAGATAAGGCGGCTGTCATTGAGGAGATTCGCGGCGTTGTTGCGAATACGGCCTCGATTGTCATCGCCGAATACCGTGGGCTGACCGTTGAAGCAGTTACCAAGCTCCGTGCAAATGCGCGTGAGCAAGGTGTGCAGTTGCGTGTGGTAAAGAACACGCTCGTCAGACGCGCCGTCGAAGGCACGCCGTATGCGGATTTGGCCGATCAGTTTGTCGGACCTCTCGTTTACGGCTTTGCTTCAGACCCCGTTGCGCCTGCCCGTGTTTTAGTCAAATTTGCCAAGGAAAACGACAAGCTCGTTATCAAGGGCGGTGCGATGCCCGGCCAAGTTATGGATGTGGCCGCCATCGAACAGCTCGCGACGATGCCGAGTCGTGACGAACTCCTGGCCAAGTTGATGGCTACGATGAACGAGCCGATTGCCAAGTTCGTTCGCACGCTCAACGAAGTGCCGGCGCGCTTTGTGCGCACTGTGGCTGCTTACCGCGATGCCCAGGAAAAGGCTGCTGCCTAATTTTTGTTAATTAACCAATACACAACACGTTAAGGAGTCACAAATGGCCCTGACCAATGAAGAAATCCTTGAAGCAATTGCTTCGAAATCCGTTCTTGAAATCAGCGAACTGATCAAGATGATGGAAGACAAGTTCGGCGTTTCCGCCGCTGCTGCCGCCGTCGCCGTTGCCGGCCCGGCTACTGCCGCTGCTCCCGCTGCCGAAGAAAAGACCGAATTCGATGTCGTTTTGACGGAAATCGGTTCCAACAAGATCGCCGTTATTAAGGCCGTCCGTGAAATCACGGGTCTTGGCCTTAAGGAAGCCAAGGATCTTGTCGAAGGAGCCCCGAAGGCTGTTAAGGAAGGCGTTGCCAAGGCTGATGCCGAAGAGCTCAAGAAGAAGCTTGAAGCGGCCGGTGCGAAGGTCGAACTCAAGTAATTACTTACTTGGTGCTGCGGCGCGGATCGTTTTCCGCGCCGTAGTTTTCCCTGTGGACTTTGAAGTCGGCCGTTTCTTATGCTAAACTAAACGACCCAGTTCAAAGTCAGACACTGGATGAACAAAGAGGAAAATAAATAAATTTTGACGTGTAACCGCACGGTCGAAACGGGGTGCCGTTTGCCGCGCGGTTTTTGGCGTCAGTGTGATTTCTCTTTTTTCAGCGGTATTTGGCCCTGATCTTTTATCTTCCACAGCGTCGAACGGAGTGTCCATGTCGTACTCGTTCACTGAAAAGAAGCGTATTCGCAAGAGTTTTGCAACTCGACCGAGCGTCCTTGAAGTGCCCTCTTTGTTAGAGATGCAGTTGCGTAGCTACGAAGAGTTCCTGCAAGCCAATGTCAAGCCCGAAGACAGAAAAGATACGGGATTACAGGCTGCGTTCAATTCCATCTTCCCGATTACAAGCCACAACGGCTATGCACGGCTTAAGTTCTTAAGTTATGAACTTCTGCCGAGCGAATTTGATGTCGACGAATGCCAGTTGCGCGGTTTAACGTATAGTTCTGCCCTGCGAGCGAAAGTCCAACTCGAAATCTACGACCGTGACGCGGCAACTCCCGGAACCATTAAGGAAATCCGCGAAAACGATGTCTACATGGGCGAAATCCCGCTCATGACGGACAAGGCTTCCTTTGTGATTAACGGAAGCGAACGTGTCGTCGTCAGTCAGTTGCATCGTTCTCCGGGTATCTTCTTTGAACACGATAAAGGGAAGACCCACGCCTCCGGAAAATTGCTTTTTTCCGCACGCGTGATTCCGTACCGCGGTTCGTGGCTTGACTTTGAAATCGACCCGAAGGATATCGTGTATTTCCGTGTGGACCGTCGTCGTAAGATGCCGGCCACGGTGCTCCTCAAAGCCATCGGGATGACCTCCGAGCAGATTCTCGCTCGTTTTTACGAGTTCGATACCTTCGTTTTGGGGAAGGAAGGAAAACCCTCTGTTTGGAGGTTAAGCCCCGAACGTTTGCAAGGCGAAACCGCCCTTGTGGACATCAAAGGACCGACAGGTCGTACGATTGTTGCCAAAGATAAACGCGTCACGGCTCGTCATGTACGCCTGATGCGCGAGGCCGGTGTTGACCATATCGAGGTACCCGATGAACTTCTTTACGGGCGAGTCCTTGCGACGTCCTTTTACGATGAGTCCACGGGTGAAAAGATTGTCGACGCCAACGAAGAAATCACCGAGGATGTCTTGGCAGCGCTTCGTCAGGCCGGAATCAAGCAGTTTAAGACCCTGTTTATCAATGAATTAGATCGCGGCGGCTACATCTCGAGCACCTTGCGGTTGGACGATACACCCGATGCACTTTCGGCTCAGATTGCCATTTATCGCATGATGCGCCCGGGCGAACCCCCGACGGAAGATGCCGTCACGGGGCTCTTTAAGCGCCTTTTCTTCGAACCGGAGACCTACGAGCTTTCGCGCGTCGGCCGCATGAAGATTAATCGCCGTTTCGGTCGTCCGACCGATGTGGGTGAAAACACGCTCACAAACGAAGACATCATCGATACAGTGCAGGTTCTCGTGGCCTTGCGTAACAGCCGCGATACGGTGGTTCTCACGGACGAAGAAGGCAAGACCCGCACGGTGGAAATCCACGGTGTGGACGATATCGATCACTTGGGTAACCGTCGTGTGCGTTGCGTCGGCGAACTCGCGGAAGGTCAGTTCCGTGCCGGTTTAGTGCGCGTGGAGCGCGCCGTGCGCGAACGCCTCGGAAATGCCGAAAGCGACAACTTAACACCGCAGGACTTGATTAATTCCAAGCCGATTTCAGCTGCGATTCGTGAATTCTTCGGCTCGTCGCAATTGAGCCAATTCATGGACCAGACCAACCCGCTTTCCGAAATTACGCACAAGCGTCGTATTTCGGCTTTGGGGCCCGGCGGTTTAACGCGTGAACGCGCAGGCTTTGAAGTGCGCGACGTGCATGCGACGCACTACGGTCGCGTGTGCCCGATTGAGACGCCGGAAGGCCCGAATATCGGTCTGATTAACTCGCTGGCGCTCTATGCGCGATTAAACGACTACGGGTTTCTTGAGACGCCGTATCGCAAGGTCGTTGACGGCGTGGCCTTAAAGGGCGAAGGCAATATTGTTTACCTCTCGGCCATTGAAGAAGGGCGTTACGTTATCGCTCAGGCCAATGCCGACATGGACGAAAACGGTCGCCTTTTGGGTGATTTGGTCAGCGCCCGTGAAAACGGCGAATTTATCATGGCAACGCCCGATCGAATCGACTTCATGGACGTTGCGCCGGCGCAGATTGTGTCCGTGGCCGCCAGTTTGATTCCGTTCTTGGAACACGACGACGCGAACCGTGCTTTGATGGGTTCGAACATGCAGCGTCAGGGCGTTCCCTGCCTGCGTCCGGAAAAGCCCGTTGTCGGTACAGGTATTGAACGCACCGTGGCTGTCGACTCGAAGGCTTGCGTACGTGCAACGCGCGGCGGCATGATTGAATACGTCGATGCCAACCGTGTTGTCGTTCGAGTCAACGATGACGAAAATATGGCCGGCGAAATCGGTGTCGATATCTATAACCTCCAAAAGTTCACGCGTTCGAACGGTTCGACAACGCTCAACCAACGCCCGATTGTCAACAAGGGTGATGTGATTGCCAAGGGCGATGTTTTGGCAGACGGCGCGTCGACCGACACGGGCGAACTCGCTCTCGGCCAGAATATGCTTATCGCATTTATGCCGTGGAATGGGTACAACTATGAAGACTCGGTTTTAATCAGTGAGCGCGTTGTGGCCGATGACCGTTACACGTCCATTCACATCGAAGAGCTCGATGTCGTGGCACGTGACACCAAGCTCGGTCCGGAAGAAATCACTCGAGACATTTCCAACTTGTCGGAAGTGCAGTTAAATCGCCTCGATGAGTCCGGCGTCGTTTACATCGGCGCGGAAGTCAAGGCCGGCGATGTCTTGGTCGGCAAAGTGACTCCGAAGGGCGAGACACAGTTGACGCCTGAGGAAAAACTCCTTCGCGTGATTTTCGGCGAAAAGGCCAGCGACGTTAAGGATACGAGCCTACGTGTTCCTTCCGGCATGGAAGGCATCGTCATGGATGTTCAGATCTTTACGCGCGATGCCCAGGAAAAGCAAAAGGACAAGCGCGCCAAGTCCATTATCGATGCGCAGTTAAGTAGCTACGAAAACGACTTGAAAGATGCCTTAAAGATTGTTGAGACGGACGTGTTCTCGCGTCTTCGTCGGCAACTCAAAGGCCACGAGACACTCGGGGGCGCCAAGAAACTCGGTGCCTGCACGCTTACGGCCGAAGTTCTCGACGGTATTATCGGATACGATTTGCTTGAACTTCGCATGAAGACCGATGAAGACCAAAAGCTCGTTGAAATGGCTCGAGCCATGGTCGAAGGAAAACGCGAGGAAAACAAAGCCCTTTACGCCAAGAAGAAAGAAAAACTCGAGCGCGGCGATGAGTTGCCGCCCGGAGTTTTGAAGATGGTCAAGGTCTTTATTGCCGAGAAGCGTCGCTTGCAGCCCGGGGACAAGATGTCAGGGCGTCACGGTAACAAGGGTGTGGTTTCTAAGATCTGCCCGATTGAGGATATGCCCTACATGGCAGACGGTCGCTCGGTGGACATTTGCTTGAATCCGCTCGGCGTGCCGAGCCGTATGAACATCGGTCAGATTCTCGAAGTGCACTTGGGTTGGGCCGCTAAGGGGCTGGGCTGGAAGATTGACCGCATGCTCAAGGATGAAAAGACGCGTCAGGTCAAGCAGATTCGCGCCTTCTTGGACAAAATTTATAACGGTACGGGTAAGAAGGAAGATCTCGATAGCCTCACGGACGAGGAAATTATGCGTCTGGCGGAGAACTTGCGTAACGGCGTCCCGTTTGCAACGCCCGTGTTTGACGGTGCCACCGAAAAACAGATTCGCATGATGCTTGATTTGGCCTTTACCGATGAGGAAGCCAAGAAGCTCGAGCTCACCGAAAGCAAGACTCAGGCGACGCTTTACGACGGTCGTACGGGCGATGCCTTCGATCGCCCCGTGACCGTGGGCTTCATGCACTTCCTGAAACTGCACCACTTGGTCGACGACAAGATGCACGCGCGCTCGACGGGTCCGTATAGTCTTGTGACGCAGCAACCTTTGGGAGGCAAGGCGCAGTTCGGCGGACAACGTTTCGGCGAAATGGAAGTCTGGGCTTTGGAAGCGTACGGCGCAAGCTACGTGTTGCAGGAAATGCTGACCGTCAAGTCCGATGACGTCAACGGACGTACGAAGGTTTACGAGAACATCGTCGACGGCGACCAGCAGATTTCGGCGGGTATGCCCGAGTCGTTCAATGTGCTGGTTAAGGAAATTCGGTCGTTGGGTATTGACATCGACCTGGTTAAGAATGACGCTAACACGAAGGAATAAAGACAGATGAATATGCTTCGTGACATGTTTCGTCAGGCTGCGGCCGACGACAACTTCGATGCGATTAGGATCGGCATCGCCTCTCCCGAGAAGATTCGTTCTTGGTCTTACGGTGAGGTCAAAAAGCCGGAAACAATCAACTATCGCACTTACAAGCCCGAACGTGACGGCTTGTTCTGTGCGAAGATTTTCGGACCGATTAAGGACTATGAGTGCTTGTGCGGAAAGTACAAGCGTTTAAAGCACCGCGGAGTTATTTGCGAAAAGTGCGGTGTAGAGGTGACGCTCTCGAAAGTGCGTCGCGAGCGCATGGGACATATTGAGTTGGCAAGTCCCGTCGCCCACATTTGGTTCTTAAAGAGTCTTCCCTCGCGCATGGGTATGGTGCTCGATATCCCGCTTCGGGATATCGAACGCGTGCTTTATTTTGAGACCTACTGCGTGGTCGATCCGGGCATGACGCCTTTGAGCCGCGGTATGCTGTTGACCGAAGAGGACTTTATCAAAGCCACTGAGCAGTACGGCAATGACTTTACGGCCAAGATGGGTGCCGAAGCCATTCGCGAACTTCTTGCCAAGATTGATATCGATGCGGAAGTTACCAAGTTGCGCGAAGAACTCAAGGCGACCAATTCGGAAGCAAAAATCAAGAAGTTCGCCAAGCGCTTAAAGGTCTTGGAAGCCTTCCAACGCTCGGGAATTAAGCCCGAATGGATGATTTTGAGCGTCTTGCCGGTCCTGCCGCCCGATTTGCGTCCGCTCGTTCCGCTTGACGGCGGACGATTTGCGACATCCGATTTAAATGATTTGTATCGTCGCGTTATTAACCGCAATAACCGCTTAAAGCGCCTTTTGGAATTGAAGGCGCCGGAAATTATCGTGCGCAACGAAAAGCGCATGCTGCAGGAAGCGGTCGATAGCCTTTTGGATAACGGTCGTCGCGGCAAAGCGATGACAGGCCCCTCCAAGAGACCCCTAAAGTCCTTGGCTGACATGATCAAGGGTAAGTCGGGGCGCTTCCGCCAGAACCTACTCGGTAAACGCGTGGACTACTCGGGTCGTTCCGTCATTACCGTCGGTCCGGAATTAAAGCTTCAGCAGTGCGGTCTGCCGAAATTGATGGCGTTGGAACTTTTCAAGCCCTTTATTTTGAGTCAGCTCGAAAAACGCGGCTTGGCCAACACCATCAAGAGTGCCAAGAAGATGGTCGACAATCAGGAGCCTGTTGTTTGGGATATCCTCGAAGAGGTCATTTACGAGCACCCCGTGATGCTTAACCGTGCTCCGACGCTACACCGCTTAGGTATCCAGGCATTCGAGCCCAAGCTCATCGAGGGCAAGGCCATTCAGTTACATCCGCTCGTTTGTGCGGCTTTTAACGCCGACTTTGACGGTGACCAGATGGCTGTGCACATTCCGCTTTCTTTGGAAGCGCAGCTCGAGGCGCGTTGCTTGATGCTCTCGAGCAACAACGTACTTTTCCCAGCTAACGGCGACCCCTCGATCGTCCCCAGTCAGGACATGGTGCTCGGTCTTTACTACGCCACGCGCGAGCGCATCAATGCGCCCGGCGAGGGAATGTTCTTTGCTGATTTAGACGAAGTTCAGCGCGCTTTGGATAGTAAGACGGTCGTGTTGCAGACACGTTGCACGGTCCGCATCCGTGAGTTTGAGGTGAGCTCCGAAACGGGCGAAGAAAAAGAAGTCTTCAAGCGCTATGAAACAACGGCCGGTCGTGCGCTTTTAAGCTCGATTTTGCCGCACGGCATGTCATTTGCCGAACTCAATCGCACGTTAAAGAAAAAGGAAATCGCCAAGCTCATCAACAAGTGCTTCCGCCAGTGCGGATTGCGCGCGACGGTGATGTTTGCCGATCAATTGAAGAACAACGGCTACCGCCTTGCAACGCTCGCCGGTATTTCGATTTGCATCGGCGACATGTCGATTCCCAAGCAAAAGGCCGAACTGATTGAAGAGGCCGAAACGGAAGTCAAGCAGATCGAAGACCAGTACACCTCCGGTTTGGTGACGGCCGGCGAACGCTACAACAAGGTCATTGATATTTGGGGTCGTACGGCTGACGAAGTCGGTAAGGTCATGATGAAGGATCTTTCGAGCGAGCCGGTTGTCGATCGCCACGGTCAACAGGTTCGTCAAGAGTCTTTTAACTCCATTTACATGATGGCCGACTCGGGCGCTCGCGGTTCTGCAGCGCAGATTCGTCAGGTTGCCGGTATGCGCGGCCTGATGGCAAAACCCGACGGCTCGATTATTGAAACACCGATTACGTCGAACTTCCGTGAAGGTTTGAACGTATTGCAGTACTTCGTTTCAACCCACGGTGCACGTAAAGGTTTGGCCGATACGGCTTTAAAGACCGCTAACTCCGGGTACCTGACGCGTCGTCTTGTCGATGTGACACAGGACCTCGTTGTGGTCGAAGACGATTGCGGAACGACAAACGGCTTTGAGATGCGGCCTCTTATTGAAGGCGGCGAAGTGATTCAGACACTGCGCGACCGCATTTTGGGTCGTGTGACGGCTGAGCCTGTTTACGACAATCAGCATGAGGTCTTGGTTCAGGCCGGTGTGCTTCTCGATGAGAAGGTCTGCGACTTAATCGACCGGGAAGGCATCGATAAGGTCAAGGTTCGTACGCCTTTGACGTGCGAAACCCGTTACGGTCTTTGCGCCAAGTGCTACGGACGTGACCTCGGACGCGGCACACTCGTGAATACGGGTGAGGCTGTCGGCGTGATAGCGGCCCAATCCATCGGCGAACCCGGAACACAGCTGACGATGCGTACGTTCCACATCGGCGGTGCGGCAAGTCGTGCGGCAGTGGCCTCTTCTGTGGAAGCCAAGAGCTCCGGCCTTGTCGATTTCTCGCCGGCGATGCGCTATGTCACAAACGGCAAGAATGAGCTTATTGTGATTTCCCGCTCCGGCGAACTCGTGATTAAGGATAAAGAAAACGGTCGCGAGCGCGAACGTCATAAGGTTCCGTACGGAGCAACGCTTTTGATTAAGCCCGATCAGGAGGTCAAGGTTGGCGAACAGCTTGCCACATTCGATCCGATGACGCTTCCGATTATTTCTGAGTACGCCGGCACCGTGAAGTTTGAAAACGTTGTCGAAAATCTCACGGTCATGAACCAGGTGGACGAAGTGACGGGCTTGAGCACGATGGTTGTGATCGATCCGAAAACTTCGACCGCAGCCAAGGCTGCCGGCAGAAATGCCAAGAATGCGGCTGCCAATACCGTGCGTCCGCTCGTGCACCTTGTAGATGTCGAGGGTAACGAAGTGAAGATTCCGGGCACGAATCACGCCGTGACGATTCAGCTTCCTGTCGGAGCACTTGTCGGTGTTCAGGACGGTCAGGAAATTCACCAAGGCGAAGTTTTGGCGCGTATCCCGCGAGAAACGCAAAAGACGCGAGACATCACGGGAGGTCTGCCGCGCGTGGCTGAACTCTTTGAAGCACGTAGTCCGAAAGATGCCGGTATGCTCGCCGAAGAAACCGGTACCGTCACGTTCGGCAAGGAAACCAAGGGTAAGCAACGCCTCATCATTACCGACAACGACGGCGCCGAGCACGAGTTCTTAATCGGCAAAGACAAGCAGATTCTCGTACACGACGGTCAGGTTGTACAGCGCGGCGAAGAAATCGTCGAGGGCCCGACTGATCCGCGCGATATTTTGCGGTTGCTCGGTATTGAGGAGCTGGCTCGGTACATCGTCGATGAAGTTCAGGACGTGTATCGTCTGCAGGGCGTTAAGATCAACGATAAGCACATTGAAGTGATTGTGCGTCAGATGCTCCGTCGCGTGCAGATCGTCGATCCGGGCGATACGAGATTCATTACGGGAGAACAGGTCGAACGTAGCGAAATGCTCAACGAAAACGACCGTGTCGTTGCTCAGGGTAAGACCCCGGCCAAGTACGAAAACCTCTTGCTCGGCATTACCAAGGCCTCGCTCTCGACCGACTCTTTTATCTCAGCAGCGTCCTTCCAGGAAACGACCCGCGTGTTAACGGAAGCGGCCATTATGGGCAAGCGCGACAATCTGCGCGGCTTGAAGGAAAACGTCATCGTCGGACGTTTGATTCCGGCCGGCACGGGTCTTGCGTATCGCAAGGCACGCAAGACCAAAGAAAATCTCGATTTGGTGCGTTCGAGCTCGGAATCTTCCGAAGCGCGTCGTGCAGCCGATAACCTGTTTAAATCGGAAACGGAAGAGGAAAAGCAGGTTGCCAAGGACATCACCGAAGACATGTTCGCAAGTGCTCCGGCAGAAAAGAGCACGGGTCTTTCTGCTGCACGTCGTGCTGCAGAAGAACTCTTTGCGACGCGTGACCATCACGAGGCCTCGGAAAATCCGTCGCCTGAGTCCAAAGATGTAAGCGGTTCCAAGTAGCAAATTTTGCTAACGACAAAAAGGCGATCGAAAGATCGCCTTTTTTTTACCGTCGCTCACGGTGTCTAGTTAAGATGAGCGACACGTTTTGTGTTTTACCCAATTATCAAGGAGAAATTCATGTCTTTCAAAACCAAACTTTTTGCTGTGACAACAGCATTGTTGATGGCTGTAACTGCATCGGCTGCTCCGGCAAGCGATGCCGAATACGTTAAACAGAAGGGAACCCTTACCGTCGGTGTCACCGTTTTTGCCCCGATGGATTACAAGGATGCCGACGGCAAGTGGATTGGCTTTGATGCCGACTTGGCCAAAGTTTTTGCCAAGACGCTCGGCGTCAAGTGCGAGTTTCAGATCATCGACTGGGACAACAAGGTTCTCGAATTAAATAGTAAGAACATCGATGCCGTTTGGAACGGTATGACGCTTACCGATGAAGTGATGAACTCCATGCGCACGACGAGAGCTTACTTAAACAATGCTCAGGTTGTCGTGCTTCCCACAAGCATGGCCAAAAAATACAAGACCATCGAGCAGATGAAAAAACTGTCCTTTGCCGTCGAGAGTGGGTCGGCCGGAGCCAAGGAAGCCAAGGCAAACGGCTTTAAAGTGACGGAAGTGACCGATCAGGCCACTGCCTTGCTCGAAGTAAGTTCCGGCAACCAGGACGCGGCCGTGATGGATTCGTTGATGGCGGCTGCCATGGTCGGCCCCGGCACGAACTATGCGAAATTGACACCGACCATCAAGCTTAATAAGGAAGAGTACGGAGTCGGTTTCCGCAAGGGCTCGGATTTGGCCCCTGCCTTAGATCAGCTCTTTGTCAAGATGTACAAAGACGGATCACTGTTAAAGCTTGCGAAGAAGTACGGCGTTCAGGAAGCTTTAATCGATCAGAAGTAGTCCCTCGTCTTTCGGACAGAAAACTTTGAAATGACCGGCCTTAAAGCCGGTCGTTTCGTCTCTAAAGACGCTCAATCACCGATGCTGAGCGGCTTTCAGTCGCTTCAAAGGTACGCCCGCAAGAGACTTTTTAGCGCAGAACGACCGATTGGCGGAGTTTTGTGCCCGTATATGGGTAAAATATATATCTTCGGTTTCGGTTTTTCGGAGCCGAAGTTTGTCATTTTTGATGCTCTCTCTGTGAGACTGCCGTGTTTTGGACCGTTATCGGAGCGTTAAACGAGGGGTTCCTTCAAACGCTCAAACTTTTTCTTGTGACGCTTGTCGGCGCTTTGCCGCTCGGGCTTGTTATTGCCTTCGGTAGCATGCACTCTTCGGCGCCGATTCGATATCTGTCCCGCACATTGGTTTGGATTATCCGCGGCACGCCGCTCATGCTCCAAATCATCATCATCTTTTATATTCCCGGGTATTTTTTCGACGGCATTAGCATCTGGCCGCGCGGAGATGCCGGTCGGTTTACTGCCGCTTCCATGGCGTTCATCATCAATTACGCCTGTTATTTCTCGGAAATTTATCGCGGCGGCATTCAAAGTGTCCCAATCGGGCAGCGCGAAGCCGGGCTGGTGCTCGGACTGACAAAGCGTCAGATTTTCTTCAAGATTACGCTTTTGCAGATGGTCAAACGCATCATCCCGCCGATGAGTAACGAAATCATCACGCTCGTGAAGGACACCTCGCTGGCTCGTATCATTTCGATGCAAGAACTCATTTGGGCCGGCTTTGCGTTTCTAAAAGGCTCTCACGGGTATTCGGGACTGATTTGGCCGCTTTTCTTTACCGGCGTTTATTACTTGGCTTTTGTCGGGCTTTTAACCATCGGGTTTGCCGCATTGGAGAAAAAGCTCAGTTACTTCCGTTAAGGAGCCGATGCGATGTCGATATTGGAAGTTTCTCACTTACGTAAGAGTTTCGGTGACACGCAGGTGTTGCGCGATATCTCGTTTTCCTTGGAGCAGGGGCAGACTCTGTCGCTCATCGGCCCTTCGGGGGGCGGGAAAACAACGCTACTGCGGTGTCTCGTGAGTTTGGAAGTGGCCACGTCGGGTGTGATTGCCGTAAACGGAGAGCGCGTCTTTGACGGCGATGTGCCCGAGACGAAAACCGAGGATGGGTTACGTCGCAGCCGACGTCATTTCGGATTGGTTTTCCAGAACTTTAATCTTTTCCCGCAGTACACGGCTCTGGAAAACGTGACGTTAGCCCGGCTTTTAAATGCCTCGAAAACTCATGAAAAGCCCGAAGACATCATCGAACACGGGCGGGAGTTGTTGCGTGTCATCGGACTCGAAGCACGCGCCGATTTTTATCCGCATGAGCTCTCTGGCGGTCAGCAGCAGCGTGTGGCTATTGCAAGAGCGCTTGCGATGGAGCCGAGCATCCTGTGCTTTGATGAGCCGACATCGGCCCTAGATCCGGAACTTACCGGTGAGGTCCTTCGCGTGATTAAATCGCTTGCAGAAAAGCACACGACCATGGTCATCGTCACGCACGAGATGAGTTTTGCGCGGGACGTTTCCGATAAAGTCCTTTTCATGGACGGGGGGTTGATTGTCGAACAAGGTACGGCCGAAGATGTTTTCGTTCATCCGAAAAAAGAGCGCACGAAAGCCTTTCTATCACGCTACAACCAGGCTTAACGAGGGATTGTCCGCGGGTTTCTGACCTGGGTTCTCAGCGCAAACGACCTTAATCATTTCAACAATCTTTTAGGTGTTTTATGACTTCTCAAACAACGACTCGGCCGCGCATTATGGTGGATATGTCGGCCACATTGATTCACCACGGGCACGTCAGGCTTTTACATAAAGCGGCGCAGTTCGGCGATGTGGTCGTCGCTTTGACAAGTGACGAAGAAGTCAAAAAAAAGAAGGGCTACACCCCGGAACTTACGTTCGATGAAAGGCGCGAAATCCTCATGGCGATGCGCGACGTGAAGGAGGTCGTTTCCTGCCCGTGGCTCATTACCAATGAATTTTTGGAAAAGCACCGTTGCGACTTTCTGGTGCACGGGGCGGACAATTCCAATCAGATTCCGCCGGAAAAGTTAAAGATTTTCCCGCGAACCGAGGGAATCAGCAGTTCCTTGCTGCGCGAGCGTGTTCTCGATAGCCTGCTGGAAATGAATCTGGATAAAAATTCCAAGAGCGTTTCCGATAAGCTCGCGATGTATCTGATTGAAACCGTCAAAAAGGAATTTCGTCTCGAATGAACCGTTTCGAGCGCTTCTTTTTTGCGAGCGGCGTTCTTTTATGCTTATTAAGTCCGCTCGATGCCTGGGCCTATTTGGACCCGGGCACGGGAAGCATGCTTCTTTCGGTTTTAGTGGGACTTGTCTCAAGTGCGTACTTCTTACTGCGTCGCCTTCCGGCAATAACGCGTGCTTTTTTCTTTCGCCTGGTAGGAAAAAAAGACGACCTTAAGGGAAACGGCATTGTGTTTTACTCCGAAGGTCGGGCCTATTGGTCGACCTTTCGTCCCGTTTTGCTCGCCTTGGTCAAACGTCGCGTGTCGGTGACGTTTTTAACCAGTGACCCGGAAGACCCCGTTTTTGGGGCGTCGGAATTATCTCCTTTTGTTCATGCACGTTTTATCGGAAAGGGAAACACCGCTTACACAGCCTTAGGGTTTCTTGAGGCCGATGTTTTTGTGCTAACGACGCCGGGAATCGACGTACTGCAGATTAAACGGAGCCCGGGAGTTAAACGCTACATTCACATCGTGCACGCCGTCGGGGATATTCACACCTATAAGTTTTATAGCTTCGATTACTACGATGCCGTGTATTGCGCCTGTTCGGGACAGGCCGAAAGCTTGCGAGCTCTGGAATCGATTCGTAAAACCAAGGCAAAAGAGTTGCCGCTTTTAGGGTGCGCGTATTTGGACGGCTTAGTTCAAAGGCAAAAGAAAGAAGAATCGAAAC
>ENA-UONW01002700-UONW01002700.1-human-gut-metagenome-genome-assembly--contig:-CS52-NODE-2700-length-16662-cov-9.969410_pt1 | contig 16662 bp, 12 predicted proteins | sample MGYA00242463_ERZ724010 | MGnify/ENA metagenome assembly ERZ724010 | reverse complement strand
CATTCTTCTGTGGTTTGCTCAGTATCTCACTTTTTTGTATTATCTTTGCAGTAGAAAATAAGTGTATCGTGTCTTTCCTTTATTAGGATACAAAGCATATTATAACTTTTTTACCTAATGACGGATAGATGGATTTAAATAATAAATTATGGACAATAAAGAGCTTATTAAACAATGCGAAGCCACTGCTCAGCAGTGGGCGACCTCATCACTCTATGACGAACAAACACGTGAAGCTGTAAAGCAAATGTTGAATAATGATGATAAAACGGAGTTGATAGACGCTTTTTATCGTACGTTGGAGTTTGGTACGGGAGGTTTGCGTGGAGTTATGGGCCCGGGTACCAACCGAATGAATGTGTACACAATGGGCGCTGCTACACAAGGACTTTCGAATTATCTGAATAAATGTTTTGCTGATCGTGAACAGATTTCAGTCGTAATTGGTCACGATTGTAGAAATAATAGCAGATTGTTTGCAGAAACTGCTGCAAATATCTTTTCTGCCAATGGCATTAAGGTATATCTTTTTGATGATATGCGTCCTACTCCTGAAATGTCATTCGCTATTCGCTATTTGCATTGCCAAAGTGGTGTTATTTTGACAGCATCACATAATCCCAAGGAGTACAATGGATATAAGGCTTATTGGGATGACGGAGCGCAGGTTTTGGCTCCTCACGATCAGGGGATTATAGATGAGGTGAATAAGGTTAAGGTCGAGGATATTAAGTTTAAAGGAAATCCTGACTTAATTCAAATTATTGGTAAGGACGTAGACGATGTATATTTGCGTGAGGTTAAGAAGTTGTCTATCGATCCGGAATGCATAAGTCGTCATAAGGATCTGAAAATCGTTTATACGCCTTTACACGGTACGGGTATGATGCTGATTCCTGAGGCTTTGAAAATGTGGGGCTTTGAGAATGTGCATTGTGTGCCGGAGCAGATGGTAAAAGATGGTAATTTCCCCACTGTCGTAAGCCCCAATCCTGAAAATTCGGAGGCGTTGACAATGGCTTTGAACTTGGCGAAAAATATAGATGCTGATATTGTGATGGCCAGCGATCCTGATGCCGATCGCGTAGGTATGGCTTGTAAAAACAGTAAAGGTGAATGGGTATTGGTTGATGGTAATCAGACCTGCATTATCTTCTTATATTATATTATAAGTAACAGAAAGACACAGGGTAAGATGAAGGGCAATGAGTTTATTGTTAAAACCATTGTTACTACGGAGCTTATTCGTGCTATCGCCGCCAAGAATAATATTAAGATGTATGATGTTTATACAGGCTTTAAGTGGATTGCCCGTCAGATTCGTCTGAATGAAGGTAAGATGCAATACATCGGAGGCGGAGAAGAAAGTTACGGATTCTTGGCTGAAGATTTCGTCCGTGATAAGGATGCCGTATCAGCTTGTGCATTATTGGCTGAAATTTGTGCTTGGGCTAAAGATCAGGGTAAGACCTTGTATGATGTCCTGCTCGATGTCTATATGGAATATGGATATGCATTGAATAAAACAATCAATGTCGTTAAGCCGGGTAAGACTGGTGCCGATGAGATTAAGGCTATGATGGATTCTTTCCAAAAGAATCCTCCTAAAGAGATTGGTGGTTCACCGGTGGTATGTTTCAAGGACTATAACAGCTTGACCGAATTTGATGCTGAAGGTAGCCAAAAGTCTTTGGATATGCCTCAGACCAGCAATGTCCTGCAGTGGTATACAGCTGATGGTACAAAGGTTAGTGTACGTCCTTCCGGAACAGAGCCTAAAATAAAGTTCTATATAGAGGTCAGAGGAGAATTGCTCCATAAGGAGGATATTGACAAGGTTCACAATGAAGCTGTAAGTAAGATTGATGCCGTGGCTGAATCTTTACATTTGAAATAAATGGGCCATAGCCGAATGATGTGATAAAATGTCTATAATAGGTAATGTAATAAGTAACGCCGTTGATGGTAATTTACCATCAGCGGCGTTCAGTTATTGGTTCATTTTTTGCGAGGAAAACCTGTTACTGTTCAAAAATAAGTCTGGAGCCTATGAAATTCCTAAAGGTAAGAATCCCCCGGTTGTAATTGCTCCTTGGCATCGGCAGCACCCAATTGCTTCAATGGATGGTTTTGAGTGTATTGCTGTTTCTATTGATGAGCCGCAGGAGCCTGAAGGATATGACTATGTTCCGCTTCGCCAAAGTTATGATTTTCTTCCTTATGACTTTTATGTTTTAGCAGGTAAGGCTCGGGAACTTATTTATTGGGATAAGAATACTCAATATTGTGGAGTTTGTGGAGCGCCGATGCGTTATCATACTTCTATCAGTAAGCGGTGTACTTGTTGTGGTAAGGAAGTTTGGCCTTCTTTAGCTTTGGCTATTATCGTGCTGATTTCTCGTGGCGATGAGGTCTTGCTCGTACAAAGTAGGAAATTTAAAGGAGATTATTATGGACTGGTGTCCGGTTTCGTTGAAACAGGGGAGAGCCTTGAACAGTGTGTAGGACGTGAGGTGCTTGAAGAAACTTCATTAAGGATTGGAGGCTTAACGTATGTCGGCAGTCAGTCCTGGCCTTTTCCCAGTGCACTAATGGCTGCTTTTCGGGCCCAATATGTGTCAGGTGATTTAAGTCTGCAGTATTCGGAACTGCGTAAGGGGGGATGGTTCCGATGGGATCATTTGCCGGCATTGCCGAAAGAGGATAGCATAGCTCGAAAAATGATTGATGCTTGGGCTCAGGAACGGAGAGCATTATGTAAAGATACGTCGTATTAATGTATTTTTATGTAAAAACGCAGGCGATTTTTGCCCTATGATGCTTAAAGTCGTTAAGGTTTGTAAAGTTATTGCTTATTAGAAAAACTTTTTCTTTGTTTTTAGTTTTTTTGCCGTAACTTTGCACCTGTGTATATTTACGCGATTAGCTTATCATATTACGGAAATATATAATTTAAATACAACTACATTAATAAAGTAACGAAGATGAAGAGTAAAATTGTTTATTTGATGCTTTGTTTGGCTTTAGTGGGTTGCGGCAAGAAAAGCCAGATGCCCGAGGCTGACAATGAGTACGCGGTAGAAACCGTAAAAGCTTCCGAATCTGATTTGAATGTTTCTTATCCTGCAACCATTAAGGGTATGCAAGATATTGAGGTTCGTCCTAAAATCTCAGGATTTATTACCAAAATGCTGGTAGATGAGGGCGCATTTGTCAGAAAAGGACAGGTGTTGTTCACTATTGATGATGTACAATACCGCGAAGCCGTTCGCTCTGCTGAGGCTAATGTTCGTCAGCTGTCGGCCAGTATCAACAGTCAGGTTTTGACGGTTCAGAATAAAAAACTTTTGAATTCGAAAAAAATCATCAGTGATTACGACCTGAAGGTTGCTCAAAACGAATTGGCCAGTCTGAAGGCCCAGTTTGCTGCAGCCAAGGCTCAGCTGATTCAGGCACGTGATAATTTGTCTTATTGCACGATTAAGAGCCCGGCTGATGGTGTTATCGGTCTTATTCCTTATCGTGTAGGAAGTTTGGTAAGTTCTTCTTCTGCAGAAGCATTGACTACAGTATCCAACATTTCAAATATGTATGTTTACTTTTCCATGACTGAAAAACAGGTTCTGGAAATGACGCGCGAAAAGGGGGGTACCACAAAAGCCATTTCTGAGCTTCCTGAAATCCAGTTGCAGTTAAGTGACGGTAGCCTTTATGAATTGAAAGGTAAGGTTTCAACTCTGGGAGGTGTTATTGACGAGACCACTGGTTCTGTAAGTATGCGAGCTACGTTTGCCAACCCCAATCGTGTTTTGCGCAGCGGTGGATCAGGCTCCGTTTTGGTACCGATTCACATGACAAATGCCATTGTTGTTCCTCAAAAGGCTGTATTTGAAATACAGGATCGTAAATTCGTTTATTTGGTAGGTGCTGACAATAAGGTTAAATCTGTGCAAATTGAAGTCCTTGATCAGAATGATGGTACCAATTATGTGGTTACATCAGGCTTGAAGATCGGTGATCGCATGGTTGTTGAGGGTGTTTCCAGCTTGAAGGAAGGTACAGTAATCAAGCCCATAACTCCCGCACAATCAGAAGCTAAGCAGCGTAAGGCTCAACAAGAAGTTAAGGACGGAAAGATGCCTATGTAATGGCGTGAAGAGTTAAAAGATCAAACTTAGAAAACAATGAAGTTAGATAAATTTATTAATAGACCTGTATTATCCACGGTAATATCCGTGTTGATAGTAATTTTGGGTTTCTTGGGATTGGTTTCGTTACCAATCACTCAGTATCCTGATATTGCTCCTCCTACGGTTCAGGTGTCCACTACATATACAGGAGCCAATGCGCAGACCGTTTTGAACTCTGTGATTGCGCCGTTGGAAGAGGAGATCAATGGTGTTGAAAACATGGACTACATGACTTCTACAGCCACCAATACAGGTTCCGCCACCATCACGATTACTTTTAAGATGGGAACCGACCCTGATATGGCTGCGGTAAACGTGCAAAACCGTGTTTCAAAGGCACAAGGTGTGTTGCCGGCAGAAGTTACCAAAGTGGGCGTCGTTACTTCTAAACGCCAGAACAGTATGTTGATGGTGTTCTCTGTTTATGACGAGAGTGATAAATATCCCGAGACATTTATTGAGAACTACGCCAAAATCAATGTAATTCCTGAAGTTCAGCGTGTGCCGGGTGTTGGTGATGCCATGGTGATGGGTGCAAATTATTCAATGCGTATTTGGTTGAAGCCGGATGTTATGGCCCAATATCACTTAATGCCTTCTGATGTGACTGCAGCTTTGAATGAGCAGAATATCGAGGCAGCTCCGGGTACCATCGGTGAGCGTGAACATCAGACCTATCAGTATACTTTGCGTTATAAGGGACGTTTGCAGGAAGTTAGCGATTTCGAAAATATCGTGATTAAAGCAGATCCTTCTGGACAGGTGTTGCGCTTAAAGGATATTGCAACTGTTGAATTAGGACGTGAGTCGTATGGCTTCAAAAACAGGGTCAATGGCCATAACGGTGTAACTTGTATTGTGTTCCAGGTAGCAGGCTCTAATGCTACAACCATCGTAGAAAATGTTACGAAGTTGTTGGAAGAGTCCAAAAAGGATATGCCTAATGGCTTGAACATCAATATTGCCCAGAACGTAAACGACTTCCTGTTCGCATCCATTCATGAGGTGGTAAAGACCTTGATTGAGGCTTTCATCCTGGTGTTCATCGTGGTTTACGTGTTCTTGCAGGACCTGCGCTCTACGTTGATTCCGACCATTGCCATTCCTGTGGCGTTGATTGGTACGTTCTTCGCCCTTTACATTATCGGCTTTAGTTTGAACTTGCTTACGCTTTGTGCGCTAGTCTTGGCCATCGCGATTGTGGTGGACGATGCCATTGTGGTGGTCGAGGGTGTGCATGCGAAGTTGGATCAGGGCTATACCTCATCAAAGAAGGCTTCTATCGATGCCATGACCGAGCTGGGCGGAGCTATCGTTTCCATTACCTTGGTGATGATGGCCGTATTCATCCCGGTAAGTTTCATGGGAGGAACTTCTGGTACTTTCTATCGTCAGTTCGGTTTGACCATGGCCATCGCCATCGGTTTCTCGGCTCTGAACGCTTTGACCTTGAGTCCTGCCCTTTGTGCCTTGCTGCTGAAGCCGCATGACCCTGATGCACGTAAAAAGTCGACGTTTGTAAGCCGATTCCATACGGCGTTCAATACGTTCTATGATTCTGTGCTCCAACGCTATAAGAAGCGCGTATTGCGTATGATTCAGCGTCCTTGGCTTACGGGCGGTGCTGTAGTGGTAAGTATTGTCTTGTTGGTATTCTTGATGAATGTAACTCCTACGGGTATGGTTCCCGACGAAGATACGGGTACCATCATGGGTGCCGTAACCTTGCCGCCCGGAACTTCACAGGACAGAACAGAGGAAGTATTGAGCCAGATTGACAGTTTGGTAGCTTCCAGTCCGGCTATTCAAAGCCGTACCATGATTTCCGGTTATAGTTTCATCGGAGGGCAGGGGGCCAGCTACGGTTCATTCATTTGTAAGTTGAAACCTTGGGATGAGCGTTCTTTGGCCGAGAGCTCACAGGCCGTGTATGGCAATCTGTATTTGCGCTCCAAAGATTTGTTCAAGGATGCACAGGTTCTTTTCTTCGCACCTCCTATGATTTCTGGTTATGGTGTGACCAATGGTTTCGAGTTTAACTTGCAGGACCGTACGGGTGGTTCTCTTGACAAGTTCTATGACGTGGCCAAGAAGTTCTTGGAAGACTTGAACAAGCGTCCTGAGATTGCCAGTGCGCAGACCTCTTTCAACCCGAGCTTCCCTCAGTACATGGTGGACATTGATGTGGCCCAGTGTAAAAAGGCCGGTTTGAGTCCGAGTGACATTCTGACCACTTTACAGGGATACATCGGTGGTATGTACACTTCTAACTTCAACCGTTTCGGAAAGTTGTACCGCGTTATGGTACAGGCTGATTTTGCCGACCGTACGAATATTGAATCCTTGAAGAAGATCAAGGTCCGTAACGGCAATGAAATGGCTCCCATTACGCAGTTTGTTACCTTGCGTCGTGTGTATGGCCCGGATAATATCAACCGTTTCAACATGTACACGTCCATGAAGGTCAATGGTTCGCCTGCTGATGGCTATACTTCCGGACAGGCCATTAAGGCTATTGAAGAAGTTGCGGCTGAGTCATTACCTCAGGGTTACAGTTTCGAGTTCTCCGGTATCACGCGTGAGGAGCAGAACAGTAGCGGCAGCACTACGGCTATTGTGTTCGTATTGTGCTTCGTATTCATTTATCTGTTGCTGAGTGCCCAGTATGAAAGTTATATCTTGCCGTTGGCCGTATTGCTTTCTATTCCGTTCGGACTTTGCGGTAGCTTCCTCTTTGTTCAGGGTATGGGCGCGCTCAATAACATCTTGCCGATATTGGGAGCTGCATCCAATAATATTTACGTGCAGATCGCTATGATTATGTTGATTGGTCTGTTGGCCAAGAACGCCATCCTTATCGTAGAGTTCGCAAGCGACCGACGTAAGATGGGTATGAGCATTACATGGTCTGCCGTTTTGGGAGCCGGTGCCCGTTTGCGTCCTATCTTGATGACCTCTCTAGCCATGATTATTGGTTTGCTGCCAATGATGTTCTCTTTTGGCGTAGGTGCCAACGGTAACCGCTCGTTAGGTGCCACGGCAATCGGTGGTATGTTAATTGGTATGATTTGTCAGATCTTTATCGTACCGGCATTGTTTGTAATCTTCGAATACGTACAGGAGAAGTTCAAACCAATGAAGTGGGATGATATTGATAATACAGATGCTGAGGCAGATATTGCTCAGTACACTAAGTAAAGAGAATAAATCTGAAGAAATGAAAAAGCAATTATTTTATATATTAGCATCTACCGCGATGTTGTCCAGTTGCCATATATACAGCAACTATGAGCGGCCTGCCAACTTGCCTACAGACAGTCTGTATCGTGATACAGCCAGTGTGGAGGCAGCCATGCAGGCAACCGACACCATTAATTTTGGCAATACTCCGTGGCGTGAGGTCTTTACAGACCCCAAGCTGCAGAGTTTGATAGAGGAGGCTTTGGCCAACAATACCGATATGCGTACTGCGGCCCTGAGCGTACAGCAGGCAGAAGCCGGACTGATGACTTCCCGTCTGGCTTTCTTCCCCTCGCTGTCTTTTAGTCCGACAGGAACCATCTCAAAAGTAGAAGGTAATGCGGCTACAAAGTCCTATACCATTCCGTTGCAGGCCAGCTGGCAGGTTGACTTGTTCGGCTCGTTGCGCAATGAAAAGAAGATGGCCGAAGCATCCCTGCTGGAAACAAAGGCTTATCAGCAGGCCACGCAAACGCAGATTATTGCTTCCGTGGCCAATATGTACTACACCTTGTTGATGCTGGATGACCAGCTCAAGCTGACCAAGGAAACTTCTGACATCTGGAAGCAGAATGTCGAGGCCATGGAGCTGATGTTGCAGGCCGGTGGTATCACCAATGCTGCAGCAGTTTCACAGAGTAAGGGAGCTTATTATGAAGTCTTGACCACGATTCCGGCATTGGAGCAGAATATTCGACAGACAGAGAATTCCTTGTCGGTTTTGTTACATCGTGCGCCGGGGCCTATTGACCGTGGCTCGTTTGCGAGTCAGCAGTTCCCGGCTTCCATGTCTACGGGCGTGCCTGTGCAGCTGTTACAGAATCGTCCGGACGTGAAAGCTGCTGAAATGGCATTGCAGTCTGCTTTCTATCAGACCAACAAGGCTTATTCGGCTTTCTATCCTAATCTGACCATTAACGGTACTTTGGGATGGTCTAACCAGGCTTTGGGTATTATAAAGAATCCTGCCGATTTCCTGGTTCAGGCTGTAGGTTCCTTGGTGCAGCCTTTGTTCCAAAAAGGTCAGCTGAAAGCCAACCTTAAGATTTCAAAGGCACAACAGGAGACGGCATTGCTTAATTTCGAGCAGTCTTTGCTGAATGCCGGTGAAGAGGTCAGCAATGCGCTGACAGCCTATCAGACGGCTATTGATCAGGAGCAGCAGCGTGTAAAGCAGGTGGCTGCTTTACAGGATGCTTATGATCAGACGGAATATTTGTTTTCGCATGGTAATACGACGACCTATCTGGAAAAACTGACGGCTCAGCAGTCTTTGCTCTCTGCGCAGTTGAGCCTGATTTCTGATCGTTTCGACAAGATGCAGGCTGTAGTCAGTCTTTATCAGGCTTTAGGTGGCGGACGTGAATAAGAAGAACCTAAAATACAATATTATGATTAGTCCATTAGCATATGTAGATTCAAAGGCAAAATTGGCTGACAACGTAACAGTCATGCCTTTTGCCTATATTGAAGGTGATGTAGAGATTGGTGAAGGTTGTGTCATTATGCCTTACACCTGTATTCTTGACGGAGCACGAATCGGTAAGAACAATAAGATTTATTCTCATTGTGTAATTGGAGCAGAGCCTCAGAGTTTTCATTATGAAAAGGGAACAAAGAGCTATGTGCAAATCGGCGACGACAATACCATCCGTGAAAATGTGGTCATTGCCCGCAGTAACCATGAAGGTAAAGCCACGGTGATTGGAAATGGTAATTTCCTCATGGATAAGGTACACGTATGTCATGATGTTCAGATACACGATCATTGTGTATTGGGTATTAGCGTAAGTGTGGCCGGCGATTGTGACATACATTCTTGCACGATTCTCTCTTCCGGAGCCGTTATCCAGCACAAGGTGCGTACCGGCATCTTCAGCTTGGTTCAGAGTGGTTGCCGTGTTCAGAAGGACGTTCCGCCTTATGTCATTCTGGGCGGTAATCCGGCTGGATTTCATGGCATCAATGCGGTTATCTTGAAGCACGAAAAGGTTACAGATCGCATCTTGCGCCATATTGCCAATGCTTATCGTCTGATTTATTCCGGCAATTTCAGTTTGCAGGATTCTGTGATCAAGATTAATGAACAGATTCCTATGAGTGATGAAATAAAGAATATTACTCATTTTATTGAAACTTCCGAACTTGGCATCGTTCGTCAGACTGTCGAAGCCGACAAGTAAGACATCTTTATTTTTATTAGTGTAAATTGAAGTGCAAGGTTCTGTGTCTTTACAGATCTTGCACTTTTTTGTGTGTCTTTATACAGTATTCCCTATTTTGTAGTTGGGACAGTTTGAGGTCAACACGAAAATTCAGTTTCGTAGGATTGATGGGGTTGGGGCGTGGCTGAATGAAAAAAAAATTGTATGTTTGCATTCACATAAAAGTCCTGTCGTGAAGCATGAAAGATCAGCCAAGAATCATACAGTTGCCTAAATTTCTGGACCAGCGGGGCAATCTGTCCTTTGTCGAACAGATGAGTCAGATTCCCTTTGTCATTCGTCGGGTTTATTGGATTTACGACGTTCCTGGAGGCGTAATGCGGGGGGGACATGCCTATTTCCGCAACCGGGAGTTTGTGGTGGCTCTTTCCGGCAGTTTTGATGTGGTGCTGGATACTGGAATCGGGCGGCTGACCTATTCCCTCAACCGTTCTTATTATGGCTTGTACGTTCCTAATGGTTGTTGGCGCGAGATGAACAACTTTTCTACCAATTCTTTGGCTTTGGTGCTGGCTTCAACTGATTACGATGAAAGTGATTATGAGTTTGATTACGACCGTTTTAAAACATGGGCATTAAGTCATGAAAGAGAGTAGAGTTTTTGATTGCACGGTGCTGGAGCTGAACAAACATCCCCGCAAGGAAGGTAATTTGACGGTGGTGGAAAACGGGCGCTCGGTGCCTTTCGACGTGCAGCGCGTGTATTATATTTACGATGTGCCGGGCGGTGCCAGTCGTGGCGCCCATGCGCATTATCGGCTGAAGCAGCTGATTGTGGCTGCAAGCGGGAGCTTTTCCGTCACGGTGGACGACGGGCGCGTCAAGCGTACCTTCCTGCTCAACAGACCCTTTCAGGGGTTGTTGATTCCTCCCGGCATCTGGCGCGATTTGAGCGATTTCTCGTCGGGCTCCGTCTGCTTGGTGCTGGCTTCCGAAAAGTACGACGAGGCGGATTACATTCGTGACTATCAGGCTTATTTGCATTATAAGGGAGTAAAATGAAACAGTCGCAGAAGTTTTTGGATTTGGCCGCCGTCACGGCCTTGCATGGTGCCGAAATTCAGCAGGCCGTTAGTCGGGTGGTCTGTTCCGGTTGGTATTTGCGCGGTGAGCAGACCGTCCTTTTCGAGCAGGACTATGCGCGTTACATCGGCTCGCGTTTCTGCGTAGGGTGCGCCAGTGGTCTGGATGCCTTGTATCTGATTTTTCGCGGATATATTGAGTTGGGCGTAATGCAGCCCGGCGACGAGGTCATTGTGCCGGCCCATACGTTTATCGCGTCCATTCTGGCCATTACGGAAAATGGCCTGGTGCCCCGTTTCGTAGATGCGCGAAGCGATAATTATCAGATTGATGACGCGCTGATCGAGGCGCAGATTACCTCCCGAACCAAAGCCCTGTTAATTGTCCATCTGTATGGGCAGTGTGCCTATACGGAGCGCATTGGCGCGCTGTGCCGCCAGTACGGTCTGAAGCTGGTGGAGGACAATGCCCAGGCTCACGGCTGCTGCTATCGGTCGGTCCGTACCGGCAGTCTGGGGGATGCGGCGGGCCATAGTTTCTATCCCGGCAAGAATTTGGGTGCCTTGGGCGATGCCGGCGCCGTCACCACCAGCGACGAGCAGCTGGCTACCGCCATACGTAGCCTTGGCAATTACGGTTCGCAGCAGAAATACGTGTTCCGATATTGTGGTCGTAACAGCCGTATTGATGAAATTCAGGCCGCCGTGCTCGATGTCAAGCTGCGTTATTTGGATCAGGATAATGAACGTCGTCGCGCCGTGGCCGATTATTACCTGGGCCACATCCGTCGGCAGCAGTTCTGCCTTCCCGTGCTGTCCGGCGACCGCTTGAGCCATGTTTTTCACATCTTTCCTGTACTGTGTGAGCGTCGCGACGAGTTGCAACGCTTCTTGGCTTCCCAGGGGGTGCAGACGGTTATTCATTATCCCATACCGCCTCATTGGCAGGAGTGTTATGCGCAGTGGCGCCACCTATCCTTTCCCGTTACGGAGCGGCTGCACCGTACGGAACTAAGCCTGCCCATCAGTCCGGCCATGACCACGCAGCATGCCGCTTTCGTGGTCGATGTGCTGAACCGTTTCTGCTGAGCCGTCCTGCCCCCGAAGCCGTGTTTCCGGTAGCTTTTGGCCTGTTTTCTGGCTATTATGTCTTGTTTTTGTGCCCATGCGCTTTATTATTTGTCGTATTTATCCTATATTTGTAGAAAAGTGAGACGGAGCAGTCGGCCGACGGCATACTCTTGGGAGTGGAACCGTGAAGACAGGACAACATGGAACAGCATTCATGGATTGATAGCATCAGGCAATATTTCCAGGTCCGGGCTTGGGATTTGCAATTTACCGGAAGAACGAGTTTCAGTCGTGGCTTTCACGGAGCGGTCTGTCGGATTATTCTCGTCGTGCGCGATTTTATCCGTCTTGACCTTTCCTCCCGGGCGGCCTCACTGACCTATTCTACGCTTTTTGCTACGATTCCCCTGCTGGCCATTATTTTTGCCATTGCCAAGGGATTTGGGTTGGAAACATTTATCGAGGAGCAGATACGCGAAGCGTTACCCGGCCAGGTGGCCGTGGCCGATACGATTATTGGTTTTATCATTTCGTACCTCAATCATACCAAGGGGGGCGTATTCGTGGGCATGGGGCTGTGCCTGTTGCTTTACACCCTGCTTTCCCTGGTCTACAATATTGAGCAGACGTTCAACCAGATTTGGCAGCTGGATGGTGAGCGCAGCCTGTTTCGTAAGATTACGGACTACACCGCCCTGCTGTTCATCCTGCCCTTGTTTGCCATTATTACTGGTGGCCTGTCCATTTTCATATCTTCGTTTTGGGATGGCCTTCAGGATTACGTCATTATCAGCAGCACTTATGTCGTGCTGGTCGAGTCGTTTCCTTATGCCCTGATGGTATTGGTGATGACGCTTTTCTACATTTTCATGCCCAATACTCAGGTGCGGTTTAAGAGTGCCCTGGTAGGCGGTATTCCTGCCGGCATTGCCTTTCAGGTGGTGCAGTACGTCTACATTCATTTCCAGTTGTGGGTAACGAGTTATAATGCTATCTATGGCTCGTTTGCCGCGTTGCCCCTGTTCATGCTGTGGTGTCAGATTTCGTGGTATATCTGCCTGTTCGGCGCCAGTCTCTGCTATGTGGACCAAAACATCAGGCTTTTCCCCGGTGGCAGGCAGGCCACTTCCGCCACTCCGCTGCATCGAATCTTTTTGGGCGTTCTGGTCATGAATGTCTATTGCCGTCGGTATGTGGCTCGAGAGGCGCCTTGTGGTGTTATTGCGGTGGCGCAGCAGCTTCGGCAGCCGTTGCATCTGGTGCGCAAGGTGGCCCGCGGGCTGGTACAGGCTGGCCTGCTGGTGCCCGTGATCGGTCGGGACGATGAGCCCGAGGTTTACATTCCGGCCGTCGATGCCCACACCATTACCGTGGCCGAAGTGGTTCAGGCTCTAATGGGAGGGACCGATGATTTTCTGGTCACGCCCGATTATGAAGTCCAGTGGAAGGTCTTTGAGCAGATGCAGGCCGATGGCCTGGGGCAGCACACGGCGCAGATTCTGGTAAAGGATTTTGAAAGTGAGATTTTGAAAGACAAAAAATATGATGGAGAGCGATGAAGTTGTAGTCGTGGATTGCGGCTCTACCAAAACCAAGTGGCAGTTTGTATACGCCGATGGTCGTTGGGGCCAAACCCTTGTAGGGCCGGGCATGAACCCTTATCACATGCCGCAGGAGCATTTGTCGGAAATTCTGCAGACCACTTTAGCGGCGGAAGATGTGGATGGTGTGTCGCGCGTCTGTTTCTATGGTGCCGGTTGTCGGGCCGACGGAAGCACACGCATGAAGGCGGCGCTGTCTGCCGTCTTTTCGCATGCGCGGTACATTGAGGTTGAGTCGGATTTGTTGGGAGCGGCCCGTGCCTTGTGCGGTACGGAGGCTGGCATGGCCTGCATTTTGGGCACCGGCGAGGGCAGCGGTCTGTACGACGGCCAGCGTTTGGTCCGTCAGGTGCCTTCGTTGGGTTATATTCTGGGCGATGAAGGCAGCGGCGCCGTGCTGGGTCGCACGTTGGTGGCCGATGTGCTTAAGGGCATTCTGCCCGAACCCATCTGTCGCGCGTTTTACGAGGAGATGCAGGTCAGCCTCGACGAAATTCTGGAACGGGTTTACCGCCAGCCTGAGGCCAACCGTTTTTTGGCCTCGTTTACGCCGTTCTTGAGCCGTCATCAGGACGAGCCGGCCATCCGCCTTTTGGTCCGGCAGGAGCTTAGCCGCTTTGTTGAGCGCAACATCTTGCGCTATGGTCGCCCTGATTTGCCTGTAGGTTTTGTGGGCGGTGTGGCGTTTGGCTTTGCCGGCGAGCTGGAGGAGGTGTTGCGTCAGCACAGCCTGCGGTTGGGCAAGGTGCTGCGTGACCCGATTCCTGGCTTGGTGGCCTATCATACTAAAAAAATATAATCAAGGAGGAGCAACATGATGTCAAATTTTACAGAATCAGAAAGAAGAGAGTTGTTTGCCTATTACCGGCATCTGATTGAAATGGAACGGGACGACTGCGCTTCCGATGTTTGCCGAACCATACGCAATGTTCGGAGTTTTCTGTTGGGGAAGGCTGAAGACGCTGCATTCGACCGCGATGTGTTTGGCTTGCATCCTATACTCAAGTCCATTCATACCAATGAGATTGCCGAAAGCGAAATCGGGCTGAAGGGTGCAGCGCTGGTGGCTGAAATGTTGTTGCCCTGCTTGCAGAAGGAAGAAGATTTGCAGGACATTCAGGCGCATTTCGGCGACGATGTGGCTCGGGTCATGCACGGGCTGTGGCGCCTGCGCTTGTTGTATACCAAGCACGCCAGTGTAAAATCCGACAATTTCCGCAACCTGCTGATTTCGTTTGCCGAAGACATGCGTGTGATTCTGCTGATGATTGCCAACCGCGTCTATGTCATGCGCAACATCAAGGACTGTACCAATCTGGAGGCCCGCGAGAGCGTCTCTTCCGAAGCCGCCTACCTTTATGCTCCGCTGGCCCACAAGTTGGGATTATATAAGTTGAAGAGTGAGTTGGAGGATTTGTCCCTGAAATATCTGGAAACCGAAGCTTACTATCATATCAAGGACAAGCTGAATGCGACCAAAAAGGCGCGTGACGCCTACATCAGCCGTTTCATTGCGCCCATTCGGAAGATGCTCGACGAGGCCGGCCTGAAATATCATATCAAGGGCCGTACCAAGAGCATCCATTCCATCTGGCAGAAGATGAAGAAGCAGAAGTGTCCGTTTGAGGGCGTTTACGACCTGTTTGCCATCCGGATTATTCTGGATGCGCCGCCTGCCAAAGAAAAGCAGCAGTGCTGGCAGGTCTACAGCCTGATTACCGACAAGTATCTTCCCAACCCCAAGCGCCTGCGCGACTGGTTGAGCATTCCCAAGAGCAACGGATACGAGAGTCTGCACATCACCGTTCTGGGACCGGAGGAGAAGTGGGTGGAAGTTCAGATTCGCACCGAACGCATGGACGAAATTGCCGAGCACGGACTGGCCGCGCACTGGCGTTACAAGGGCGTGAAGAGCGAGGAGGGCGGCATCGAAGCCTGGCTGGCCCGGATTCGGGGCGCGCTGGAGTCGGGTGACGACATGCAGCTTATGGACCAGTTCCGGAGTGAACTGCGCGAGGACGAGGTCTATGTCTTTACCCCCAAGGGCGATTTGCTGAAATTCCCCAAGGGAGCCACTGTGCTGGACTTTGCCTTCCATATTCATTCGGATGTGGGTTGCCAGTGTGTGGGCGGACGCATCAATGGCAAGGGCGTGTCCATTCGTGAGCCGCTCCACAGTGGCGATACGGTCGAAATTCTGACCTCCAAGAATCAGCGTCCCGGTCAGGGGTGGCTGAACATTGCGGTGACGGCTCGGGCCAAGGCCCGAATCCGGCAGGCCCTTGGGGCGCGTTTGGCTCAGGAGGCCAGCATAGCCCGCGAGTGGCTGGAGCGTAAGTTCAAAAACCGGAAACTGGCCTGGAATGAGGGATGCGTCAGCCTGTTGATGCGAAAAATGGGCTACAAGGAGGCCCATGAGTTTTATCAGGCCATTACTGACGGACAGTTTGATGGGGCGGAGCTGGCCGAGGAGTATATGGAAATTTGCAAGCGCGAAAACAACCAGTTGGCTCGAGCCATTGCCCCCAGTGCTGATACCTATCACATGCAGGACGGCAGTACCGACAACCCCCTGCCCCCCGGCACTACCGTTATTAACGACCTCCACCAAAAGTCCGTACAGGCCGAGGAGCTGGTGGTGGACCAGGGCAACCTGAAAGGGCTTGACTATCAGTTGGCCAAGTGTTGCCACCCTGTATATGGCGACCCCATTTTCGGGTTCGTCACGGTGGGCGGCGGCATCAAGATTCACCGCGAGTCCTGCCCCAATGCGCCGGCCCTGAAGGAACGCTTTGGCTATCGGGTGATTAAGGCCCGGTGGGCCGGCAAGTCGGGTGGACAGTATGCCATCACGTTGCGGGTGGTAGGTACGGATGATGTGGGCGTGGTGAACAACATCACCTCCGTGTTGGGCAAGGAGCCCAAGGTTACGTTGCGCTCTATCAGCATCGATGCCAACGATGGTCTGTTTTCTGGCATTCTGACCCTGATGGCCGGTAGTACGGAAGGGGTAGAGGCTCTAATTCGTAAAATTTCGGCCATCAAGGGCGTGAAGTCTGTCATGCGAACCTGAAAAATTCTCTCCTAGGTGTGGACTGTATTCAAAACTTTGTAGGGTTGCCCGTACTCCCTGTCGGCCTGGCAGTCTGACAGAGAGTATGGGCAATTCGTTTTATATAATAAGGCATACCTTTGTTTTTGGGGGTATAAGGTCTTTTCCCGTGTCGCGAAGTTTTTCCCGTGTCGCGAAGTTTTTCCCGAGCCGCGAAGAATTTTTTTCGAGCCGCGAAGAATTTTTTTCGAGCCGCGAAGA
>ENA-UONW01002695-UONW01002695.1-human-gut-metagenome-genome-assembly--contig:-CS52-NODE-2695-length-16676-cov-10.302870_pt1 | contig 16676 bp, 17 predicted proteins | sample MGYA00242463_ERZ724010 | MGnify/ENA metagenome assembly ERZ724010 | reverse complement strand
AGGACATGAGCCACCTGAAGGAGGAGCTGGCCGACGAAGGCGAAGACGAGGACCTCAGCATCGAATATGTAGACGAGGACGACATCGAAGACCTCGAAGACTTTGAATACGAGGAAGAGGACTGGGAGGACGACAAGCAATGAGCCGCCTCAGCCCCGACAAACGAATGTTGGAGTATGCATTAAACGATGCATGCTCCGACATTTTTGCTTTCAGCACCACCCGTCACGGTGGTGTCAGCACGGGCACCTATGCCTCGTTGAACTGCACACCCTACACAGGCGACCCGGCCGAGAACGTCCTCCGCAACCAGAAACTGCTTCTGGAAGCCCTGCCGCAACGCCCGCAGGAACTCGTCATCCCCTGGCAGACGCACGGCACGGCCTCCCTCGTCATCGACACCGACTATCTGCAGGCCGACCCGCAGACACGCCACGAACGCCTGCAAGGCATCGACGCCCTCATCACCCGCGAGCGGGGTATCTGCCTCTGCATCTCGACAGCCGACTGCATCCCTATTCTATTGTATGACCAAAGGCACCGCGCCATCGCTGCCGTCCATGCCGGCTGGCGGGGAACGGTGAACCGTATCGTTCGGCACACGTTGGAGCGGATGCAAACGCTCTACGGCACAGAGGGCAAAGACGTGCAGGCTGTCATCGGCCCCGGCATCTCGCTCGCCGCCTTCGAGGTGGGCGAAGAGGTGTACGAAGCCTTCCGCGCCGCCGGCTTCCCCATGCCCTACATCGCCGAATGGCACAACGAAACCCACAAGCATCACATAGACCTGTGGGCCGCCAACCAGCTGCAACTGCTGGACTTCGGCCTGCCCGACACGCAGATAGAGACCGCCGGCATCTGTACCTACACCCGCCACGAAGACTTCTTCTCTGCCCGCAGGCTGGGAATCAAGTCGGGCAGGATGCTGTCGGGAATCATGATTAACCCCTAACAACCCTATGATTATGTACAACCTCACCGTATCCGAAGAACTGAAATCGCGCTGCCCCGAATATCGCGGAGCAGCCGTCTATACCGAAGTGACCAATACACCTCATAGCGAAGGCCTTTGGCAGGAAATAAACGCCTTCACCGAAAAACTGCGTGCCGCCGACACCACCGAAGGCATCAAGCACCAGCCCGCCATTGCCGCCACCCGCGAAGCCTACAAACGCTGCGGCAAGGATCCCAGCCGTTACCGTCCTTCTGCCGAGGCTCTGCGCCGGCGTCTGCTCCGCGGATTGGAGCTGTATCAGATTGATACGCTGGTGGACCTCATCAACCTCGTCTCCCTGCGTACGGGCTACAGCATCGGCGGTTTCGATGCCGACAAGATACAGGGCACCGACCTCTGCCTGGGTATCGGCCGGGCCGAAGAACCATTCGAGGGCATCGGCCGCGGTGTGCTCAACATCGAAGGCTTACCCGTCTTCCGCGACGCCGTGGGCGGTATCGGTACCCCCACCAGCGACAACGAGCGTACCAAGATGGACGTCGGTACCCGCCACATTCTGGCCATCATCAACGGCTACGACGGCGACACCACCCGTCTGCAACAGGCTGCCGAAATGACACAGGAACTTTTAAGGAAATATGCCTCATCCGACGGAGGAAACATCCATTACTTCGAATGAAAACAGTGTTATTCCTCCTCATCAACCTTCTGCTCCCTCTACAGATACAGGCCCAGCAGAAGACAGGCACCTTCTCCAACATGGAGGTGAACCACATCCGAGTGGCTACACCGGGACTGTTCGACAAGAGTAAAACTATCCTGCTGCACCTCGACAGCCTGGGGCAAAAGGACTATTGCTTCCCCCTGCCCGGCGGCAAAGTTATCTCGCCCTATGGACGGGGTGGCGGGCGGCATACAGGTATCGACATCAAGACGCGGGCCAACGACACCATCCGCAGTGCCTTCGCCGGTGTGGTACGCATGTCGAAACCCTACAGTGCCTACGGCAATGTCATTGTGGTACGCCATCCCTCCGGTCTGGAGACCGTCTACAGCCACAACTCCAAAAACCTGGTGCAAAGCGGCGACACGGTAAAGGCCGGGCAGGCCATCGCTCTGACAGGCCGTACAGGACGAGCCACTACCGAGCACCTACACTTCGAAACACGCATCAACGGCCAGCACTTCAACCCCAACATTCTCTTCAACATGAAGGAAGAAAGCCTGCGTCACGAGTGCATCCGCTGCACCAAGAATGCAAACGGCATCGTCGTCAAGCCGGTGTTGAAAAATAACAGTACGAAGTGACACGGTTTTCCAAACGTTTCACTACCTTTGCAAGGCATTTCAATGAACAATTAAAACATATCAATGATAGAAAAACTGATTGTCCTCGAAGATATCGACCCGGTCATCTTTTACGGCGTAAACAACGCCAACATGCAGCTGATCAAGGCCCTTTACCCCAAATTGCGCATCGTGGCGCGCGGTAACGTCATCAAGGTGCTGGGCGATGAAGAAGAAATGTGTGCCTTCGAAGAAAACATCATCAAGCTGGAGAAGCACTGTGCCGAATACAACTCGCTGAAGGAAGAAGCCATCATCGACATTATCAAAGGCAATGCTCCGCAAGCGGAAAAGAGCGGCAACGTCATCGTGTTCAGTGTGACGGGCAAGCCCATCATCCCCCGAAGCGAAAACCAGCAGAAGCTGGTGGATGCCTTCCACAAGAACGACATGGTATTTGCCATCGGTCCGGCCGGATCGGGCAAAACCTACACAGCCATTGCCCTGGCCGTGCGTGCCCTGAAGAACAAGGAAATCAAGAAAATCATCCTCAGCCGCCCCGCCGTGGAGGCAGGCGAGAAGCTCGGCTTCCTGCCCGGCGACATGAAAGACAAGATAGACCCATACCTGCAACCGCTCTACGACGCCCTGCAGGACATGATACCCGCCGCCAAGCTGAAGGAATACATGGAGCTGAACATCATCCAGATAGCTCCGCTGGCCTTCATGCGCGGACGTACACTGAACGATGCTGTCGTCATCCTCGACGAAGCTCAGAACACTACGACTGCCCAAATCAAGATGTTCCTCACCCGTATGGGCATGAACACCAAGATGATTGTGACGGGCGACATGACGCAGATCGACCTCCCCTCCTCGCAGACTTCCGGCCTCGTACAAGCCCTGAAGATACTGAAAGGTGTAAAGGGTATCAGCTTCATTGAGCTGAACAAGAAAGACATCGTCCGTCACAAACTGGTAACACAGATTGTGGAGGCATACGAGAAGTTTGAGAAAGAACAGAAAGCTGAACGCGAACGCCAGAAAGAAGAGAAGAAAAGCCAAAACGACTAACACTAATCAAAATACATAACAGTTATGAAACAAGCGTTAACTAAAACTGATTTCAACTTTCCGGGACAGAAGAGTGTCTATCACGGAAAAGTACGTGACGTGTACAACATCAACGGCGAAAAGCTCGTCATGGTAGCAACCGACCGTATCTCGGCCTTCGACGTCATCCTGCCGAAAGGTATCCCCTTCAAGGGCCAGATGCTGAACCAGATTGCCGCCAAGTTCCTCGATGCCACGACCGACATCTGCCCCAACTGGAAGCTGGCTACACCCGACCCGATGGTAACCGTCGGCGTAATGTGCGAAGGTTTCCCTGTAGAAATGATTGTTCGCGGTTACCTCTGCGGCTCGGCCTGGCGTGCTTACAAGAGCGGTGTTCGTGAAATCTGCGGCGTACGCCTGCCCGAAGGAATGAAGGAGAACCAGAAGTTCCCCGAACCCATCATCACTCCGACGACCAAAGCCGAAATCGGTGAACACGACGCCGACATCTCCAAGGAAGAAATCCTGGCCAAGGGTCTGGCTACTCCCGAAGAATATGCCCTGCTGGAGAAGTACACACTGGCCCTCTTCAAGCGTGGTACAGAGATTGCTGCCGAGCGTGGCCTCATCCTGGTAGATACGAAATATGAATTCGGCAAGCACAACGGCCAGATCTATCTGATGGACGAAATCCATACACCCGACTCCAGCCGCTACTTCTACAGCGAAGGCTACGAAGAGCGTTTCGAGAAAGGCGAACCCCAGAAGCAGCTCTCCAAAGAATTCGTACGCGAATGGCTGATGGACAACGGCTTCCAGGGCAAGGAAGGCCAACAGGTTCCCGAGATGACCGACGAAATCGTGACCTCTATCAGCGAACGCTACATCGAACTGTACGAACATATCACCGGTGAGAAATTCGTTCGCGAAGCTGCTGAAGACATTGCTGCCCGTATCGAAAAGAACGTAACGGAATACCTGAGCAAGTAACACAAGCAGTCTGGAAGCGTACCTGCTTCTGACACCTATTACGCGGATTACGCGGAATGACACGGATTACGATAATCCGCATTCCACGTAATCCGTATTTTTTTGGATTCCCCAACGCATCCTGCAGTTGAATTATCAACCTGATTTACTTGCCACAAACTTATGATACCCTCAAAAATAAGGGAATAGAAGGATATGTTGGAAAATATACCATAAGATGCACACGGAACTACTTATTTTCTTAACTTTGCGCAAGAATATACCCCAATTATGGATTATCCACAAGAACATATCAAACCATACGGTGAAGAAGGGACGAAAGCTGTACAGGTCGAGCGCATGTTCAACCACATCGCTCCTACGTACGACCAGCTGAACCATACCCTCTCGATGGGTATCGACCGAAGCTGGCGCAAGAAGGCTATCCGTACGCTCCGCCCTTACAGCCCCCAACGCATGCTGGACATAGCTACCGGTACCGGAGACTTTGCCATCCTGGCCTGTCGCGAACTGCAGCCGCAGTCGCTTGTCGGTACCGACATTTCGGAAGGCATGATGGAAGTGGGCCGTGAAAAGGTACGTCAGGCAGGTCTTGCAGATACGATATCTTTCGCCCGCGAAGACTGTACGGAGCTTTCTTTTGCCGATGCCACGTTCGATGCAGTGACCGTCGCTTTCGGTGTCCGTAACTTCGAACATCTGGATACGGCACTCGGCGAAATGTGCCGCGTACTCCGTCCCGAGGGACATCTGGTCATCCTTGAACTGTCTACGCCCGACCGTTTTCCCATGAAGCAGCTCTTCACCCTCTATTCCAAAGTCGTGATGCCGGTTATCGGCAAACTGATATCCAAGGACAACAGTGCTTATACCTACCTTCCCGAAAGCATCCGTGCCTTTCCGCAGGGAGAGGTGATGCAGCAGGCCATCCGGCAGGCCGGGTTCAGTCAGGTACGCTTCCGGCGACTGACATTCGGCATCTGTACCCTTTATGTAGCAACCAAATAAATCTACCTTTCAATTATGGACAAATACGGTTTAATCGGCTATCCGCTGAAGCATTCGTTCTCCATCGGATACTTCAACGAAAAATTTCAATCTGAAAACATCGATGCTGAATACGTGAACTTCGAAATTCCACGTATCGAAGATTTTATGGAAGTTATCGAAGAGAATCCCAACCTTCGCGGGCTCAACGTAACCATTCCCTACAAGGAACAGGTCATCCCCTATCTGGACGAACTGGACAAGGATACCGCCAAGATAGGAGCCGTAAACGTCATCAAGATCATTCCACAGGCCAAAGGGAAAGTGAAACTGGTAGGTTATAATTCGGATATCATCGGCTTCACACGTTCCATCGAACCGTTGCTGCAACCTCATCATACGAAAGCCCTCATTTTGGGAACGGGAGGAGCTTCGAAAGCAGTTTTCCACGGATTGGCCAATCTGGGTATCCGCTCCACTTTCGTATCGCGTACCAAGAAAAATGATGAGGTGCTGACCTATGCCGAACTGACACCTGCAATCATGCAGGAATATACCGTCATCGTGAACACTACCCCGCTGGGTATGTATCCCAAGGTTGATTTCTGCCCGGATATTCCCTACGACCAACTGACGCCGAAGCATCTGCTCTACGACCTGTTGTACAACCCCAGTGAAACGCTTTTCATGAAAAAGGGTATGGAACAGGGAGCTACCGTAAAGAACGGGCTGGAAATGCTGCTGCTTCAGGCATTTGCAGCATGGGAAATATGGAACCGATAAGACAGTTTCTGTAAAGTGGTGGAACGGATACGGCAATTATTGGCTGAAATCAGCCGGGGAGTCTACGAGAAAGAGAATGAGATAGCCCTGTCTCTGCTTGCTTCATTGGCAGGCGAAAGCATCCTGTTGCTTGGTCCTCCGGGAGTGGCCAAGTCGATGGTAGCCCGGCGGCTCAAGCTGGTATTCTCTGGGGCACGTGCATTCGAATATCTGATGTCCCGTTTCTCTACTCCGGACGAGATATTCGGCCCGGTCAGTATCAGCCGGCTGAAAGAAGCAGACAAATACGAACGCATCGTCCAAGGTTACCTGCCTTCTGCCGACATCGTATTCCTGGATGAAATATGGAAAGCAGGACCTGCCATACAAAACACACTGCTGACTGCCATCAATGAAAAGGTGTTCCGCAACGGGGACAACGAACTGAGACTGCCCCTGAAACTGCTGGTCGGGGCAAGCAATGAACTGCCAGCCCATGGCGAAGGGCTCGAAGCTCTTTGGGACCGTTTCCTGCTCCGCATCGTTTGCCACAGCATACAGGACGAAGCCATCTTTCACCGTATGCTGCTGGATGATACGGAACAGGACGAAGTAACCGTTGCTCCCCATCTGCAAATCACAGAAGAAGAATACACGGTATGGCAACAACACATCCGAACCCTTCCCGTTCCTCCTTCTCTATTGGAATGTATTACAGACATACGCCGACAGTTGTCCAGCATGGAAATTCCGCAAAGCGATCTCCGGCGCAACATTTACGTCAGCGACCGCCGTTGGAAACACATCGTCAGACTATTAAAAGCATCGGCTTTTCTGCACGACCGGACGGAAGTTCATACCGAAGATCTCTTGGTAATTTACCACTGTCTGTGGAACGAACCCGAAGAGTTGCCCGCTCTGCGCCAGCTTGTCATCCGTTCCCTTTTTGCCCGGCAAGAGAAACAGATCGCTTCCATTGCACAGACATTGAAGAGTAACCTGAAATCCTATTCTGCCCGTCAGGCATTGGAGAAAGCACGTCATAGCCGGAACCACCGGGATGATGACCTCCTGATTGTCGACCACTTCTACTTTCAGCTCGAGAACCATGGTACCGGCCATACCTTCATCTTTCTGGCCGACTTTATGGGGATGGACAATCATCAGCCCCAGAACGCACCTCACATAGGTGTCATGTATACCGACCCGCTTCATCCCGAACGCACACTAATCCGCACGTTTGCAGACAGCAGACAGATGAAAGCCAAAGACGCCAGACAAGTACGCCTCTACCGCGACGACCGTTATCTGTACATCGACGGTGTGCGTTATGGTTTGCGCCGTCTCCGGCCGGGCGAGAAACAGTCCGTAGGCCAACCGTTGAAACCGGTTGCCGACCACGACTACGAAGCGGAACTGGAGGAAGCCAACCACTCCATCAGCCAACTGGCTCACCAACTGTATACCAACCTGTTCCTTTGCGAAGCCGATAAAAAAGAAATCGAACAACACGTGGCAAACCTGCGCAAACAAATTGCGTTTGCCCGACTGGATGCCCGCAAACTGCTGTACGGCGATGAGGCATGAGCAGTCATTCTATACTCAAATACTGGAACATTACCTCTCGACAGGCGAATTTCTGGAAACCGGCAGTACCGAACCGCTCTACACCTACCTGCGTTCGGTAATGGAAAATCCGGTCATCAAGGTTCAAGTTCTGTCCGATGAGATATGCGCACGTGTCTTCTATGATACTTTAAGCCAGTTCATCCTACAAAACCTGGAACGCGAAAAATACAACTATCAGCGGAAACAGTCGGAAGAGAAAAGCCGCCAACTCATCACCCAATGGACACACGACCGCAAACGGGACGGCTGGCAGGCACTGATCGAAGAACTGGACAACCGCTACAGCCGCCATGGCTTCCAGGCACCCTTTTACCGGCAGGTATTCAGTAAAGAAGAAAATATTGACGACGACATTCTGTGGGAAAAACTGGCTGATGACTGGCGGGAAGCCATGCAGCGCCAACTGGCTGAAGAGAAAGAAGCCGAGATAGAGAATTATCGGGAAAGCCTTGAGCGCCGCCTGTCTTCCAACCTGCGGAACATACCTTCCTACCTGCAACAGAACCGGATAGAAAAAGATGAATTCCTGCAGACATGGGGCATGATGAACGGATTGTGGAACACCTGTGACTTTGAACGCCTGCGCAAAATCGTACGGATACAAAAAGAGTTTCCCCAGATTGTCGAAATGGCCAATGCCATGGGACGTACTGCCCACGAAGACGGGCAAGAATGCATCTTCATGACCGAAGGTGATACCTGCAGGCTGGAACACGCATCGCAATGCGACATCGCAGGCATCACTGTCAGCAACGACCTGAACAATCTCCTTCCCATAGAAATGGCCTATTGTTCCGACAAGGAATTGGAAGGCATCTTTATCGACCGGTTCCTGACAAAGAAATTGCAGACCTTCCGCTGCCAATCGGAAAACAGCCAGCCTGCCCGACGTCTGCAAACGCATCCCGCGCAACGGAAAGGCCCTATGATTGTCTGCCTCGACACTTCGGGCAGTATGACGGGCATACCTGAAAGAGTGGGACACTCCACCCTGATCAAATTGTTGGAAATAGCCGACCGGCAGAAGCGCGACTGTTTCCTCATCGCCTTCTCCGTCTCCATCCAGCCCATTGATGTCCGTAAGGAACGGGCCAGCCTGCTCAGTTTCTTCAGCCGGACGGCATGCGGCGATACCGATGCAAGCCGCATGATGAAAAAAGCCTTCGAACTTCTCCAGTCCGGGAAAGACTACCGGAATGCCGACGTCCTATGGATCAGCGACTTCCGCATTCCCCTCACTTCCTCTTCCCTTTTGCAGCAACTGCAGGAAATACGCCTCAACGGGACACGCTTTTATGGACTGCAGACTGGAATCGCCGACCACGACTGGACACCCTACTTTGACCGTATCTGGAGAATCGGTTACAATTCTCCTCGACGTTATTGACTATATATCAAAACAAAATTGTACATTTGCCCTCTGACAGACCAATAACAAGGATATGAAAAAAGCTATCAAATACAGCTCGATTGTTCTCATCGTATTTGCCGCACTCCTGGTGGGCGCCGGTTACTACATGCTGGACTATGCACTGAAACCGGAAGGGCTCGTCAGCCGCAGCCGCAACACGGAGGGCTCGCTGGAATATATGAAACAGGATTATCCGGAAGTAGGCCGCTGGATAGACAGTCTCCAGACGGCCGGAGCGCTTCGTGACCTCTATATCGAAAACGACGAAGGCCGGCGTCTCCACGCTCTCTATGTACCGGCCGCCGACACTACCCGGCACACGGCAGTCATCGTCCACGGCTATACGGACAACTCCATCCGTATGATGATGATAGGTTACCTCTACAGCCGCCAGTTGGGTTACAACATCCTTTTGCCCGACCTGTACGGACACGGGATGAGTGAAGGTACCGAGGTGCAGATGGGTTGGAAAGACCGTCTCGACGTGTTGCGCTGGACAGAGGAAGCCAACGAGCTTTTCGGCGGGAACACCCAGATGGTGGTACACGGCATCTCGATGGGAGCCGCTACGACCATGTGTGTATCGGGCGAAGTGGAATATGGTACATACCGGCAGCCTTTCATCAAATGTTTTGTGGAAGACTGCGGTTACACCAGCGCCTGGGACGAATTCAAAGGAGAACTGAAGAACCAGTTCGGCCTGCCTGCCTTCCCCCTGCTGCATGTAGCCAGTGCCCTCTGCAACATGAAGTATGGCTGGAGCTTTCAGGAAGCCTCTCCGCTGGAGCAGGTCAGAAAATGCCACCTGCCCATGCTCTTCATCCACGGCGATGCCGATACATTTGTACCGACGTGGATGGTACATCCGCTGTACGAAGCCAAGCCCCAACCCAAGGAACTCTGGATAGTACCCGGTGCCGAACATGCCGTCGCCTATAAAGAGAGTCCTGAAGTCTATACCCGTAAAGTCAGCGATTTTGTAGGAAAATACATTCACTAAAACAACAAGCCTATCCATGAAACGAACGATAACCTCCATTCTCTTCCTTTATTTAATAGGGATGATTGCCTGGGCCCAAACGGTCTATACGCCCGACAACCTGCCCAAAGTACATCTGCAAGACAAGACCCGCTACCTGTGTGACCCCGAAAACATACTCGACATGGCAGCCCGCGACAGCATCGACCGCATGCTTTATGCCCTCGAGCAGCAGACCGGTATCCAGACTGTAGTGGCCGTAGTACCCACCATTGGCGAAGCAGACTGCTTCGACTTCTGCCACCAGCTGCTCAACTCATGGGGTGTGGGACAGAAAGGAAAAGACAACGGTCTGGTCGTCCTGCTCGTCACCGACCAGCGGTGCATCCAGTTCTATACCGGCTATGGATTGGAAGGTCCCCTGCCCGACGCCATCTGCAAACGCATCCAGACACGCTACATGATACCCTATCTGAAGGACAACCGATGGAGTGAAGGCATGGTGGCCGGCATCCGCGCTACCTGTGCCCGCCTGGACGGTTCGATGGAAAACGACTTGCCGGCCGACGGAAACGGCAACGAAGCAGGCAGCATCTTTCTGGTGCTTCTCGGCATCGTAGCAATCGGTGTATTCCTTGCAGTCATGGCCATGCACGCAGCTTCCAAATGCCCCCAGTGCGGCCAGCACAAACTGCAACGCAGCTCCAGCCGCCTCGTGGCACGCCGTAACGGCGTCAGGACGGAAGACGTGACCTACACCTGCCGCAACTGTGGCCACCAGGTAGTGCGACGCCAGCAGTCCTACGACGACAATTATCGCGGACGGGGCGGTCGTGGCGGAGGCCCCTTCATCTTCGGAGGCGGAGGAGGCGGCTTCGGTGGAGGCGGAGGATTCGGAGGCAGCTTCGGCGGAGGTATGGGAGGCGGCGGAGGAGCCGGTTCCCGCTTCTAGAAACTGCTGCAAACAACCACGTAACGCATACAAACAACCATAAACATCCGTATACAGATTTTTCTGTATCCCACAACAAACATGAAAAGCGCTATTACACTTATTTTTACATTGTCATTAGTAATGATTGCCGGAAACATGCAGGCACAGAAACGAACCATAGCTGTCACCGGACAAGTAGTGGAACAAGACACCCGAACGCCCGTCGAGGCTGCAACCGTGCAGCTTCTGGCCCTTCCCGACAGTTCGCAGGCGGCCGGGCATACCACAGACAAGGACGGACGGTTCAGCCTGCCGCGTGTCAAACCGGGCAACTACCTGCTGAAGGTATCGTTCATCGGATACACCACGCTGTACCGTCCTGTCAAGCTGACCGGCAAATCTCCGGTAAAGAACAATCTGGGCGTCCTGCCACTGGCTACGGATGCCATCATGCTGGCCGAAGCCGTAGTTACGGCCGAAGCCCCTCCCGTAGTGGTCAATGCAGACACCACGGAGTATAACGCATCGGCCTACCGCGTAGCCGCAGGCGACATGCTGGAAGAACTCGTCAAGCAGCTTCCCGGAGTGGAAATTGACGAGAACGGGAAGATTACCCTCAACGGGGAAGAAATCAAGAAGATTATGATCAACGGAAAGGAGTTCTTCGGAAACAATACCGACATGTCCATGAAGAACCTGCCGGCCGATGCTGTCAAGAAGCTGAAAGCCTACAAGGAGAAAAGCGACCACGAACGCCTCACCGGCATCAAGGACGGCAACGAGACACCGGTACTGGACCTGACCCTGAAAAAAAACAGCGGCTGGATGGGCAATCTGAACGGCGGTTACGGCACCAAAGACCGCTACGACGGCAATGTCAACGTAAACCACTTTACCGATGACATCAACCTGTCCTTTATAGGAGCGGCCAACAATACCCGCCGCAGAGGGAACGGCGAACAGACCCAGCAGAGCGGAGGCGTGACCTATGCACGCAAAAGCAAGACACTCAACATCCGGGGAAACGTCAACTATAACCACTCCGTCAACGAAACCCATACGCAGACCGATGCCGAAACCTTCCTCGGCGACGAGTCGACCTTCTCCAACCGCCGCTCGGACAACGGCAACGGCGCACACGGCCTGAGCGGAAACGCTTGGGTGGAATGGAAGGCTGACAGCCTGAACACCCTGAGCGCCTACTTCAACATGAGCTACAACAACGGCGACTCGTGGAGCGAAAGCTGGAGGAAGAACAGCGACAACGACCGGAACGACATCAACGAAACGACCTCGTCCAGCCGCGGCGACAGCCACGGACACAACATCAACGGCGGCTTCTCCTACTACCACCGCTTCAAGAAGGCCGGACGAAACTTCTACGCCAACATCGGGTTCGGCAGCAGCAACAACGAAAGCAGCCGCTACGACCGCTCCTACTCGCAATTCTTCCTGCAAGACAGTATTTCGGACATCGAGCGGGACACGCGGAGCAAGGGGAACAACCTGAACTGGACACTGTCGGCCGGCTACATCGAACCGCTGTCCAAGCACTACCGGCTGAGCGTGAACTACAGCTTCTACACCCGTACGGGGCTGTCGCAGTCGCTGGCCTACGACAGCATCAACTATCCCGACCGTACCAACCACAGCTACAACGACCACCTGAGCTCGAAGGTGGAAAACAGCTACGGAAGCCACAACATCGGCCTCTCGCTGCAGGGCGACCACACGCAATGGACACCCGAACGGAAGGGCCTCATCTACAACGCAGGCGTCACACTGACTCCCAATACCAGCAAAAGCGAAACGACCATCGGTCCCAACACGGGAAAAGACCTGCCCAGGCAGCACACGCTGAACTGGTCGCCCCGCGTGACGGCCGACTATTACTTCTCGCGCCACGAACGCATCAACATCCGGTACAACGGACAGAGTTCGGCGCCCAGCCTGCAGGACCTGCAGGAAGTCATCAGCGTGACCGACCCCATGAACCTGCACTACGGTAACCCCAACCTGAAGCCGTCGTTCGCCAACAACGTCAATGCCGGCTACGAACGCTACTCCACCAAAACCATGCGCAGCTTCCGCATCCGCGCCAACTTCAGCAATACGCTGAACTCGATAGCCAACCGCATGACCTACGACAAGAGTACGGGCGCACGCACCTACCACAAAATAAACCTCAACGGCAACTGGCGGACGGACGCCAACCTGTCGTTCGACACACCGCTGAAGAACAAGAAATTCACCCTCAGCACAGGCGCCTCGGTGGCCTACAACAACCAGGTGGGTTACCTCTCCGTGGGAGGAGGCGACTCCGAACTCAGCACCACGCGCAACCTCTCGACCAGCGAACGGGTGCGTGCCTCCTACCGGAGCGACAAGTTCGACATCGCCCTCAACGGGCACTTCCGATACAACAAGGCCAACAACGACAAGCAGCCGGGCAGCAACCGCGAGACCTTCGACTACACGCTGAGCGGAAACACCCACATCCGCCTGCCCTGGGATGTCGAGCTGTCCACCGACCTGTCGTGGCGCATCCGCGAGGGATACAGCGGAAACGCCGGGCGCGACGAGCTGTTGTGGAACGCACAGATCAGCAAGCGTTTCCTCAAGAAGAAGCAGGCCATGGTGCGCCTGCGCGTGTTCGACATCCTGCAACAGCAGAACAACCAGACACGCAGCGTCAGCGCCAACGGCATCACCGACACCACCAGCAACATGCTGACGAGCTATTGCATCCTGAACTTCACCTACCGCTTCAATACCTTGGGCGGGCGGGGTGGAAGACACCGATAAACGAGAACAAACAAAAAAGAAAGATTCATTAAACTAAAAAAAAGGAGAACTGAACATGAAGAAAGTAACCATCATCGCTATCGTGGCCGTAGTGGCCATCATTGTCTTCTGGGCCATCAGCGGCTACAACAGCCTCGTCGGCATGGACGAGAACGTCAGCAACCAGTGGGCCAACGTGGAGACGCAGTACCAGCGTCGTGCCGACCTCATCCCCAACCTGGTGAACACGGTCAAGGGCTATGCCGCCCACGAAAAGGAGACGCTGGAAGGCGTCATGGCCGCCCGCAGCCAAGCCACCCAAATCAAGGTGGACCCCACGGACCTGACGCCCGAAAAGCTGGCCGAATACCAGAAGGCACAGGGCCAGTTGGCCACCGCCCTGGGCCGCCTGCTTGCCATCACCGAAAACTATCCCGACCTGAAGGCCAACCAGAATTTCCTGGAGCTGCAGGCCCAGCTCGAAGGCACGGAGAACCGCATCAACGTGGCCCGCAAGAACTTCAACGACGCGGCCAAAGCCTACAACACCGCCATCCGCCGTTTCCCCAAGAACATCCTCGCCGGCATGTTCGGCTTCGACAAGCGCGCCTACTTCGAGGCAGCCGAGGGTGCCGAGCAGGCTCCGCAGGTGCAGTTCTAAATACATTTTATTGCAACACCAGCCGGTGTCTCCTACCAAGTAACGGTCGTTTCCTTTGAAGGGAACGGCCGTTACCTTTAAAGGGGAACGCCTGTTTCCTTCAAAGGGAACGACCGTTTCCACCCACTGGGAACGAGCGTTTCCTCATACAGGAAACGGCGTTATCTCCCATATTGCGGAGAGCGGAAGGCAGAATATCGAGAAAATGCCTGCCAATAGAGTAGGCTATCTGCCGAATAATTGTTACTTTTGCATATTCAATTGAACAAAAATACATTATCTCATGAGTAATCAACGATACATGATGCGCGGCGTAAGCGCATCGAAAGAGGATGTTCACAACGCCATCAAGAACATCGACAAGGGCATTTTCCCGCAGGCCTTCTGCAAGATTATCCCCGACATACTGGGCGGCGACCCGGAGTATTGCAACATCATGCACGCCGACGGCGCAGGCACCAAGTCGTCGCTGGCCTACCTGTACTGGCGGGAGACGGGCGACCTCTCGGTGTGGAAAGGCATCGCGCAGGACGCGCTCATCATGAACATCGACGACCTGCTCTGCGTGGGCGCGGTGGACAACATCCTCGTTTCCTCCACCATCGGACGCAACAAGCTGCTGGTGCCGGGCGAAGTCATCTCCGCCATCATCAACGGCACGGACGAACTGCTGGCCGAGCTGCGTGAAATGGGCGTGGGCGTCTATGCCACGGGCGGCGAGACGGCCGACGTGGGCGACCTGGTGCGCACCATCATCGTGGACTCTACCGTGACCTGCCGCATGAAGCGCGCCGACGTCATCAACAACGCCAACATCCGTCCGGGCGACGTCATCGTGGGCCTCGCCAGCTACGGACAGGCTACTTACGAGAAGGAATACAACGGCGGCATGGGCAGCAACGGCCTGACCTCGGCCCGCCACGATGTCTTTGCCAAATACCTGGCAGAGAAATACCCGGAGAGCTACGACAAGGCCGTGCCCGACGAACTGGTGTACAGCGGCAAGCTGAAGCTGACCGACAAGGTAGAAGGCAGTCCGCTGGATGCAGGCAAGCTCGTCCTCTCGCCCACCCGTACCTATGCGCCGGTTGTCAAGAAGCTGCTCGACGCCCTGCGCCCCCAGATTCACGGTATGGTACACTGCTCGGGCGGCGCACAGACCAAGGTGCTGCACTTCGTGGGCGACAACTGCCGCGTCATCAAGGACAACCTCTTCCCCGTACCTCCCCTGTTCCGCACCATCAAGGAGCAGAGCGATACCGACTGGGCCGAGATGTACAAGGTATTCAACATGGGACACCGTCTGGAAGTTTACCTCTCGCCCGAGCATGCCGAGGAAGTCATCGCCATCTCGAAGTCGTTCAACATCGACGCACAGGTCATCGGCCGCATCGAGGAGAGCGACAAGAAGGAGCTGATTATCCGTTCGGAGTTCGGTGAGTTCAGGTATTAATGAAAGATATTGAGCGCTATGGGCTATGTAGTCATTGTTCTGATTGTGGTGTGTGTATTGGCTTGGGGGCAATATTACCGGAGCAATACCCGCCGCAAGAAGAAATAAAAACAAGGTAAAAGAGAGAAACAACACTCCAAGGTCATGAAGAAAACTCTTGGAAAGCTCATTCTGTATGTCATACTGTGGATTGTAGCAAGTGCCGCACTGAGCGTTGTAGCCACACGCATCGGTTCAGACTATCTGCACAGCCTGGCTGTCATAGGTCCGCCCATGGTGGTAGGTTACCTGTCCAGTCTCGAAGACGGAGAGGAGAAAGGCCGCCGGTGGCGGTGGTGGCGGTTGGTGTTGCTGACAGGCATAGTCACCACAGCGTTCTGGCTGCTTGAGAAATTAGTGTAACAAGAACAACTCTTCAAGATAAGAATTATGGAACGAGAACATCAAGGTTGCCTGATAGGTATTGGCATGGTAGCCGTCTGTGGAGCTATCCTTTTTGTGGCTTACAAGTGGGATATTCCATTCCTGAAGTGCGTCTGCTACCTGTTGCCGGCTCTCATCGGATCCTACATAGGCAGCCAGTATTTCAGCAACGAGGAGCAGCGGGTGAAGAACCGCTTCTCGCGCCGGACGTGGAGTTGGCTTGTTGTCGGTTTTTTCCTGCTGGCTGCATTGCTGGCGTGGCTGTTTGAGGGGAGGTTGTGGTAAACCAATAAACAGACAGAGATATGAAACATTTGCTCAAAGTCATTCTTGTGGCCGTTGTCATCCTTGCCTTCTGCTTCGGC
>ENA-UONW01002693-UONW01002693.1-human-gut-metagenome-genome-assembly--contig:-CS52-NODE-2693-length-16691-cov-5.047848_pt1 | contig 16691 bp, 14 predicted proteins | sample MGYA00242463_ERZ724010 | MGnify/ENA metagenome assembly ERZ724010 | reverse complement strand
AGATGCGGGCTTTTTCTAGTATTGTCCCGGCGGGGGATTCGATCCGAGCGGGAGTGAATGGAGCGCCGGGGGCGCTCCAGAGCCGCGAGGCGGCCCGCACCGCCGTGCGGGCGAATCCACCCGCCCCCACCAAGAAATAAACCCGCATCGTAAGATGCGGGTTTATTTCTTTCTATGGGGTTTTTCGCGGCAAAGAGAATGTCGTCATCAGGAAAGAAGGATGCGGTCGTTATCGAGCGCGGCGCCCGTGCCGGATTTGAAGCGCTCGAGCAGATCGTTTACCTCCATATGAGCGCGTTCCGCCCCGCTGACATCCAGAACGATTTGGCCGTTATTCATCATCAGCGTCCGATTGCCGAGAGCGAGCGCGGCGCGCATATTATGCGTTACCATCAGGCATGTCAGCTTCTGCTCGGCCGCGATGCGCGTAGTCATGGCCAGAATTTTCTCTGCCGCACCCGGATCGAGCGCTGCCGTGTGCTCGTCGAGCAGAAGGAGCTTGGGCTTTGCTATCGTCGCCATCAGGAGCGTCAGCGCCTGGCGCTGACCGCCGGACAGAAGTCCCACCGGCTGCCGCAGACGGTCTTCCAGCCCCATATCCAGCTCACGCAGCTGTTCGCGGAAATATTCGCGGTCACGGCGGCGAATCTGCCCCAGCCAGCCGCCGCGTCCGGCGGCAAGCGCCAGATTTTCTTCGATCGCCATGCCCGGCGCGCTGCCGCGCATCGGATTCTGAAACAGACGGCCGATGACTTTGGAGCGCCGGTGCTCCGGCCAGAACGTTACGTTTTGGCCGTCGAGCAGGATCTTTCCGCTGTCCGTCAGAAAGTTTCCGCCGATCGCTCCGAACAGCGTGGACTTTCCGGCGCCGTTCGCGCCGATGATGGTGACAAAATCTCTGTCCGGCACGCTGAGCGACAGATCGTGCAGAGCGCATTTCTCATTGACCGTTCCGGGATTGAAAGTTTTGGAAATACTCTTCAGCTCCAGCATGCGTCTCAGTCCGCCTTTCTCTGTATCCGGCGCCGGATGACCGGCAGCTGCGTTTTAAGATAGGGAACGGAAATGGCGAGCACGACGATGACAGCCGAAACGAGCTTCAGCATGAATGCCGGCATATCCAGCCGCAGCGCAATGGTATAGACCAGCCGGAAAATTATCGCGCCCAAGACCGCGCCCACCGCGCGCAGGAAGATCCCGCCGCGGCCGAGGACGGTGCTGCCGATCAGGAGCGAGGCCAGCGCAATGGTCACCATGCCCTGCCCGATGTTGATATCCGCCGCCTTTTGATACTGCGCGAGCAGGCAGCCGGACAAAGCCGTGAAACTGCCCGCGATGCACAGACCGACCGTTGTGGTTATCGCCGGGTTGATGGACGACGAGCGCACCATGTCCGGATTGTTGCCGGTAGCGCGGATCGCAAGCCCCATTCGGGTGCGGAGGAACAGCGTCAGAAACAGGACGATTAGCGCCGCCGCAGCGAGAGCGGTCAGAAGCTTATACTGCCCGGCCAGCGGAGTGCCGGCCAGCGCGGATTTCATCAGAGAGAACACCGTCTGCGTTTTGTTGAGACTCAGCAGCGACGCGCCGCCCATAATGGCAATGTTGATGGAATACAGCGCCGCATTTACGATGATGCCGGCCAACAGGCTGTTGATGCCCATGCGCGTCTGCAAAACGGAAACGATCAGCCCGGACAGCAGCCCCGCGGCCATTGCCGCGAAAATCGCCAGTATCGGATGCCCGGCCATCGCGGTGACAGCGCCGGTCACCGCTCCCAGCGTGAAGCAGCCGTCCGTGGAAAGATCACAGACGTTCAGCATCGAATAGCTCAGATACAGCGCCAATACGGTCACGGAGGAGATCAGCCCCAGCTCCAGCGCCGTCTGTATCAGACCGAAAACACTCGATAGATCCATGGTGGTTTTCCTCTTTCTGCTTTTTTGAAATTTGCCCGGAGCCGGATATACGACCGGCTCCGGGCGATCGGTTTGTTTTGCCGGATCCGGCTTCAGATCAGGATCACGAGAAGCTCTCCGCCGTCGTCAGCGTGGCGATCTTGGTGCAGTACGGCGCAAACGCCTGGGAGAGCGCGTCAAAGTCAAGACCCAGCCCGGCGCAGGTTTCCGTGTTGATGGTGGCGGTGCCATTATCAAAGGTCCGTACCGGCGTGGAGGAAGGATCTGCGCTGTTCAAAAGAATGTCCGCGATCATGTCCGCCGTCTCGCGGCCGAGGTTTGCGTAGTCCACACCATAACCGAGGAACGCGCCGTTGAGCGCGAAGGAGTCGGCGCCGGTGTACTGCGGGATGCCCGCATCGATGAACGTCTCGTAAATGGCAAGCTCGGCTTTCATGATGGAGTTGTCGGTCGGGGTAAATATGGCGTCAACGCCGTCGGCAACCATGGCCTGCGCAGCCAGCATGACTTCGTCCGCCGTGCTGCCGGTGTGTTCAACATATTCGATCCCGTTCTCGTCCAGATAGGCCTTGGCGCTGGCAATGGCAGCCGTCGAGGAATCCTGTCCCGCATCATACAAAAGGCCGATTTTCGATGCATCCGGGTCAGCCGCGAAGATCAGTTTCATGACGGCGGCAGTGTCCAGATAGTCCGATGTCCCGGTCACGTTGCTGCCCGGCGCATCCAGTGACTCCACAAGACCCGCGCCGATCGGGTCGGAAACGGCGGCGAAAACAACGGGCGTTTGGCTATCCTCCGTGGCCGTCTGCATGCGCATGGCGACAGGCGTGGCAACGCCGACGAGAAGATCGGCGCCGCTGCTCTGGAAGTTTGCGATGATCTGCTCCATCACGGTGGCGTCCGCGTTGCAGTTGTCATAGTCGATCACAAACTGCACGCCCTTCTCCGCACTGATCTCCTCCAGCCGCGCCTGAATGTTTTCCACGATCTGATTCAGGGAGGCATCGTCTACATAGCTGCAGATACCGATGCGGAAGGACTGCGGCTCCGCCGCCGGTCCGGAGGCACCGTCCGCAGTCTGTGCAGGCTGTGTATCGGACGAGGCGTCCGATACGGTTTGCCCGGCGCCGCAAGCCGTTGTCATCAGCAGCAGGGCGAAGACCAGGACGAGGACGGCAAGGTTTTTCAGGTTCAGGTTTTTCATGGTGATTTCCTCCATTTTTGGCATTTTGCCATGGTATTTTCGGGTGGCGGATGGAGGAGCCGCTGCCAACGGCTGAATTTGGAGTATAAAAAAACAGCCCCTTATCCCACTATGGGACAAGAGCTGTACTCCTGCGATACCACCCAAATTGACGCTTTCGCGTCCGCTCGCTCATGCGCACCATCATACGCATCCCGGTGGATAACGGGTGGGCACCCGTCGGTTCCTATTTGCATCCATACGAATGCGTTCAGACCGCCCTCAAAAGGCCATTCCCCTTACGCCGTTCCGCTGCACTCACACCATCGGCAGCTCTCTGAAGGCCCGGTTTTGCAAGGGTACTCTTCTTTCTCAAAGGTTTCGCTGGTATTTTCTTGTTGGCGTCATTATAGCCGCACTTCACGAACCAGTCAATTGTCAATTTAAATGAAAAAAGTGCGCCGTCAGGCTGCGATTTTCTGTATCCGGTTTAGCGGCAGGCAGCGGCTTGCTTTATTCCGTCGGCTTTGCTATATTGGATCCGGCGGTGAAAGAACTATGAAAAAGCTTCTCGGCTTCTTCCTTGCGGTCTTTATCCTGGTTTCTCCGGCGCTGGCGGCGGGCGGCAATACGGTCGTTTACATCACCCGCACCGGCGAGTGCTATCATACCGGCTCCTGCCGGTATATCAAAAAAAGCAAGATCGAAATAACGCTTGCGGACGCCGTCGCGCGCGGCTACCGCGCCTGCAAGGTGTGTTGTCCGCCGAATCTGGACGGCGAGGAGCGGCAGGGGCATGCCTTCGCGGGGAGCGGACAGGCGGACAGTACGCCGTCTCCGTCTCCAACGGCTTCCCCGACGCCGACAGCCGCACCAACGCCTGCTCCCACTCCGACACCGGCTCCAACGCCGGCGCCGGATCTTGCGGCCAAGGCGTCCGGCGCGGGAAGCGGGCTGTTCTGGGCCGCCGGCGGTGCGGCCGCTACGGCGGGCGTCTACACGCTTTCCGGCGCTGTCAAACGCCGCTTCGGCAGGACGGCGAAAAAGTAATAAAGAGCAATAAAATGGCCGGATGCAGACGCATCCGGCCATTTTTGTAAGCCAAAGAATTTTGCTTGGTCAGGCTTCAACGCCCTCCTGCCGCAGCAGCTCTTCCATCCGCGCTTCCAGCGCATCGTCGGTGCGGAACAGGCGGACGTATGCTTCAAACTCGGCGTTCAGCTCCGCCGGGGATCTCCCGTATACCTGCTCCATGACGGCGGCGGGGTTCGGCTGGGAGTACATTTCCCCATACCGCTCTCTGCCGTAGACCGTGAGCAGCCAGTCGGTGAACGTGCCCACAATGGGATAGGTGAAGGCACAGTCGTGCTCAAAGAAAAACTCCCGCTCCAGCAGCCTGTCCATCGGCAGATACCGTCCGGTTTTGAGATAATAGCCCGTCCAGTCCAGATTTTCGATACCCCACCATTTGCGGTCAAAGTACATGGCAAGCCCCTCCGTCACGGCGGGACAGATCGGACGGTTCCGGACAAAGCTGATGAGGTGCGCGTCCTCGTGGAAGCCGACGCACTGGACAGCGTCGTTATACACGGCATAGATGCGGTTCGGCAGGTCGGCAAAGCCGTTGCAGGGCTCGTCGTCGCCGCAGATGCGTCCTACCTCCTCCGGGGAATCGCAGAGGAAGTATTCGATCCTGAAATCCGGCGTCAGACCCAGCACCGCGCAGATGTGGGAGAAGCAGCTCTCCTGCAGCGCGGCGATCTTCTCAATATCGCGCTCTGCCGCGGTGTTTGCGCCATAGTGAAGAAGGTAGTGTTCCGTTTCAAATGTCTGCATGGCATACCTCCAGGACGTAATTTAAACGGTTTAAGGGAGCTCCGAGGTGCAGTGCGGGCAGCGTGTGGCGTCGATGGCGATCTCGCTCTTGCAGTAGGGGCAGACCTTCGTTTTCGGCGCTTCCTCCACGGGAGCTTCCTTCTTCCGGCCGAGCGCCATGATCTTCTTTACAAAAATAAAGATCACGAACGAAACGATCAGAAAATCGAGCACCTGCGAGAGGAACGAGCCGTACTTGAGCACCGCCGCGCCCGCGGCCTCCGCTTCGGCGAGCGTGGCGTAGGTATTCCCGTCGAGCGGGAGAAAAAGATTGCTGAAGTCGATCCCGCCGGTCAGCACGCCGACGAGCGGCATGATGACGTCGTTGACGAGCGATGTGACGATCTTCCCGAACGCGCCGCCGACAATGACGCCGACCGCCATATCGACCACGTTCCCCTTTACGGCGAAGTCCTTGAATTCCTTGAGCAACGTTTTCATAGTATCGCCTCCGCGATGCATGATAGCAGTCCGCCATTCCAAAGTCAATGAGTTAATTACGGCTAACTCAAGGAAGCCTGAGCTAATATTTTGCTGAAAAATGCAAATATTAACAGAAAATCTATTGACAATGCCGGAACATAAAGATAAAATGCGGGCGAAATCCCAAAAAGATAAGGAGGATACTTTCATGAATTGGGGTAAAGTTGGTCTTTTCGCGGGCGGCGTGCTGTTCGGCACGGCAGGCATCAAGATCCTCACCAGCCGCGACGCGAAGAAGGTCTACGCTTTCACGACCGCGGCGGCGCTGCGCGCCAAGGAAGCCGTCATGACAACCGCGACGAATATCCGCGAGGGCGCGGACGACATTCTCGCCGACGCGAAGGCGCTCAACGAGAAGTATGCCGCGGAGGACGCGCCCGAGACGATTGAGGACGCCGCGGAGTAATTCGCCATGAAATGCACGATCCTGCACGATACGGCGGGACGCATCCGTGTCCATCTGGAGCAGCCGCGCATGTCGCTGCTCCAAGCGGACATTCTGGAGGCGTATCTGCGAAATACTCCTGGCGTTGCCGATGTGATGGTCCACGACCGCACCGGCAACGCTACGATTCTTTATACCGGTCAGCGCGCGCCCATCGTCGCGGCGCTCGCCGCGTTTTCCTATGAGAAGTCGGCGGCGCTCGCGCCGGAGCACAGCGTCCGCGTGCTCAACCGCGAGTACGAGGGAAAGCTCATTTTCCGCATCGTCCGCCGGTATACATTGAAGCTCATCCTGCCCGCGCCATTGCGCGCGATCCGTACCGTGATCCGCTCGCTCCGTTTCCTGCGCGACGGTATCCGCTGTCTGCTGCACGGGAAGATCGAGGTGCCGGTGCTCGACGCGACAGCCATCGCCGTATCGATCCTGCGCGGAGACTTTGAAACGGCGGGTTCGGTCATCTTCCTGCTCGGCATCGGCGAGCTGCTCGACGAATGGACGCACAAAAAGTCCGTCGCCGACCTTGCCGGGACGATGGCGCTGCAGGTGGACAAGGTCTGGCTCGAAACGACGGACGGCAGCGTGGCCGTGCCGGTCGGCGACGTGCGCCCCGGCGACCGGATCATCGTCCGCACCGGCGGCATGATCCCGCTCGACGGCCATGTCGTCGCGGGGGAAGCGATGGTGAATCAGGCGTCCATCACTGGCGAGGGGCTGGCCGTGCGCCGCACGGCGGGCAGCTACGTCTATGCCGGGACGGTCGTGGAAGAGGGCGAATGCACGATCCGCGTCGATAAGAGCATGGGCTCGGGACGCTACGACCGCATCGTCCACATGATCGAGGAATCCGAAAAGCTCAAGTCCGACACCGAGGCGCAGGCCTCGCATCTGGCGGACAGGCTCGTGCCGTACAGTCTCGGCGCGACGGGGCTTATCTGGCTGCTGACGCGCAACGTCAACCGCGCGCTCGCCGTGCTGATGGTCGATTTCTCGTGCGCGCTCAAGCTCTCCATGCCGATCGCGGTGCTCTCCGGCATGAAGGAAGCCGGCATCCATCATATCTCCGTCAAAGGCGGCCGCTTCATGGAGGCGGTGGCGCAGGCGGATACCATTGTTTTTGACAAGACCGGCACGCTGACCCATGCCGCGCCGCGCGTGGCGGCGGTCGTGCCGTTTGGCGGCAAGGAAGAAAACGATATGCTGGCTCTTGCGGCGTGTCTCGAGGAGCATTACCCGCACTCCATGGCCAAGGCCGTCGTGGCCGAGGCGGAAAACCGCCATATCTCCCATGAGGAACGCCATTCGAGTGTGAGCTATATCGTCGCGCACGGCATCGCAAGCAGCGTGGACGGCGAAAAGGTCATCATCGGCAGCCACCACTTCGTGTTTGAGGACGAGAAGTGCGTCATCCCCGCGGGGGAAGAGGAAAAGTTTGAATCGCTCCCGGCAGAGTATTCGCATCTCTATCTCGCCGCGGGCGGTGTGCTCGCGGCGGTCATCTGCATTGAGGACCCGCTGCGCGCGGAGGCTGCCGACGTCGTCCGGGGGCTGCGCTCTCTCGGCTTTACGAAGCTTGTTATGATGACCGGCGACAGCGACCGCACGGCGAAGTCCGTAGCGGCGGCGGTCGGCGTGGACGAGTACTACTCCGAGGTCCTTCCGGAGGATAAGGCCAACTTCATCCGCCGCGAGCACGAGGCCGGACGGCGCGTAATCATGCTCGGCGACGGCGTGAACGACTCCCCGGCGCTCTCCGCGACGGCGCGGCCATCGCCCGCGAGGTGGCGGACATCACCATCGGCGCGAACGACCTCTATTCGCTTTTGACACTGCGGCGGCTCAGCTGCGCGCTCATGGACCGGATCCACACGAATTACCGAAATATCATCGGCTTCAACTTTATGCTGATCTGTCTCGGCGTGGCGGGCATCCTGCCCCCGGCGACCTCGGCGCTGCTGCACAATGCGTATACGCTCACCGTGAGTCTCCGGAGCATGACGCGCCTGCTGCCTCCGGCGGAAATCGAATAAGCGCGAAAATCGGCTGTTTCGAAGAAAAACAGCCGATTTTTTACCTGTTCTGGCACGCAGACCAAAATGTCTTGCAAAGCGTGCGCTGTTCCTGCATAATACAAAGTAAATACAGGGAGACCTGCCCGAGAGACAGAAACAGGGAGGAACAAAACTATGAAGCATCGTATTCTTGCCGCCATGATCTGCGTCTGCGCTGCGCTGACGAGCCTCTGTGTTCCGGCGTTGGCCGACGATACGGAAGCGGAAACACCCGTACCCGTGGAAGCGACACCTGCACCAGCGGAAGCAACGCCCGCGCCGGTGGAAGCAACGCCCGCGCCGGTGGAAGCAACGCCTGCGCCAATTGTGGAAGAGTCGGAGGAACAGCCGCTGGAAGCGGCGAACGTTCCAAGCGTTCGGGCGAACTGGAACGATCCGAAGATCAACGGCACGTTTCTCGAAGTTGGTACCTACTATAAAAACGATCCGTCGGATAACCGCGGCTTTTCCGAAGCAACGGCGGATGATTACAATTTCTATTTTGACGGCACGACGCTGTTTTTGCGAAACGCCGATCTTAAGGGAACGGGGAATCAGCCGATGGGCTCCGCTTTACTCTCGGTCTTTATCCCGCTTGTTATAGATCTGACGGGAGAAAACCGCTTCAGCGTGAACACCTCGTACTATCCGATCATCGCTCCGGACATTACCATTCGCGGTAACGGTTCTCTCACGTTGGTTGGCGAAACAGCGTACATCACCAGACTGACGATGGAAAGCGGAACGTTCATCACCGACGATCTCCGGCCGTCAAGCACCTCTGCGGAGGGAAAAGGGCTTTATTTTAACGGCGGGAGCTTTACTGCCAATCAGCATTTTGGCGGCCAGATGGGGCTGTATATCGGCGCGGAGTTCTACCGCTGGAAAACAGATCTCAGCAGGGATTATATGCCGTCTATCTTTGAGACGTGTCCCTATCCGGGCGGAATGCCGCTGAGCCTTGTCCAGATGGACGACCCATTCCGCTCGAAGCTGCGCGTCAATCCTGCTACGAACGAGTGGGAGGTATCCTACGACGGCGGGACCACGTGGAAATCTCTCGGTGTGAAAGCCACCGGAGAGGACGGAAAGGACGGGCGGGACGGCCGGACGCCTTCCGTCGGTCTGAACGGCAACTGGTGGATCGGCAGTATGGACACCGGCGTGAAAGCCGAAGGGACGGACGGACGGGACGGCGTCGACGGTAAGAATGGCGCGGACGGTCTGACGCCCGTCATCGGCGAGAATGGAAACTGGTGGATCGGTGATACCGACACCGGCGTAAAGGCCGGAGGTGCGGACGGCAAGAATGGCGCAGACGGCAAGGATGGCACGGACGGTCTGACGCCGACCATCGGTGAAAACGGGAACTGGTGGATCGGTGACACGGACACCGGCGTAAAAGCCGCCGCTGCGGACGGCAGAGACGGCGCTGACGGTAAAGACGGTGTCGATGGGAAGGACGGAGCAAACGGAAAAGACGGCATCGACGGCAAGGATGGCGTTGACGGAAAAGACGGCACGGACGGCGCGCAGGGCGCGCCCGGCCTGACGCCCTCCATCGGCGGCAACGGCAACTGGTGGCTGGGCAATACGGACACCGGTGTGCGGGCCGCCGGAACGACCGGAGCCACGGGCGCTGCGGGTGCGACCGGAGCCACAGGCGCGACCGGCGCCGCCGGACGAAACGGCACGGACGGCAAAGACGGCAAAGACGGAAAAGACGGCGTCGGCATCCGGGAGGTATCGCTGAACGACTCCGGGGAGCTGATCGTCGCCCTCACGGACGGAACGGAAACGAATCTTGGCAAGATCACGGGAGAGGACGGCGCGCCCGGCGTCGGCATTTCTTCCGTGCAGGTGGGGGAAAACGGCATGCTCACCGTGACGCTCTCGAACGGGGAGAGCGTGGAGGCGGGCGCGGTGTTCAGCGCGCAGGAGGGGAAAACGGTGAGAACCGTTTCCTATATTACCGCCGCAGCAGCGGCTCTGGCATTCCTCTGGCTCGCAGTGCTGACGACGCTTTTCGCCAAATCCCGCCGCACGGCAGTTCACAGATAAACCGATAAAATGTAAGAAAGACGGCTGCCGGTATAGCGCAGCCGTCTTTTTGCTGCGGATTCAGAAAAAAATGAAATCCGCTATTGACAGAAAGGCAGGGGAAACCTATAATCAAATTGTGATTGTAATCGGTTACAATAGCGTCGATTGGCAGGAGCCCGCGCCCTTGTTAATCGACCCTACAGGAGAGATAAATGAAGGCAACCATTAAGGATGTGGCGCGGTATGCCGGGGTATCCGTGGCGACCGTGTCCCGCTATCTGAATAAAAGCCCGCTGATTGCCGAGGCGTCTGTAGAGAAGGTGCGCGGCGCGATCGAGGCGCTGGATTATCAGCCCAGCATGATGGCTCGCGGGCTTCTGCACGGAAACAGCAAGACCGTGGCTCTCGCCGTGGATTACAGTGATTCCGAGACCTACGGCAACGACTACTTCCTGCGCATCCAGTACGGACTCGAGCACGAGCTGAGCAAAAACGGATATTACCTGATGATCTGCCATATCGGCGGTGCGGACGGCGCGCTGACGCTTCGCTCGCTCATCAACGAAAATAGGATCGACGGGCTCGTGCTGCTCAGCGCGCTTGCAAGGGAAGAGGTTATGAGCATTGTGAACGAGAGCCGGATCCCGTGCGTGATCGCCGGACGGAGCGACGATCCCGACGCAGTCTGGGTCGATATCGACAACATCTCCGCCGGAGAGCTCGCCGCGCAAAGGCTCCTGGAAACGAAGCCCGCGGCGGTCGGTTTTCTCGCAAACAGCTTCGATAAAACATTCGTTTCCGAGCGCTTTTCTGGCTACCGTCATGCGCTTGCCGCGGCTGGGATCGAAGAAAACCGCGCTCTTGTGAGCGATGGGCTGACGGACGCCGCGAGCATATCCGCCTTTGTCCGGCAGCATTTTTCCGACCTCTGCGATGCGTATGTCGTGTCTGACAGTACGATTGGATTCTACTTCCTGCGTGAGCTCTCCCGGCGCGGCGTCCGCGTTCCGGAAGAGGTACAGGTCATCGGTTTTGACGACAGCGTCCTTGCGGCGGCTGCAGACCCCGCGATGACGGTCGTTGAAATAGACGTAACAAATCTGGGAAAATCCGCAGCAAGGCTTCTCATTGCACAGCTTCAGGCAGAAGATCTGTGTCCGGGACAGAATCTTTTGCCTGCAAGGATCATCCATAGGGCTTCGACAAAATAACTGGGCTATATGCCGAGTTATTTTGTTGCCTCGAATTGTAACCGTTTACAATATGAGCTCCGCCGATCCGTGCGATCCGATACCTTGCTGCAAAAAACAAAAGGAGAATAACGTATGATGAAACGTCTGCTGACCATTGCGCTCGTTTTAACCATGGCTTTTTCCTTCGCAGCCTGCGGCAGTGCTCCCGCGAAGGGGGAGACGCCCACCGCCGCACCCGCGACGGAAGCTCCGGCAAAAACGCCGGCGGAGACGCCGGGTGAAGAGCCCGTAGAGATCACCTTCTGGCATTCCTACAGCGAGGGCGAGGAAAAGATCTTCACCGAAACGGTGCTTACCGCCTTTGCGGAAAAGTACCCCAACATCAAGGTAAATGCGATCCGTATGCCGTATGAGGGTATGGACGAGCAGCTCGTCACCGCGGTCAGCGGCGACGTTGCGCCCGACGTCATGCGCATGGATCTCACCTGGGTATCGCAGATGGCGAAGCTCGGCGCTCTTGAGTGTCTGAATGGCTACGATGGCTTCGGCGAGATCGCGGCGAACGCGCTCGAAGGCTCGCTGAACACCACGCTTTATAACGGCAAAAACTACGGTCTCCCGCTCAACGCGAACACCACGGTTGCCGTTTACAACAACGCCGTGCTCACGGAATACGGCTTTGACGCACCTCCGGCGACGATGGACGAGCTGCTCGCGGCGCGCGACAAAACCGACCCGGCGAACGACAAATACCTCTTCTGCGTTTCCGGTTCCTATAACTGGGCGATGCTGCCCTTTATCTGGACGCTCGGCGGCAGCGTCACCGATGACGCCTACACCAAAGCGTCCGGCTATCTGAACTCCGAGGCAACCGTAAAGGCGCTGGACACGATCGCCGGATGGTATAACGACAAGACCATCGGCCCCGCGATCCTCGGCGAGCAGCCGGACGGCTGGGGCGGCATTGAAGCGGGCAACTACACCATGTACGTGGAAGGCCCCTGGTTCTTCAGCTCCGCAGATAAGATGGACACCTATACCCCGGCGCTCATCCCCGCTGTGGAGGGACGCAGCGTTTCCATTGTCGGCGGCGAGGACATCGTTATGACCGCCACCAGCTCCAAGAAGGATGCCGCGTGGACGTTCATCCGCTTCATGCTCGAGGATGAGCAGCAGGTGGCAATGGCGGCGGCAGGCATGATCCCTGTGACCGCAACGGCCATGGAGAAGGTCGACACATCCGCCAACCCCTATGTCGCCGTTTACATGGAACAGCTCAAAACGGCGGAAGCGCGCATCCCCTGCTCAAGCTGGCCGACGATCGAAACGATTTTGAACACCGCATTTGAAAGCGTGCTCCGCGGCCAGATGACCTCGCAGGAGGCACTGGACGATGCCGCCGCGCAGATCGACGAGCTGCTTGCAGCCGAATAAGGCCGAATAGATAAGCAAGAAATATGTCCGCGGTTCGCCGGACAACGTCCGGCGAGCCGCGGCAGATCAGGGGAGAGTGATCCGATGGACCGCCGAATCGACCAGCTCCGCCGGGGAGGGCGGCAATGGGGGAAAGCCTTGCCGTTCATTCTTCCGGGCTTCGTGCTGATGGCACTTTTTATTCTCTATCCGCTGCTGCGCAACGTATGGATCAGCTTTACCGAGTTCAATGTCATCAAAAACGAAGTCGTGCGCTTTGTCGGTGTGCAGAACTATGTGGATGCAATGAAAGACCGGCACTATCTTACGGCGTTCCGCAATACGCTTCTTTATACGCTCGTCACGGTGCCGGGGCAGATGTTCCTCGGTCTCGTTCTCGCAAGTCTCATCAATTCCGTGCGCCGCGGACAGACGGCGTTTAAGGTCATATGCTATCTGCCGGTGATCACGTCGTGGGTCGTCGTGTCGCTCGTATTCAAGTATCTCTTCATGTCCGGCAGTGGCGGACTTGTAAACTACTTCCTGATGAAGCTGCACATCATCTCAAAGCCCGTGGCGTGGCTGCAGGGGGAGTGGACGGCCAATCTCGTGCTCTGGCTTTTCGGCATCTGGAAGGGTGTGGGCTGGGTCATGGTCATCTATCTCGCGGCGCTGCAGGGCGTGCCGACGTCCGTTTACGAGGCCGCGGAGATTGACGGCGCCGGGCGCGTCCGCCGCTTTTTCTCCATGACGCTGCCCATGGTGCGCAACACTACGAACTATCTTCTGACCGTACTTACGATCGGCGCGTTCGGCGCTTACATCCACGTTATGATGATCACCGAGGGCGCGCCTCTCGGCAGCACGAACGAACTGATGAACTATATGTACAACACCGCGTTTTCCACCTACAACATAGGCTCCGCGGCGGCGCAGTCGGTGCTCATGGGCGTGATCGTGCTGGTGCTGACGATGATCCAGCGCCGCGTGTCCAAAGACCAGATCAACTGAAAGGAGCCCCGGAATGAAAAAACTCGCCAAGCTCCCGACGTACATCGGACTCATTATTTTCTCCGTGGCCGCGCTGATCCCGTTTCAGTACATGCTTGCGACGGCCATGACGCCGCAGAGCTATTCCATGCCGTATCCGCCGATCCTGTTTCCCCAATCGGCCTACTTCGGCAACTTCGTTGAGGCGTGGAACGCCAACCATTTCAGCCGGTATTTTCTCAACAGCCTGCTCGTCGCCGCCGCCGCGACGGTGATCATCATGCTCGTATCCTCCGCCGGGGCATATGCGTTCGCGCGCATTTCCTTCCCCGGACGAGAGTTCGTTTTCTATCTTTATCTTTTTACGATGATGGTGCCGACAGTCACGAACCTGATCCCGCAGTTCCTTTTGATGAAGGAGCTGAAGCTGGTGGACAGCTATCTCGGCCTCCTTTTGATCTACATCGGGATCGGTGTGCCAAGCAATACGTTCTTTCTCCGCAATTTCTTTCTCAGCCTCCCGCGGGAGATGGAGGAGGCCGTCATTGTGGACGGCGGAAATCATTGGCAGATCTACTGGAGGATCGTCCTGCCGCTTTCCAAGCCCGCGCTCGGAACGTTCGCCATTCTCGCGTATTCCAACGTGTGGGACGAGTTTCTCATCGCGCTCACAATGATAAAAACGCCCGACAAGCGCACGCTTCCCATCGCACTAAAGCTCTTTCAGGGGCAGAATCTTAATAACTGGGGGCTGATCTTCGCGGCGTCGCTCATTGCGGTGCTGCCGATCCTGCTCATTTACATCGTATTGCAGAAAAAGCTCATCCATGGCGGGGCCATGGACGGCATGGTAAAAGGATAAAGCTATGCGGCTCTTACACTATTCCATGGAGCATCGCGCGGACTACCCGTGGCAGTTCGTTACCGGGAGCACCTGCACGCTCCGCCTTCGCTGCAACGAGCCGGTACGGTCGATAAACGTTGTGTTCGGCGACCCGTTCTGGTTTTTGTATGGGGACAGACGGCGGCCCAACCTCCATACGCTGCCGGTCGAGGACAAAAAGACATTTTTGGGTGACACGTTCTATTCGGTCACGCTTGAAATGGAGACGCGAAAGCTCCGGTATCATTTCGAGATCGTTCTGGAAAACGGGGAAACAGTGTTTCTCTCCGAAACGGGGGTCACGGAGCCGCTTTCGGAAGAGTTCCTTCGAGCGTTTCAGGTGCCGTATGTGTATCCGGCGGAGCACTACGCCGCGCCCGCCTGGGCGCGCAATACCGTGTGGTATCAGATATTTCCCGACCGGTTCAGCCGGGACAATGAAAGCACGGAGACGTTTGTCCCGACGCGAAAAAACCGCTTCGGCGGGACACTCCGGGGGATCGAAAAGCATATCCCGTATCTCAAATCACTCGGCGTGCAGGGCGTTTATTTGAATCCGATCTTTCAAAGCCCGTCCAATCACCGGTACGATACTGCAAACTATGCGCGCATCGACCCCATGCTCGGTACGGAAGAGAATTTCGCCTCGCTCGTGGACGCACTGCACGAAAACGGTATGCGCGTCATGCTCGACGGCGTTTACAATCACGCTTCCTGGCGGCATCCGTTCTGGCAGGACGTTTTGAAAAACGGAGAGAAATCCGCATACTTTGACTGGTTCTGCGGTGTCAGCATGGAGGTACTGCGCGGCAAAACATCAAAGGAGCTGACGGCGGACGTTATGCGCGGGGAAAAGCCCTTTGAGAGCTTTGCCTTCGCCGCGGATATGCCGAAGTGGAACACCGAAAACCCCGCGGTGCAGGATTATCTCATCGGAACCGCCGCGGAATGGACACGGAAATACGGTATTGACGCCTGGCGGCTGGATGTGCCGGACGAGGTCAGCTTCCGCTTTCTGGAGCATTTCAAAAAGCGTATCCGCGAGACAAATCCGGAGGCGTACATCATCGGTGAAATATGGCAGAAGAGTACGGCGTGGCTCCGCGCCGGGGTGTTTGACGGTGCGATGGACTATCCGCTGTATTTTGCGATCCGCGATTTTGCCATGAAGCGCGCTGACGGCGTGGAGACCTTCGCCGAAAGAATAAAGGATGTTTTTCTCTCCGCCCCGGACTGTGTCCGACCGATGCAGCTCGCGTTCTGCGGCAACCACGATATTCCGCGGCCGCTCACCGTCTGCGGCGGGGATACGGACCGGCTTGCGGCCGCGCTCTTTTTGCAGATGCTCCTCGGCGGCGCGGTGAGCATATATTATGGCGACGAGCTCGGTATGTCCGGCGGCGAGGATCCGGCAAACCGCGGCGCGATGGCGTGGGGAGAGCAGAGCGATGGGATAAAACCTCTGTACATTTCCATGATCCGCTTCAAAGAGGAGCATCGGGGGGAGATGGACGTCACGGAAATGCGCGTGCAGGACGGAGTTCTCCGTCTCACGTTCTCCGGCGGGGATTATATGGCGTTTATAGCAGAGCCCGGCGGGGAAAAACGCTTTGCCGTCCCGGACGGCATGCGCCTTCGCTTCGGCGATGCACAGCTTTCACGAGGATATGCGCTCTTTGAAAGGAAATGAGGGAGGCTCTATGCAGTGGTGGAAGGAGCGGGTATTTTACCAGATCTACCCGCGCAGTTTTCAGGACTCCAACGGCGACGGCATCGGCGATATCCCCGGCATCCTTTCGCGACTTGACTATCTGAAGGAACTGGGGATCGGCGCGGTGTGGCTTTGCCCCGTGTACGATTCTCCGAACGCCGACATGGGCTACGATATCCGCGATTACGGGAAGATCATGGCGGAATTCGGCACGATGGAGGACTTTGACCGGCTGCTCGAAGAGATGCACCGGCGCGACATTAAGCTCATCATGGATCTCGTGGTAAACCATACCTCCGATGAGCACACATGGTTCATCGAATCCCGAAAGGGAAAGGAAAGCACATACCGGGATTATTATCTCTGGCGCGACGGAAAAAACGGACGGGAGCCCAACAACTGGGCGAGCTTCTTTACACCGTCTGCGTGGAGCTTCGATGCGGAGAGCGGGCAGTGGTATCTGCATCTGTTCTCCGAGAAGCAGCCGGATCTGAACTGGGAAAAT
>ENA-UONW01002692-UONW01002692.1-human-gut-metagenome-genome-assembly--contig:-CS52-NODE-2692-length-16697-cov-4.900493_pt1 | contig 16697 bp, 12 predicted proteins | sample MGYA00242463_ERZ724010 | MGnify/ENA metagenome assembly ERZ724010 | reverse complement strand
GAAACTGAAAAAAATCATACTACATACCAACAGGATCTATTAAAGGCAAAGCAAGATTGGCTAAAGGCTAAAGCCGGATACGAAGCACTTATAAAAGATCAAAAAGCTACTACCGAGCAAGTAACAAAGGCGCGTGAAGAAATGGAATCCAAAGAAAAAACATATAAAGATCTTGGAGGTTCAACTACAAAACAGAAGACAAACACTAGAAATGATTTCAGTCAAGAGAATGTTATTAAAACATATTCCGAAAAGTTACGTTCTTTGGAAAAGAAACAAGCAATAGAACGCGCTAAAGAAGCTGTAGACCTGGAGAACCAGGTTGAACAGGCCCGCATAGACGCAATGATTGAAGGCGGAGATAAAATAATCGCCCAACATGAGTTTGAAAACAAGAAAGAACTTCAGGCTATAGACAAAGCCAAGGAAGAGTATATACAAAAGGAGATTCAAAGGCAGAAAGAGATTTTCGAAGCTACAGAAGAGCTTAAAGCCAAAAAGAATCCCAATTATAAAAAGAAAAGCTTTGATTCCTCTTCTGTTACAGTGGATACTTCTTCTTTTGACATGCTGAAGGAATATACATTCAACAAGCAGCTTAGAGAAGAATTGAATGCTCAGAAAGAAGCGATGAATGCCTATTTGGCTGAGTATGGAACATATATGCAAAAGCGTCAGGCCATAATTGAGCAATACCAGGACAAAATAAATAAGGCAAGTACTGAAGGAGAAAAGTTAACTCTCGGAAAACAAAGAGACAAGATTCTTTCTGACCTTGACGAACAAGCCAACAAAACAACCTCTGCCATATCTCAATTATTCGGAGATATAAAAGACAAGACGCTGAAGGATCTTGAGGCTATCAATTCAGCCGGACAAAAGGCATTAGAGTTTCTAAAATCCGGGCAGTGGGACGAGCAGAAAGGCAAGGAATTCGGCATTACAAAAGAGAATTTTGAAATATGGAGCAATGATCCTGAAAAAATCAAGGCCATAACAGATGCTCTGCTTAACAACAAAAAGGTGGCAGAAGAACTTCGTCCTACATACGACAAGATTGCAGATGGACTGAAAAGAATATTCAATTCAGGAAATGACACCAAAAAGCTTGATGAAGCGCTAAATGACCTCAGAAATGGTTTATCTGAAATACTTCAGGTCGGCTCATTCTTATCTGACACATTTTCATCTTTGGGAGAGTCTTTTGGGGCAAATGCCTTTTCTGGAATAGCAGAAGGAATAAACGTTGCAATGGATTCGCTCAACTCGGCCATGCAAGGTGCAGAAGCCGGATCAATATTTGGTCCTGTCGGTTCTGCAGTAGGAGCCACTGTTGGATTTGTATCTTCGATTTCATCGGCTTTTGCAAAAATCCACGACAAGAAGAATGAAAAACAAATCCAGAAATTGCAGAAGCAGATAGATGTACTCACAGAATCATACGACAAATTGGGAGAATCTGTTGAAAAGGCGTATTCCAAAGATGCATCAGAACTCATCGGCCAGCAGAACGAAATGCTTGAACAGCAGAAGGTGCTAATAGAACAGCAGATAAAAGAAGAAAAAGACAAAAAAGATACAGACAAGAAAAGAATTGAAGAATGGGAGAATCAAATTGACGAAATCAATGATGCAATAAAGGACAACAAAGAAAAGGCTGTAGACGCAATTTTCGGTGAAGATCTAAAAACAGCTATAGAGAATTTCTCTTCAGCCTATGCCGATGCATGGTCTAATGGAGAAGACAGAGCTGAATCTGCCAAAGAAACGGTAAAAAGCATGATGCGTCAGATGGTTACTGAATCCATCAAATCTGCAATCCAGGCATCTGGCTCCATGGAAAAAATCAGACAGAAACTCCAGGAGTTCTATGCAGACAATGTTCTTTCCGGTTGGGAACAAGATTACATCTACAATATGGCAGAAGAGATTCAGAAGGAATTGGACAAGCAATTCGGATGGGCAGACGACTTATTCGAAGAAGACTCAAGCAAACAACAATCGGCTTCTTCACGCGGATTCGGAACAGAAATGACACACGAGGATGCCGGAGAATTAAGTGGTAGATTCACAGCCGTATATGAATCAAATCTTCGGATTGAAACAGCAGAACAGCAGCAGACGGTGGCCATCACACAACTTACAGGCTCCATAAGCGCCTTAACGTCACAAGCATCCGGAATGTACAATATTGCAGACGAAACGCGAACCATTCTCGCCAATTCTTATCTGGAACTACAGCAAATCAGAGAGAATACAGGAGAAATAGTAAAACCTATAAAACAGATTCAGGCAGATATAGCAGAAGTTAAACGTAATACATCAAGATTATGACAGTAAAAGACATCATGAATAAAGCTGTTGTTTTGGGCGCATGCACCCAATCCAACAAAGCAACCGACTGGAAAAGCCTTGCATGGCTGTTCTTCTCTCCTCAGGGAAGAGAATTCTGCAGAAACAAGAATTATCCGTCATTGGACATGTTCAGGCAAATGAAAGGGCATGTAGAAAATTACGGAGTACATATAGAAGACGAAGTAAAACTGACAAATGAAGACATAGCCGTAATTGCCGGCACAGCAGAATTGACTTACAACGGTACAGATAAGGCATATAAGATTATATTGATGCATGGAGGACATGCTCGTATAACCATCGGGAACTATGCCGTAGTGAGAATTGAAAACATAAGCGGCAACTATGAAATTATCAACGACGGAACAGGAAAGGTATTGCTATGAATGGAGATTTGACGATTAACGGTAAAGATGCATGGACTACGTGGGGCGTGCGTATGGGAGACGGTTTCCTTGATGCTATAGATGGTTTCAACGAAATGAAAGACTACATTGAGAATGAAAGTAGGCTGAGACACGGAAAGCAGATGATAACGGACAATGCAAAAGTGGCATCACGTGAAATAGCTCTCCAGTTCACAATTGAAGGTATTTCTGAAAGCGATTACCGAACAAAGAAAAAATCTTTCCAAGCTGAAATGGAGAAAGGAAAAGTAAAAATAAAAATCCCAGCTCTCGGAAATGATATATACAAACTGGTTTATTTAGGTAAAAGCCTCTCTTACGCTATGAGTCCCGACAGACGTTTCTGCAAGTTTTCGAGTAAATTCTGCGAACCTGATCCAACAGATAGAAGCGAATAACGAACATTCCCGCTATTGTTTCAAATGGAAGTCCATTTTTTTAGGGCTTCCATTTTCTATTTGTGAACTTTGAGGATATGATAGATATAAAGGACATATCCGGAAAAACCAGATTTTCCACCTACATCAACAAAGGGGCAAAGGGAAAGTTTACGCTGATGAAAGAGGACTACATCATCCTCCCATTTTCGGTGCCCTCTCCCATTCCGTTCAAGCTGGGTGACTATGCGGATTTGTCAGATATCATGGATGAATCCCTTGGAGGAAAACTTGCAAAAATCTATGAGATAACAGATGTTCAGAAACCGACATACAACAGTTCTACCGGTGCCTATGACTACGAACTGCAGATGAACGCTTACTACTGGAAATGGAAGAATAAAATTTTCAAATACACTCCGGAACAAGCCGGCAGTGAAGCGTCATGGTCGCTTACCGCAACCCTTGACATACAGTTAGGTGTGTTTCTCCGCAATCTTAAGGCATTAGGTTATACATACAAAGGCAGAAACTTTGAATTCAGCATAGATTCAACAGTGGAAAACAAAGCTGTAGCAATGACATACAACAATATGAATCTGCTGGATGCTCTTTTTTCCATGGCTGGTGAGGATAAGTGGAACTGTGATTGCTGGATAACGGACAACGTAATTCATTTTGGGCGAAATGAATTCGGAGATGCCGTTAAAATCGAGCGTGGTGTCGAAGCGTCGACCATCACCCGCAGTGATAGCCAGGGAACTTATGCCACCAGAATCTATGCATTCGGTTCTACAAGAAACATTCCTACAGACTACAGACCCATCGAAGAACAAGCCGTAGTAAATGGAGTTGTTCAGAAACGCCTTATGCTACCTGCAGAAACTCCATACATCGATGCGTATGATAACATGCCACAAGAAGAAGCCATAGAATATGTGGTAGTTTTCGATGATGTCTACCCTCGTCGCGTTGGTACCATTTCAGATGTTCATACCCGAACCGAAGAAGTTAAAAATGAAGACGGCACCACTGAAACCGTCACCTATTACCGCTATAAAGATACAGGACTAGAATTCAAAGAAGAATACATACTTGAAGAACAGAAACTTCAGATTACTTTCCAGTCCGGCAAATTGAACGGAATGACATTCGATGTCATATTCAATCCAAAGCCCAAAGACGATACACGCGGAGAACAACTTTGGGAAATAGTTAGAAATGAAGACTATGGAAGGATTTTGCCTGATGAAGTCATGTACCCTGCCAACGAAGACAAATATATACTTTCAGGATTCAATATTAAACTTGTTTCAGACAAGTACATTCCTGATGCAGAACAAGAATTGAAGGATAAAGCAATAAAATATGCCGACAAGCTAAAAAAAGATGATGGCACCTACCCTACTATGTTGAATAGTATATGGGTACATGAAGATCTGCTTTCACGAACATTCGAATTCGGACAGCGTATCAACCTTGTAGATGATACTTACTTCGAAAACGGGCGTATCTCACGTGTCTTAGGGTGGGAATTGAAGTTAGATATTCCCTGGGATTCCCCTATTTATACAGTCGGAGAAAGCATGCCTTATTCACGCATTGGGGAGATAGAGGACAAAGTTGAATCACTGACATACAAAGGCCAGACATATACCGGAAGTGGAGGAAGTGGTATTTATCTGATCAAAGTGAACGACTCTACAGCTCCAAGCGACAGCAACACTTTTTCGGCTTTACGCTCGCTGGCTACGTTCCTAAGAAAGGACAAAGAAGACAGCACAAAATATCTGCTGACACTGCTGGCCGGAGCAGTGTTTGGAGATAATAAAGCCAGTATTAGTGCTAACGGTGTGGCACAAGTCGCATCATTACTGGTTAGTGACAAGGCTGAAATCACTGCCGAAGGTAAGGCTATCTTGCAGAACCTGATTATCAAGGTGCAGGCAGAAATAAACAAACTGCTGGTAACCGGAGGAGCGGAAATACAAAACGGACTGCTGGCCGATTTTATTACCGTACAAAACGGTCTACTGAAAACTATTATCTCACCGACTGAAATACGTACAGCCACAGCCATCGCTACCAAGGTACAAGCCGAAACTATCAACAACAATGGCGACAGTGCAGTATTGCATGGCAATAAAGCCGACTTTGCCGATGCGGTCGGAAGTAAATCTTATGCACCTGGACCAACTGGAATCGGCTGGAATGTAGATGTCAAGGGAAATGCCTGGTTCAATGGCATGCATCTCCGTGAGTTTCTTGAAGTACCCGAACTGCGCTACAACAGAATTACAGTCATTACAGACGAGCAATGGAGTGCGCCTGGAGGCGGTATCATTGAATCGGCCGACATGGAAACACTGATCTTGACTCTGAAACTGGAAGAAGGCGAAGCTGCAGCTCTCGAAGTGGATGACATTTGCAAAGGTATTTTCCATTCAGGTACCGGCTTCAGCACCTGCTTCTTTCGCATTACAGAGGTATTGGGCGAAAGCACCTTCCGCTATACACTGAGACCGGGATACGAGATGCACCCGATGACGGCCATGCACTTTGTGGCCTACGGCAACTTTACGAACCCGAACCGCCAGAAATCGGCCTACACCACTCGGGAATACACGCGGTATCTGAAAGATGTCAATGATTGGGACATCACCGAACGCAATATTGTAATGATGATGGGCAACCTCGAAGGGATGCATCTGAATGGGATGGACATGAGCGGATACAGCGCTTTCCTTCGCAACATATATATGACTGGAACCATCAAGCAAATCAGTGGCGACGGTGTGACAGAGACACCTGTACCGGCTTGGAAAGGAGAATGGAAGTCCGGAACATACTACAAAAATGATGAGGTGACACACAATGGGTCCACATGGCTATGCATATCAGAAAATCCAACAACACAAGAACCGTCCATCACGGCTACAGACTGGTTACAGACGGTTAGCGAAGGCAAGGATGCAGTAGTGGTAAGTGTTTACAGCTCCAACGGACTGTTCTTCCAAAATGGTCAAGGAGAGACTGAATTGTATGTAGTGGTACAACAGGGAGATTCAGACATAACGTCTTCACTTCCAACCGGCCGTTTCAGCTGGAAAAGAACAAGCAGAAACACCGAAGCAGATGCACTATGGAACAAGACGCACCAGGGTGTAGGTCCCAGCATCCATATTACTCCTGAAGATGTTGAAGGGCGCTCAAATTTCGATTGTTATGTAACTATTTAATTATTTATCAACCAATAAAAACAGTAAACTAATATGGCAACAATTGCAAGAGGACAAATTACCATCGTTGACCTAAACGATGCCGTAGCAATCAACAGTATGCTGACAACAAACGTAGGTTTAACTCAATTGTATAACAAAGATACAAAAACCTATACACCAAACTGGAGTACCGGGTCATTTTTGGTTATTACACCAGAAGTATTCGTAGCAGGAACTACCAGCAGTGTGATGAGTCGTGTAACAAACCCCAAATGGACTGTGAACAGTAAGGCCGTATCAGAAATTGGAGGAACAGCAGCCTCATCAGCACCTTACGCACTGACCATCAAGCAAAACATGACAGCAGCCACCAGCTATAATGTACAATTTGAAGGAACCTATACAGATCCAGAAAGCGGACTGACTACACCAGTAAAGGCAGTCATCACACTGAATAAAGTGGAAACCGGTACTGCATCTCCAGTTCTAACAGTTCAGCAGCCACAAGGTATGGATTTCATCAACGACACTCCAGAATCATTGCAGGCAGTGGCTTATTTCTTACGTGGTGGTCAGGAAGACACTACAAACGTAACGTATAAATGGGAAAAACAGGAATCAAGCGGTAGTTGGACAACTATCACCAATGCAGGTGGTTTCTCCGGCGCGACAACCAAGACTCTAACATTGACAAAAGACGCTGTACTGAACTTCCTCAATGTAAGAGTAACTATCACCGATACGGACTCTGGCAGTGCAACATACAACAAGAAATTTATTGCATATGCTTCATTCCGTGACGCATCTGACCCTATCCAGGTGCACATCTCCAGCACGACAGGAGACAAAATAGTTAACGGCCAAGGCAGTACCTCACTAACAGCAGAACTGTGGCGAGCCGGCGTAGAAATCGACACGGCAGGCACCGCTTACACTTACACCTGGTATAAACACGACAAAACCGGAACTGCCGATGAAGACTGGAACACTACAGGCAGTAAGACTGGCAAGACAATTACAGTTCCGGCCACAGATATTGATCAGAAAGCAACTTTTGTATGCGACGTAAGTAAGAGTACCTCTACTGCCGCCAGCACCATGGTAAACAGCGAAAAATAAAGATTATGGAAATAATAGCGAGAGGACAAATAACTATATGGAATTACAAAGATGGAAATGATGCTTACAGCGTTATGGTGGATCACTATACACACGCTGTAGCATGCGACCAGTCCGGCAATGCTTTAAGCGGAGAATTAGGATCATCAGGAAAAGCAGTATTTGTCCTCTCCGCTTATAAGGGAGCTACAAAACTTACAATGAGATACTCCACTGCCACTTCTGCAACTGGAATATGTTCATGGAAGATAGGAACTGTTTCTGGATGTACAGCAGCGCAAGTGTCAGGGAGCAACGAAAAGTTTTATATCAACACCATGACTGCAGACAGCGGTTATGTGGAAATTGTTTGTTCTGTTGACGGAAAAATATCTGTTACCAAAAAGATCACAATCGTAAAGCAAAAGAAAGGAGCAACCGGTCCAACAGGCAAACAGGGTTGTATGCTTCGTCCTAGAGGCCTCTGGACAGCTCAGACACAATACGTATATAATGGCCAATATCGTGATGTCGTATTGTACGACAATGATTTTAAGATTGCAAAATCTTCGCATACTTCCGGTTCAACATTCGACTCAACAAAGTGGGAAGATTTCAACGAATTTATTAATATAGCCACATCTGTACTTCTTGCAAATACAGGTTTCATCAAAGTATTAGGTGCCGGAAAAATATTTATCGGTCAAACAGATTCAGGTAACGGGTGGGAAATGACAGGAGGAGCTATAAAGCACACAAAAACATCTCTTGAGCTGACAGCTGACGGAAAATTAAAAGCTCCCAGCGGTTTATCGATTATCGCAGGAAGCAAAACTCTTAATGATTACATACTCAATTCAAAATCAGAGTATGCCGTTTCAACATCAGAAACAGAGCCACCAACTGAAGGATGGTCAACTACAACTCCAGAACGGACAGACAACAAATATATCTGGACTAGAATCACAACGACTTATGGAAGCGGTAAGATCGAAACATCTGAACCTGTATGTTTGTCAGGAACAAACGGTAAAGACGGCAAAGGAATAAAGAATACCACAGTAACCTATCAAGCCAGTACTTCGGGAACCTCTGTTCCTTCGGGTACATGGAACAGTACAATACCTTCAGTTGCGGCCAATCAATACCTTTGGACACGGACAATTATAACATATACAGACAACAGCACATCAACATCATATTGTGTTGGCAAGATGGGGGCTACAGGTGCAAAAGGTGAAACTGGAGCTACAGGACCGGCAGGTGCTGACGGTGACGGTATAGTCTCTGTTACGAATACCTATCAGATAGGCACATCCGGGACAACTGCACCAACCGGTACATGGAGTACATCTATTCCTTCTCCTCAAAAAGGGAAATATCTATGGACGAAAACAGTTACCACTTACAAAAAAAGTGGAACAACCACGGCTTATTCCGTCAGCTATTATGGAACTGATGGAACAAATGCATCGTACATAACAGTTTCAGGTGAACAGATTTTCAAATATACCAACAATTTTACAGGAACACCGTCTCCTTCTTCAATAGCCTTGTCAGCAACAGCTGTTGGAACATCCGGGTATCAATGGAGTTTCAGACAGGCAGGCCAAACAGCTTTCACCAATATATCAGGAGCTACATCATCTACCTATACGCTGACCCATAATAATTCAACAATATGGGGAAGTGCAAAATCTGTAACTATAAGGTGTACGTCTGGAGGTAAATATGATGAAATTACTATCGCCAAAGTTTCTGACGGCGCCAAGGGAGACAAGGGTGATCAAGGTTTGCAAGGTGCAAAAGGAGATAAAGGTGAAAGCGGAGCTATAGCAAAACCTATTTCAGGGATAACAGACCTGAATATAATGAAGAGCTCCTCTTACGAAGGACGATGGTATGCAGGAGGGAGCAACGGCATAACAAACAAACCTTCAGGTGTAGATGCATTTGGACTTGATGTGACACGTGTTGCAAGCGGATGGTATTCACAGATATTGACATCTTCCAATACCTCGACAAATAAGATGTTCATTCGTTATTGGAACTCCCAATCTTGGACATCTTGGGTTGAAAAAGGTAAAGACGGTAAAGATGGCATACCTGGAGAAGCCGGAAGTGATGGTAAAACGTCATATCTGCATATTGCATACGCCAACAGCGCAGACGGTTCTTCAGGATTCAGTACTACAGATGCAGTAAACAAGCTTTACATTGGCCAATACACCGACTTTATACAGGCTGATTCATCCGATTATAAAAAATACACATGGTCCAAATTCAAAGGAGATAAAGGAGACCGTGGCATACAAGGTTTACAAGGAGAAAAAGGAGAGCAAGGTATTCAAGGTCCTAAAGGAGATACCGGTGCAACAGGAGCTTCAGGAAAGACATCATATTTTCACATCAAATATAGTGATGTATCCAATCCAACATCTTCCTCTCAGATGACAGAAACGCCATCAACCTACATTGGAACCTATGTAGACTTTGTACAAACCGACAGCACCGATCCGACAAAATATACTTGGACGAGATTTAAGGGAATTCAAGGAGAAAAAGGAGATCAAGGTATTCCGGGAAAGAATGGATCAAATGGACAAACTTCATATTTGCATATAGCCTATGCAAACAGTTCAGATGGTTCTTCTGGATTCAGCACAACCGATTCTACAAACAAATTGTACATCGGTCAATATACTGATTTTACGCAAGCAGACTCATCCGATTACAAAAAATATTCTTGGTCAAAGATAAAGGGAGAAACAGGTGCAAAAGGTGACAAAGGAGATAAAGGTGATACAGGAGCTACAGGAAAAGGTATAAAATCGGTTGTCAACCACTACCTTGCTTCTACAGCATCAAGCGGTGTTACAGCATCAACAAGCGGATGGACAACTACAATACAGACAATAACAGAAAGCAAAAAGTATTTATGGAATTACGAAACAATTACCTACACAGATAACAGCAGCACATCTTCATCACCTTGCATAATTGGCGTATACGGCAACAAAGGAGCAACTGGAAACACCGGCGCTGCAGGAAAAGGCATAAAATCCATAACTGAGCACTATGCTGTATCTTCGAGCAATACGACCGCACCGACAAACTGGAGTACATCATTAGTCAATACAACAACTACAAATAAATACTTGTGGAATTATGAAACAATAACATATACGGACGGAAGTACAGAAGACACTACTAAAAGAGTGATCGGTACTCATGGAGCAACAGGCTCAGCAGGAGCAGCTGGTAAAGATGCCTATACAGTCCTTCTGAGTAATGAGTCGCACACATTTGCAGGTACGACAAGCGCCGCTATTGCATCTTCAGCAAAATGCACAGTTATAGCTTATAAAGGCGCTACACAAGTAGCGGCCACGATAGGAACACCTACCGGTATGCCAACTGGCATGACACATGCTATTACGAATAACGGATCTACAACAGCGTACATAACGTTTTCCGTATCAGCATCTATGACAACAAGCAGTGGCATAGTCAACATTCCGATAAGTGTGGATGGAAAATCGTTCACAAAACAATTTTCTTATTCAATATCGTTCAAAGGAAGTACAGGAGCCACTGGTGCTTCGGCTGTGGTTTATTCTATTGAGCCATCTGTAAATGTAATCACAAAATCATTGAAGGATGTAATATCACCGACAAGTATAACATGCAAGAAATATAAAACAACAGGAAATTCTGCCAGAGTTGAAACAACAGAAAAGACTTTGAAATATCAAAGAATTGGAGTTGACAGCACTGAACAGGCTTATACTAATGCTGTAACTATTACCAATGCAACAACATCAGTAGTATTTTCACTATATAATGGAAGTACGCTTTTGGATAAAGCAACTGTACCTGTACTCTTCAGCGCCTCAGAAATAAAGTCTGAATTAAATGTTTTATCTACCCGGATTGAAGCAAAGGTCAGCCAGACGGAATTCGATTCCTTGGGTAAGACAGTATCAACGCATACTACACAGATTACACAAAATGCTAACAGCATCAAAAGTACGAACACGACTGTCAGCGGACTATCTACAAAAGTTTCTACCATTGAACAAGATGTAGACAACATCTCGCTTAAAGTAAAGACTTTGTGGCCTGACAATATATTCCCTGACGGTGATTTTGAAATGGGCGGTAAGGCTAATCAGAACGTGTCAAATTGTACATCGACAATAGACACTGCAACACACATGTTTAATAGCCGATGCCTGAAGCTTGCATGCAAGACATCTGGAAACTCATGGATTTATTTAGGCAGGGGACAAGTACCTGTCAAAGCAGGACAAACATATACTGTCATTTTCTGGATTAGGGGAACATCTTCATTTAGAGAAAGCGGAGGTGCCTGCGGAGCTTTCTTCTCAAAAGATTCAGAACTTACGCTTGCCGGTTTTACAGCTTTTCAACCAGCTATAACAACATCATGGGTCAGATTATCATATAAACTGACCGCACCTGCAGAAAGCAAATATCTAGCTCTGAGGCTTGGTGTGACAGGACAAAGTGTAGCAATAACTTTATAATTTGACGGTATAATGGTCTTCTAAGGTTATATTTCAAAGAATTGTTCCAGGAAACAATAACAACCTTCTTGCAACAGGAATAGATGTATACAACAACAAAATTACAGTTACAGCAGATCAGTTCCTCGTTCAGAACAATAAAGGTGAAACTACGGCAAAAGTAAATACTGACGGCATATTGGAAACCAATGGAGGTATATTCAACGGTTTGATAAAAAGGAAAGCTATCGAACTCACAAGTTCTAATGATCAAGATTACGTAAAACAAAGCACAAGTTCAACTTTCCCTGGAGTTAAATATGCCAGCATATTAGATATGGGAGGATTTGCCATAATGAAGCAAGGAGCCACCATCGGGCAACTATATTTTCCTGGGTACGGAGGTCTTGCAAATGATAATTTTGGAGATACAGATAACGACGACAAACTTTTACAGCTTCTGGGATTACTGGGAAATAAAGTTATTTTCATCAATAGAACTACAGGAACACAACAAGTGGCCTATGTTGACTCTGATGGATATCTGTCCAGTTCAAAAAGTATAGGCCCTAACAAAATGGCAGTGGGAGAACTTATTATAAATTCAAACCCATCAGGCAGTACATCATCAAAACCTACGGTTATTGGATGGAACATTTCCGTGCATAATTTATAGAAAAATGAAACAAAAGCCATATTGTTTGTTATTATCAAACAATTAATTCATCAGATAAAACAAGGTAAAGTAGCTTTGCATTATTCATAGTTAACGCCCGTGACCGCATTTCAAATATGCGTTCATGGGCTTTTGTTTTACATTAAACTTTATAAAAATGAAAAGATTTGTAATCATGTTCACGGCACTCATAATGTGCTTTATGAGCAGTTTTGCGGAAACATCCATCAGTGCAGACCCTGTAGTTCCTGAATTCCTAACCGGATTCGCCAGTTTCACAGGATTGGTTACAGTTGTTGTGCCAACAGTTGTAGGGTTCATAGCTTCAAAATTGCAGAATCCCATGAACAAGTGGGTTTCAATGTGGGTAACGGCCGTAGTCGGTATAATAGCAACATTCTTCAGTTGGTGGATGAATCTCGGCTTTCCTCCGGCAGATGCAAGTATCTGGATAGTATTTATTGACTCTCTATTTGTTGCGCTGGCTTCGACAGGCATTGTTTCTATTGTTACAAGCGAATGGTTGGCCAGATTGTTTGGGAGCAAAATAAATAAATGACAATGGAAAAGATGCTCAACATCATAGCCCCGCAACTGGCTGTTGCCGGGGCTTACTCGTTCATAGGAGAAATAAGAGATGTCGTTTTCGAACTAAGATGGATGCTGATATTCATTGTAGCAATGATAATAGCAGACTTTGTTCTGGGCATAATTGACAGTGTGGTAAAGCATGGGGAAGATTTCAGATTCTCCCGTGCCGGCAGGAGAACCATGTGCAAGTTCATCGAGTATAATTCCTATCTGGTTCTTGGTTTTATGATGGGACTGGCAATTCTTCAACCTATAGGAATATGCACGTACACTGTATCTGCTATGTGCGGACTGGGACTTGCAATGGTTTTCGAATTCGACAGTATAATGGAACATATATGCGTAATTCACGGTATCAAGAACAGAATATCAATCAAGCGGATGCTGGTTGGATATATCAAGAAAAAATACAGCACAGCCGGTAATATAATTGAAGAAGTAACAAAAGAAGACAAGGAGGAAAAGAAATGAAAGTGTTAATTGATAATGGACATGGATACAATACAGCAGGTAAACAAAGTCCTGACGGTCGACTAAAAGAATATGAGTATACCCGTGAAATAGCCACCATGGTAGTCAATGAATTGCGTAAGCATGGCATTGATGCAGAACGTATTGTACGCGAAGAGATTGATGTACCGCTAAAAGAACGCTGTTGCCGAGCTAACGAATACAAAGCAAGTGAGGCTATACTAATATCGATTCATTGCAATGCAGCCGGAATGGGTGACAAATGGATGAATGCACGCGGATGGGAAGCATGGACTACACCAGGAAACACAAAAGCAGATAAACTTGCCACATGCTTGTACAATACAGCTAAAGAGTTAGGTTTCCAGTTGCGTAAAGACGAAACAGACGGAGATCCGGACAAAGAAGGGAATTTGTATATTCTGAAACATACCAAATGTCCTGCAGTACTAACAGAAAATCTATTCCAAGACAATAAAGAAGATGTTGATTTCATGTTGTCTGTCCAAGGTAAAAAAGCAATTGTTGAACTACATGTACAAGGTATATGCAAATATCTAGGAGTATGAAATATTTTTTATATCTCATTTGCTTCATTTCTGTAGTCTTTGGGATGCATTCATGCCGTAGCATAAAATATGTACCGATTGAGACAGTGAAAACTGATAGCATATACATCAATAAGATACAATATGACAGTGTATTCCATCATGATAGCATATATGTCCAGGATAAAGGAGACACAGTATTTCTCTATAAGGAACATTATATCTATAAATACCAGAATACAAGAGATACATTGCTTTTTACAAAGACCGACAGTATTGAAATTCCATATCCGGTAGAGAAACAGCTTTCGAAATGGCAACAGTTTAAAATGCATGTTGGCGGTTGGGCTATAGGCATTGTTATAATTACTATCTTAATTGTATTCGGAATATTTGTGTATAAGATGAAAAAATAATAAAAAGGGTACGTCTGAATGGCGTGCCCTTGAAAACATTATTAATATAAATATTGTTTAAACTCAAATAACAGATTTACACCAGATTATATTTAAATATCAGAAATTATAAATGCATTCTTGCATTACACAGACGTTCAACACTCTTCTCTGAAACATTAAAGAAACAATTCTTATCACCTTTTGCCCGCCATATACGATACCCACAGCTATACATTGCAAGAATGAGAACTCCATTACTAATGTAATTAATCCCATTATTAGTATCTATTGCTAGAAAACGTTCCACAATATGCTTTAATCCGTATGATGTATAATTTTTATTTATACTTCCAATAGGTGATAAAAAGGATAAAACAACATCACGAGCAGCATTTAATTCCAATTTGTTAAAATCATCAACACAAAAAGGTTTTGTACCCGTAAAACCACCATTAGTGAGACCCGTTAATTCTTTTTGGCCATCGTATATTGAAAAATCATAATGCAATTCTTTATAAAAATCTTTTGTTGCCATAGTTGAATTTTTTTGTCCGGATTATTACTAATCCTAAAGATAATATTTTCTCAAGAATATACGAAATGATATTAATATCTACTATCCTCTCATCATCATAATATCCGACCGTAGTTCGATATACTCTTTATATTTTTCCGGATTCTTCACATAATCAATCACCTTAGAAATGGCCATATCAGCCTGTTTCTGTCTGATTTTAGTATAATAGCGAATTACACCTTTTGATTTGTCAGAGTGCCCAAGGCAATAGTCTATTATCCCGTCCGGAATACCGATTTCACAAGCATACTGGGCAAAGGATTTACGCGCGGAATAGTATACAACCTTTTCGGTTATTCCAAGTTCTTGGGCAAGAGCTTCCAATGAACGTGTAACATAGCGTGAAAAGTTTGAATATGAAAACTTATAACCAAAATCCAAAAGTCCGGTGCTCTTGTTCATCCATGTACATATAATTTCTTGGGCTTCATCTGGAATCGTAAGAGATATGGTATTCTTTCCTTGTGTAGTATTTTTTGTTTTCAATCTTACATATTCCAGAACTTTAATGTTCCTGAAGTCAATAGAAAGCAAATCTATGAGATTTATGCCTCCCAAATAAAAAGAGAGACAAAACAGATCATGTGCAACCCTGTATTTACGTTCAGAAGTCTGGTATGTTCTTATTTTATTGAAAGAACTCAATGACAAAGCGACATCTCGCACCGGAGAAGAAGATATCCTGCAAGAAATAAAAGGATGCACTTCATACTTAACCAATCTTTGCTTGATGGCTCTATTTATTACAACCTTGGTCCTTGAAAGCATTATATCGACAGAAGTATCACTTATCGTGCCTTTCTTTTTCAGATACTTTGCATACTCACCTATCAATTCAGGTGTTATTCCCTGAAGAGGTATGTCACCTTTACAAAATTCAAGGAATGTTCGTGAATTATGTTCTATGACTTTGGCATAACTGGCCCTACCCTCTTCCAGCAATTGCTTTATGAAATCATCTGAAACAGTCTTAAATGAAGCAACAACAGTGCTTACGTCATGAGAAATAATATCCTTCAGTTGACGACAGGAATATAAATTCTGATCTTCAATCTTATCCAGCCTCTCCTGATAGATATTCAATAAGTTTCGCAATTTGGTATTTATTATCGAAGCATCCGGACGCTTTACAATCTGCCCGTTTTTAAAATGTCTTTCTTCAACGATGAACCTCGTAACAATGTAACAAGTTTCATGCTTATGACGAACGGCAATCCTTATTTTATGCCTTCCATCCTTCAAGACTTTTGCCTTAAAAATAGTTAGTGATAACGTAGCCATGATAGATTAAAATTAAGGATACTCAGAAGGATACTCCAAATCACTCAAAAGTGAGATGATTTTCCTTTTTTTTAATCTCATCCGGAAATAAGTTGTTTTTCTATATATAGTTATAAGATTGATTTACAAGCTATTGCAACCTTTTAAACATTGAGCCGAATGCGGGAC
>ENA-UONW01002690-UONW01002690.1-human-gut-metagenome-genome-assembly--contig:-CS52-NODE-2690-length-16712-cov-6.228913_pt1 | contig 16712 bp, 10 predicted proteins | sample MGYA00242463_ERZ724010 | MGnify/ENA metagenome assembly ERZ724010 | reverse complement strand
AAAATCAAATCGAATACATAATATTTTCAACACTTATAAAATCAAATTCACAAACCAATCCGAGGTGACAAAATGCCTTCAATCGTTTGAATGTCAACATCAAATATCAACATCTATGTACAAAAAAAGGGAACATGCATTTTTGCATGCTCCCCCACCTAAAGCATTACCGGCAATAGCAGAATACCGGAATATGTTAAATCATTCAGCCGAAGCCTGTCTGTAGTTGACAAGCTGTTCTGCATCCATCTTACGTATATAGTTGAAATGCTTCTCAACCTCAGACTCTGCATAATTTACAAACACGTTCAGACTCTTTGCAAAAAGTTCTGGAGCCTTCTGTGTATCCTGAAGGAGCAGATGTCCCATTATTGTATATGCAGTCATTTCATACAGTTTACGTGCACAGAAGTCAAGAAGTTCCTGGTTACCAGCTTCCTTAACATGATTTGTCGTAGCCTCCAGCTTAGAAGCCATTTCCTTCAGACGCTTCATATACGGCTCATATTCTTCTGCAACAGGTACAGCCTCAAACTCCTTGATGGTGTTCATATAAGTACCGTTTGTGACATAACGAATAGCGGCAACAGTCTGAAGCTGAGTAGTACCTTCGTAAATACTTGTGATACGAGCATCACGATAAAGTTGCTGGCACTTGTACTCCAGCATGAAACCCGAACCGCCATGTATCTGTATGCAGTCGTATGCATTCTGATTGGCAAACTCCGAGTTCATACCCTTTGCAAGCGGTGTGAAAGAATCAGCCAATTTAGAATATTTTTTCTGTTCCTGACGTTCTTCAGGTGTAAGCTTACGCTCACGGGCGATATCATCAAGAGCCTTGTATACATCTACATATCTTGCAGTCTGATAGAGGAGAGCACGACCTGCGTCCAACTTAGCTTTCATAAGAGAAAGCATATCATATACAGCCGGGAAGTTTATGATTTCCTTACCGAACTGTTTTCTGTCCTTGGCATAAGCCAAAGCTTCATCATAAGCAGACTGTTCGATACCAACAGACTGGGCTGCGATGCCCAGACGAGCACCGTTCATAAGTGCCATGACGTATTTTATGAGTCCCAGCTTGCGGTCACCGCAAAGTTCAGCATGGGCATTCTTATATACGAGCTCGCAAGTAGGGCTTCCGTGTATACCCAGCTTGTTCTCGATACGGCGGACATTAACGCCACCCTGACGCTTATCGTATATAAACATTGACAAGCCACGGCCGTCATGTGTACCTTCCTCAGAACGAGCAAGAACAAGATGGATATCAGAATCTCCGTTCGTAATAAATCGCTTAACGCCGTTCAAAAGCCAGCATCCGTCCTTCTCCGAATACGTAGCCTTAAGCATTACCGACTGAAGGTCTGAACCAGCATCCGGCTCTGTAAGGTCCATAGACATTGTCTCACCGGCACATACACGAGGTATGAAACGCTTTCTCTGGTCCTCATCACCGAACTCATACAAAGTTTCGATGCAATCCTGCAGTGACCAGATATTTTCAAATCCTGCATCTCCAGCAGAAACTATCTCATTGGCGGCTGTATAAACAGTTATAGGCAGGTTGAGTCCGTCATATCGACGAGGCATAGTCATGCCATTCATGCCGGCCTTGACCATAGCGTCAAGATTCTCATATGTTTTGCTTGCATATCTGACCCTACCGTTCTCGCAGTGAGGTCCTTCAGCATCAACATCTTCCGCATTTGGAGCAATGACATTGGCCACGATATCGCCTACGATTTCCAAAGTTTTGTCATACGAGTCCATTGCATCCTCAAAATCCTGAGGAGCATAGTCGTAATGGTCCTTATCTGCAAAGTTGCGTTCCTTCAATTCTACAATACGCTTCATCAGATCATTCTGCATATGAAATCTGATTTCAGGAACGTCTATATATGAATTGGCCATAAATATCTTTTTTTATTATTAATCCTGTGTTCGTCGCATCTTCTCATGCATCTGCCGACATCCATACGGTCTATGCATCAGAAACACACGCACTATATTATTTACTGTTCTTCTTGTAATATTTAATCATCTTAGGTATAACCTCCTCAACAGTACCATTGATGATATAGTCAGCTATCTGGTTGATAGGAGCATTAGGGTCACTGTTGATTGAGATTATGATGCCGCTGTCCTTCATGCCGGAGATATGCTGTATGGCTCCAGATATACCGCAAGCAATATACACCTTAGGACGTACGGTAACACCAGTCTGACCTATCTGACGGTCATGCGAAATCCAACCGGCATCAACAGCGGCACGGCTGGCGCCAACCTCTGCATGTATCTCTTTTGCAAAATCGAACAGCAAATCAAAGCCCTCTTTAGAACCAACGCCATAGCCTCCGGCAACAACGATATTAGCACCTTTGAGATTGTTCTTTGAAGCCTCAACATGACGTTCGAGCACCTTCACGACATAATCTGTTTCAGGTATATATTTTGCAACATCGTGCTTAACTACCTCACCCTTGTAGTTTTCATCAAGGATTTCCTTCTTCATCACTCCGTCTCTCACAGTAGCCATCTGAGGACGATGGTCAGGGTTCACAATAGTAGCAATTATTGAACCTCCGAACGCAGGACGGATCTGATAAAGCTGACGTTCATAATGTTTGTTGACGAACTCATCGCCGACCTTCACCTTCATATCGAAATCACCGATTTCCAGCTGTGTACAGTCTGCAGTCAGACCAGAATGAAGAGCTGAAGACACGCGTGGTCCGAGGTCACGTCCGATAACAGTTGCTCCAAGGAGACAAATCTGAGGTTTCTCTTCCTTGAAAAGGTTTACAACAGCAGAAGTATGAGGCAGAGAGGTATAAGGGAACAGACCTTCAGCGTCAAACACATGAACCCTGTCCACACCATAAGGCATTACCTGTTTTTCTATGCCATCAAGTTTATATCCTACACAAACACACTCCAGCTGTACGCCGAGTTCGTTTGCAAGCTTACGGCCCTTAGTCAAAAGTTCAAGGCTGACATCGGCAACGTGAGCTCCTTCTAGTTCACAATATACAAATACGTTGTTCATAATCTTTTCGTTTTAAAGTCTACAGTTGAAATTCCCATCAATAAAATACAATGGACGTACCTGCAGGACTTATCCTATTGTGTTGTTCTCCAACAGTTCAACAATTAGACTCTCAACGTCTGTATCGCTGGAAGTCAGTGTCTTATTCTCTTTAGCCTTGAAGACGATACTCTTTACAGCCTTGACATTTGTAGGCGAACCTGCCTTACCGATTTGAGCCGGGTCGGCATCAATATCAGCAGCCCCCCATGTTTTGATTGACAGATAAGGACGTTTTTCATAAAAATTCTTATCTTCATCAGACAAAGATGCAATTTCAGCAGTAGTAAGTGCTTTCTTATATTTCATAAGGAGCTTGGCATTTCTGCTTCTGCACGGAGCGGCACTTCCGTTGACAGTAACAACGATAGGCATAGGACCTTCAACGGTCTCGACACCTCCGTCAATGTGGCGCTTAACCACAATCTTATCTTTTGTGCACTCAAGAATCTCTTCTGCATAAGTAATCTGAGTAAGTCCAAGCTTCTCAGCAACCTGCGGACCAACCTGAGCCGTATCACCGTCAATAGCCTGACGGCCGCACAGAATAATGTCATAATCTCCGATTTTCTTTATAGCCTGAGCCAAAGAATAGCTTGTAGCCAAAGTATCTGCGCCACCCAATGCTCTGTCCGTAAGCAGACAGCCTTCATCGGCACCTCTGAACAAACCTTCCTTAAGAACTTCTGCAGCCTTAGGGAGTCCCATAGTCAGCATCGTAATGGTAGAACCAGGGTTGGCATCCTTCAGTCTCAAAGCCTGTTCCAAAGCGTTCAGGTCTTCCGGATTAAACACAGCAGGCAAAGCGGCACGGTTGACCGTTCCTTCTGGAGTCATAGCATCTGGCCCCACATTGCGTGTGTCGGGAACCTGCTTAGCTAGTACAATGATTTTCAAACTCATATCAATAAATATATAGAAATGTGTATTAATACATGCAATAATTATATGCGTCTTTATGCGTCTGCGCACCACGGCGCATATCAGGCTAACAAAGATACAGATTTTATTTTTTTCGGCAATAAAGAGTGCGCAATTTGTGCTCATAAGCCGAAAATATGAGCAAAAGGTGACATGCACGCCCGACATGGCAGTCAAAGGCCGTATGCCGCAAATCTCAACGATTGTCGTCGTTCTGCTTCTTCATGCTTATAAGGCAGTAAACAAGCCAGATGCAAGCAACAAGAAAAACCACAGTCATAACATACGACACCGCATCACGAAGGACAAAGCTCATCCATACGCTTGCACACAGGCAAACAACCACAAAGATGAGCGAAAGTATCATTATCGTTTTATTAAGATTCCACATAAGCGATTTCTAGTTTTTATAAAATCCAATATTATTCGTATCGGCCGAGATGCATAGACTTCGGCATAACCGCAAAAAAACAGAAAGCTGGCCACAGTCTTCATGAAACAATGAAGTCCGTGTCCAGCCGTCATATCTTATTTATTCAGTTTCCAAGTTGAACCATCCTTCGTATCCTTAACTTCAAATCCATACGAAGCAAGTTCATCACGAATCAAGTCCGAAGTAGCCCAGTCCTTGTTTTCCTTGGCCTTACGTCTCTGTTCAAGAATCAAATCGACAACCTTGCCGAAGGCCTCTTCCCTTTCCGGATTGTTTGCATTCTGCGTTTCTTTCAATCCGAGAAGGTCGAAAGCGAACAACCTGAACACCTCTTTCAGTCCTTCTATAGCCTCGCCGGTTATTGTTTCCTTCTTGTCCACTACAGAATTAATTACTCTGCAGGCATCAAAGAGATGGCTGATAACAACAGGAGTGTTAAGATCATCATTAAGTGAATCATAACACTTAGCTTTAAGCTCGTCAACATAAGCCATGCCGACAGCACCATTGTCCGACGGCTGCATTCTGTCGATGGCGTGATATCCGTCAAGCAGTCTTTCCAGGCCTTTCTCGCTTGCTTTGAGAGCATCATTGCTGAAATCGACTGTTGATCTATAATGTGCCTGAAGGATGAAGAATCTTATCGTCATAGGCGAATAAGCCTGTTCCAGCGATTTGTGCTCACCGCTGAAGAACTGCGGAAGTGTAATGAAGTTACCAAGACTCTTGCCCATCTTCTGGCCGTTTATGGTAATCATATTGTTATGCATCCAATAACGCACCATTTCATCACCCTGGCTTGCCACAGCCTGCGCTATCTCACACTCATGATGAGGGAAGATGAGGTCCATACCGCCGCCGTGGATATCAAAATGACTGCCCAGATACTTGCGTCCCATGGCAGTACACTCACAGTGCCATCCAGGGAATCCATCGCTCCAAGGCGAAGGCCATCTCATAATGTGCTCAGGCTGGGCCTTTTTCCACAATGCAAAATCGGCCTGGTTTTTCTTTTCCCCTACTCCGGCCAACTCACGAGAATTGTTTATTATATCATCAAGATTACGTCCAGAAAGGACTCCGTAGTTATGCGTCTTATTATATTTCTCAACATCAAAATATACAGAGCCGTTGCTCACATAAGCATAACCATTGTCAAGAATCTCCTTCACAAGTTCCTCCTGCTCAATAATATGCCCTGTAGCATGAGGTTCTATGCTTGGCGGAAGCACATTCAGCTTGTCCATGGCCTCATGGAATCTGTTAGTATAATACTGTGCAACTTCCATCGGTTCGAGGCTTTCGACACGTGCCTTCTTTGCAATCTTGTCTTCGCCGTCATCTGCATCATGTTCCAGATGGCCGACGTCAGTAATATTGCGCACGTAACGAACCTTATATCCAAGATGTTTCAGGTAACGGAACAATATGTCAAACGTAATGGCAGGACGTGCATGTCCGAGATGAGCGTCGCCATAAACCGTAGGTCCACATACATACATACCGACAAAAGGCGGATGAAGAGGTTCGAATACCTCTTTCTTCCTGCTTCGGGTATTATAAATCGAAAGTTTCTGTTCCATCATAATATCTATAAATAAACAAAAAGCAGAAAATTCTGCCCGAACTACAATAAAAATCTAGTTATACGCCACAAAGTTAGAACTTTTCATATAAAAAAACATATTTGTTGAATTTTTTATCTGGGCTTGCCACATACTGATACAAACGTCTTCACCGCACAACAATCAAAAAGAGGATGCGTCTCAATGGCGCACCCTCACTAAAATCAACAATTTATGAAACCTTGATTACTTAACAAGATATTTCTTACCGTTCATGATGTATATACCCTTCTGCAGACCGTTGAGCGCATCGTTTGCATGAACATTGCTCTTGACAAGACGTCCGTCAATTGAATAAACATTAACGTAGATTGCATCCTTTGAATTTTCATCTGTAATAGAATCTATTCCGTCAGGAAGCTGATCTGCAGTAAATACATCTATATACTGTACAAAAGTACTTGCTCCAATAGCCTTTGTGAACGAACCAGATGTATCACCTACCATATCACAAGTTGTCGAAGTATTTGTAATGTAGTTTGAACCTCCGGTTCCAAGTCCGAACATTACATATTCGCCATAAGCGACATTAGGAACTGTAATGTTACCCTTGCTCATAAGATACAGTCCGAGTGTACCGACTTCTTCTCCCTGCTTAGGAGTATACATAAGGATAGTACCGTTGTTCTTTGCATTTGGCGGGCAGTCAACAATAAGTCCATCATGGAAGAGTCCGGATTTGTCTTCTGCATTGTAAGCAGTAACGATTGTTGTATCACCTACGACTGTAACACCGTCTTCGCCATATACAGGCTGAACAATTGAATCGAAAAGAACTTCGATTGTGGCACGACTGTTTCCTGCGTCATAACCTACCCAACCCAATTTCTTATACTCAGTTGTAAAGTCGAATGAAGGCGGATTATTTACAACGTCATCGGCAGACAAGATAATAGTGTCACCAGCCTCATCAACATACCATCCGTAATCGATGACTGTACCCTCAACAGCAGCAATGACTGAATCTGGAAGGTTAAGGAAATCCCAAGTATGTGAGTCTGAAGCGACATCATATTTCTTATAAAGAGCATTGCCCTCTTGAGCAAGATCTTCCAGAACAGCATTTCCATCATCGTATCCAGGACACTGAACAACAGCGGCAATTCTAGAACTTACTCTCAAAGTTGTTCCAGGAGTTACATCTGTCATCTCCTCCTGATCATCATTTACATATACAGTAATGCTTGCTGTTTCGCCGACCAAAGTATTGCTTACCCAGTCTACCTTGTAATCTCTGTAGATGTCATCTACACCTACCAAAGTAAACGTAGGGGCATTGAGAGTAACTACTCCAACATTGAAAGGAACAGAAGTAACCTCAGACATAAGTCCGTTGGCCTTATTGATTGTTACGGCCTTTACTGTGACATTTCCGTTGGCATCCATTATTTCAGGATTGCTGTTGTCTATCGCAATTGGTGAACCGTCATACATATTTTCGCCCCAGAACAATTGTCCGTCAATCTCTACAGGCTTTGGTTCGAAACCACCATACACAAGTGTATCAGTACCAGCTTCAGTCTTTTCTGTCACCCATATAGTATCACCGTATATAGGGTTGGTGCCATCAATACTGTAATAAGTTTCCACTTCTGAGCCATAAGAAGACGAACCTTCAGTAACACCTATCAGACGTTCTTCATAATAAACCTCCTGAAGCTTAAGAGAAGGAGATGTTATGAACTCTGGAGCATTGGCATCGCCAAGTATAGCGGCAGCAACCAAGCAGCATCCACGGCCGACCGACAAGTCAAGACGTCCGTTTTCCAGCATTTTGAAATAGAAGAAATTATCAGCAGTCTTTCCTGCATCTGTCTGAACCTGATGAATAGAATCCGACACATTTACAGCATTTTCCGTATTTACCAGATTCAAAATAAGTCCACGTCCCTGTGCATCGAGATTCTGGACAACGACAAACTGATCCTTCTGCAAGTCACCGATAGCGAAAGCTCTTTCTCCTGAACCATAATTATAAAGTCCCCAGCTGTCACGGAACTGCAGAGCATTACCACCATAAAAAGCATATATATTGGTGATACCTGTTGTTGTAAACTGAACGCATCCCTGTTTGTTTATAGAAAAACCAGCATCGACATACGTTATTTCTCCCAATGGATTTCCGTCTACAGCCTTGTTGCAGAAATCATAAATGTGGTTAACACGCATTCCCTCCAGCTGTAAAGTATCTTCGCCCAAAATATAGCTTGGGACAGCCTTTACTGCTGATGCGGAACAAAACAGCAAACCAACTAAAGCAGCGTAAATTTTCCTCATCTTATTTATCGATTTAAAGTTAATAATTTATAGTGTTTTCAAGAATCTACTTCCAAACTTATGCAAATAAATCGAATCCGCAATAGAAAAAACAAGCAAAAAACAGTCATCTAATTTTTCAAACGATTGAATTATAATTTATTAAACATGGACATATTATTTTTGACAACCGGCCTAAGCAAAACAGCATTCAACACGCCTGATATTAAGAATAAGGCCAACGACTTCCTGCAAATATTAAAAAGTACAAGAAACCTACAATGAATGCATTTATTTTCAACGAATTGGAATAAAATGCATAACTTTGCAAAGTTTTTTGAGGATATAAAAGATGAGGACAAACATTTTCAAGACTTTCATGCTGACCTTTCTGGTTACGGCATCATTGTTGGCACTTTATTATCTGCCTCCTATTTCATTATGGGGTACACAACTCAGAAAAGTAAACATTTTATCTGACATATCCAGTAAAAAAGGTCTGGACAACCAGTCTATGACACCTGAAATGGCAATTTCTGCCGACACTATCAACGCGAAACTTGATTCAACCCTTAACAACAGAGCTGCAGCCATACAAGACCAGGCCCCTGACGGAATGGCCGTCATTGAGGATTATGCCGATTCAACCGGCGTACACCGTGAAATGGACAAATTCTACAAATCTCTGTCAAAAGCATCGTCCGGCAAACGACCAGTAAGAATTGCATATTACGGCGACTCTTTTATTGAAGGCGACATACTTACAGAAGACTTGCGCAACATGCTTCAAACAAAATTCGGAGGCAAAGGAGTAGGTTTTGTAGATATGAAATCACTTACTTCCGGTTTCAGACAGACTATAAAGGAATACTCTGAAGGATGGACCATCTGCAGCGCCAACGACAGAAACAAACGATTCGAACCGTCAAGACAAAGCATCAGCGGCAGATACTGCACCGTTCAATCAGAGGCTTTCGCCGAGTTCTCCGGTCAGAAACGCAAATACGGCAAACAGCTAGACACATGCCAGGTTGCAACAATATATTTTGCGCCATCTTACGGCATGAACATATCTGCGACTGTCAACGGCAACGAGCAGAAACAACTGTACGCATGCATTGACTCAGCATCCGGCAACGGCAGAATAATGCACAAGACTATAGACGGAAATATAGGAAAAATCAGATGGTCGGTCAGGGACAACAACAAATCAACATTCCTAGGAGCATCACTCGAAAGCCGCAATGGAGTAATTGTCGACAATCTAAGCATGAGAGGCAGCGACGGCAACCACCTTTCAAAGATTCCGGCATCGACACTCAGAGCCTTCAACAGCGTAAGACCGTATGACCTCATAATACTTCATTTCGGTCTTAACGTAGCATCTCCTAAAGTCAAGAATTACACCTATTACACAAAGCAATTTTCCAATGTCATAAGGAAATTCAAGCAAGCATTTCCCGAAGCAAGCATACTCGTGGTCAGCGTAGGAGATCGAGATGCAAGAAATGAATATGGCGAACTTACCACCATGGGCGGAGTGACAAACCTTGTTGCATACCAACGCAAAATGGCCTCCGACTCAAAGGTCGCATTCTGGAACCTCTACCAAGCCATGGGAGGCAGTGGAAGTATGGCCAAAATGACAGAAAAGAAGATGGCCAACCTGGATTACACACATATAAACTTTTCCGGAGGCAAGCATCTTGCAAAACTGCTCTTTGATGCCCTGATGAACGGCAAAGAAAATTATGACCGTAGAACAGGAATATGATAAAACTGACAATATATCCATATATACATATATACAAATAAGAATAAGTAAAATATGAAGTTTCAAAAAAAGATAAGTGCTATAACATTGGCTGCGGTCTTTTCAGCCATAGGCATAGCTTACTCATTGACTGCAAAGTCAGAAGACAAATATCCGGAAAACAGACATGAATCAAATATCAAATCAGCAAAAATAGACAGAACATCAATATCGGCACCAGAATCAGCAATGCCTGTATCATACCATCATGCAGAAATGCCATACACGTTCCATGGGCTGAAAGACAACCTTCTGCTTGGCGGCGAATATCTCGACAGTACTTTCAATCTGATAGCATGTAAAGATTCCGTCGTAAGAATCCTGCAAATCGGCGATTCACACGTACGTGGTCATTATTTCCCAGGCGCAGTGCGCTCCACACTCGAAGACGCATTCGGCGACCAAGCCACAGAAGACGATGTCATCTCATACAGGAACAGCTGCATTGCCACCGAAACAGGAAAGCCGGGAATAGTCTACAGCGCCATCGGCATAAACGGTGCGACGACATCCAGATTCCTTGAAGACGACAAGATTGAAGAAATAAAGAATTTGAGACCTAATCTTATAGTAATATCATTCGGCACAAACGAGAGCTGCGGACACTACGACAGCATTGCACATGCCAAAGTGCTCGATTCACTCATAGAACGCTTATCTGCCGAATGCAAAGGCGTACAATTTCTATTGACAACTCCACCAGGCTCATACAAATATGTACGTTCAGGACGGACCTATCGCGACAGACGTGGCAGGAAACATTATGCAAAAGTACGCCGACCTAACGACAATACAGCCGACGTGGCATCTACAATCGTCAGATACGGAAAAGAGAATCACATTGCCGTCTGGGACATGTACAGCATAGCAGGAGGCGACGATAACGCTTGCACAAACTGGAGAAGTGCAGGACTAATGAACAAGGATCAGATACATTACACAATGGCAGGCTACAAGCTGCAAGGTCAGATGCTGGGCGAAGCCATCATCAAAGCTTACAACAAATATGTGGAACATTGATTGGTCAAAAATAGGCGAAGAACTTTCTTACAACCCAAATTCGCCTATGATTTTCAGCAGCGGAATCTTTCTGTTTCTGTTTCTGGGATTCTCCATTATATATTGGAAACTGCGGAAAGCCGACACACTGCGCCTGCTCTTCGTACTGCTCTTCTCATACTATTTCTATTACAAGAGCAGTGGCGTATACTTTATAATATTGGCGCTTGTCACCATATCCGACTACTATATAGCAAAGGCCATCGAGCTTGACAGAGAGAACAACCGCGACCTCGGTCAAGACAAACATACATGGACACAGCGTTTCCTGCTGTTCTTCAGTCTTGTCATAGACCTTGGATTTCTCTGCTTCTTCAAATATACGAACTTCTTCGGGGAACTTGCCGCATCTTTTTCAGGAGAGCATTTCCGCCCGCTCGACATATTCTTGCCGGTAGGAATTTCGTTCTTCACGTTCCAGTCGCTGAGCTATACCATTGATGTCTACCGCGGACAGTTGAAAGCACTGAACAGTCTTCTTGACTACGCCTTCTTCGTTTCGTTCTTTCCACAGCTTGTTGCAGGCCCAATCGTACGTGCCAAGGACTTCATTCCTCAGATAAGGCGTCCGTTGTGTGTTACTGACGAGATGTTCGGCAACGGAGTTTTCTTCATCATAAGCGGTCTGTTCAAGAAAGCTGTGATTTCAGACTATATAAGCGTAAACTTTGTTGAACGCGTATTTGCCCAGCCCGACCTTTACTCAGGATTCGAAAATCTCATGGCTGTCTACGGATACGCTCTGCAGATTTACTGCGACTTCTCTGGCTACAGCGACATGGCCATAGGTATAGCCTTGCTTTTAGGATTCAAGTTCCCGATGAACTTCGACTCGCCATACAAGTCGGCATCAATAACAGAATTCTGGCGCAGATGGCACATATCCTTGTCATCATGGCTCAAGGACTACCTATATATATCCCTTGGAGGAAACCGCCACGGCAAGATACGTCAGTACTTGAACCTCATCATCACAATGCTTCTCGGAGGATTGTGGCACGGCGCATCACTCAATTTCGTTGCATGGGGCGGACTGCACGGTGTAGCACTTGCGCTTGACAAAATAAAGAATACCCTGCTCAAACGTCCAAAGAACTACAAGAGCCACGGCATGACACGCGTCATCGAGACTGTCATTACCTTCCATTTCGTATGCTTCTGCTGGATATTCTTCCGCAACAGCACATTCGAAGGTTCATGGACAATGATAAGTCAGATATTTACAAATTTCAGTCCGCAGATTGCAGGCGAATGGGTCACCTCATATTGGGCCGTAGGTTCACTTATGCTTCTCGGATACCTGCTTCACTTCACCCCTTCAAGCTGGACCGGCAAATTCAAATGGCTTGTATCGCGCACACCGCTTCCTGTTCAAGCACTGATGATTGTCATCGTGATATTCATCGTGATACAGATAAAGAGCAGCGACATACAACCATTCATATATTTCCAGTTCTGATATGCCGCAAAACTCGCCGGAATAAAAATGCAACAAAGATTCAACCGGTGAATTCGTATTATATATCTGAAAATACACCACTAAAAAAACCTCGGCAACTGCATATGCCGAGGTTTTTTAGTCATCGAACAATCATATTCAAAATATCAATTGCGACAGGATGTGATTCATTATTCTCTCAAGCCTTTTATATCCAGCTCAACATCTCCCAATAGGACAGCATTCGGCGATACAAAGTCGTATTCGTTGCCTATTCCAGTATATATTATTTCATCCTTTGAAACCCCATCTATACGAAGAGCTCCAAAACTCGTATCAGGATATCCAACACGTCCATAAATAATTTTTTCTTCACCCGAGGACACATCTACTCGAACAAGTTCACAAGGATCAGTCATACAGCCACGGATGATATATGCATGGTCAAGCCCCTTGGTTTCTGCTGATTTAAGCAATTCCTTGTAAAGTTTTTTATATGAAACACCTTTGTTCGACTGCATGTGAATTACAAATACTCCAGGCTGTACCCTGAGACGACCACCAATCCTTGCAAAAACGGAATTTCCAACAGATTCAAGGCAACCCGCCGTTGAAAACCAACCTGCAAGCTTACGTTTAAGTACTCCTTTCTCTATAATAGATGCAGACTTTGGTTGTTGTCCATCAGCATCAACTTGATGGTAGTTAAAAAGTTTCACTCCATTATATATGGAGTCTCCGCCTATCAGATTCACATTTATAAATGAAGGATACACCTGAATTCCTAAATCTTTATAGTTGCATGAATGTATACTGTTCAGAAAAGAACGACGAAGCACATTCACTGCTTCATCACCCATGTAAAGCACAGGGCCACTGTACTTTTCAGCTGTGGCTTCTGCACGGCACTGCGTAAGCAGGTATTCCGCAAACTTATGTAGTTCGGCATTCAATTCGCCTTCAGAAGGAAGGTCATTCACGCCACCAGTCCTAAACCTATATGTATCACTGACAACACGACCATTGTCTGAAACCTCAACCCAAGCTTCTATGACAAACAAAGAGTCTGGTTGCAGAATCTTCTGTCCCTTAGAGTTCAAGCGATAGTAATTGGAACGAACCTGTTTTACTGTAACCTTATTGCCACTGACGCATGGTTCTTGCAGGAAAACAGCCGAAAGTCGGTCTGCAAGCCTCCTCATACTATCTGTTGTGCAAACTCTTTTGAAAGCAGAAGGTCCAAGCCATACAGCCGGAGACATGCTCCTGATTTTGAACACAAAATCCTCTTTTTCCTCATTTTCTACATTTCTACGACGAAAATCAAGTTGTTCTACGGCCTGTGCATATGCAGAATCGCTCATAACTCCAAGTCTATGGCGAAGTATCCAGCTGTCGAGGCTATCCGGCAACAGAAACTGTCCTCCAGCATGCAGTCTGGTATCGCTGACCATCATGCTGTCTCCAGTAATTGCAGATACAGACAACCAGTTCTCCACTTTCCCGTCTGTTACATTAAGACACATTCCGGATGATGATGCAACCTCAGACGTCATGGTCCGGTCAAGCAGATAATCAACAAGCAATGGAGCATCATTACCTGACGATGATATACCAGCAAGCGTATGCTCCATCTCGTCTGACATAACTCTAAATATAAGCGAATCGAGCGGTATATCCACCATTGAGCCGTTTCCTGCAATATCCGACTTAACAACATGAACATCAATATTGTCCGCCTGTTTACTATCATTTTTCATTTCAATCTTAGACAAGTATAGTGCAGGAGAAACGGCAGACATTTCAATGAATCCTTTTGGAGAACCGCAACGTCCTGTGTAAACGTGTGCCTCACGGCCTGCGGCCTCTATATGCGAAAGGAGTTCTACCGGATTGCCTTTTATGCGCGCTCCGCGCATAAGCTGGTCTTCGCGTCCATCGGCAAACACGCGGTATACCTCAACCGGTGTCATATCAATCTTCGCATTCTCTCTGGCACTTTCTCTGACAGCATATCCGCAATTTGCACTGCGGATATAGAATCCATATTCCATACCCTGTTTTTTCAGTTCTGCCACAAGCATAGCACGCAATTCCTCATCGGAGTACGGTTCAGAACTTTCCACAATGAGATTCGACATCTGCGCAACAGGTTCAAGTCCGGCACAGGAGCGTCCGTGACCGTTGCTCTTAAAAAATCCATCAGCAGCTGTACGCCCTGTTACATACTGTTGCAGCACACCGTTCTTGATACATTCGACCCGTTGTCCCATCACGCCTTCATCATCGTACATGTAATGTCCGATAAGTTCGTGGCCTTTATAGCTCTTAAGCGTCGGATCTGCATAAACCTGGAACGCAGGAGGCAGAATACGTTGCCCTTTGAACTTGTAAAAATCATCCAATTCTGAATCGCGCCTCTTGCTTTCTAAACGGCGTCCAAGTATCCTATTAAGCAATGCAGCTGCTACATCCTCGGATATTATCACCGGACCAGAGTATTCATCTACCTGCGGTGCTTTGCTCACGGCAACCACTCTTTCTGCCAGCGAGCGGACTTTCTTTTCCAACTCGGAGGGAGACGGAAAACCTGATTGACAGAACGTAAACACATCATCCTCCAGACGGCACATTGTGCCGTCAGCAGCCTTAGCACCGGCCTCAACCACAAGTGTAAAAGTTCGTCGGTTCTGCGCTATGACCGTACCTTCTGTGTTGACAAAATGTGTCCGTTTCACCGAAGATATTAGGGACACTCTACCAAGTCTCAAATCTTCATACTCTCGGAATATGCGGCTTGCCTTATCAATATATCTGCACAACTGCGATTTGTCAATATTTTTTTCTTCTTCCGACATGTCGGCTTCATAGTAGAACACCGATGGAGCAGCAGAAAACGAAAGCAAAGAATCATACTCCTGTCCGGTAGTCTCTCCCCGATCCAGCATTGATTTGTACGTCAACACTCCTTCGGCATAACTGCGTTCAAATCCTTTCCGTACTGCATTTCTGACTATCGATGGATCGCTGCCCTTCAATGGAAGAGCTATAGTATAAATTCCGGGATCATCGAATATTTCAGCAAATGTTGTTCTTCCCCGTCCGGAATAATTGTCCCATTGCAGACTACCGACCCTGACATATGGTGCAAGCACGCGTGTATGCACATCATCTGTCGATGACAGGCCGAAGTCACTTATAAGAGTAACCTTGTGTAAATCCTCGACCTTGAGAGATACAAAATATGCAGGAACCTCACGTGCTTTAAGCTTATTCAGATTAGAGCAAACCTCTTCACGCATGATACTTAAAAGCGTATCATTGTTGGCTCTTTGTGCATTAACAGAGCTTATTAATGCAGATGAAATAAGGCCAAGCAACACAAATCCTTTTACAAAGTGCTTCATAATCTTATATTTTTGAGGATGAGAAGAAAAACAGGAATACGATATATTTATTCCACCAAAAACATACAATTATTGTATCCTCACAGCATGTTTTTCATGCCACGCCCTAATATTTTCTTTTGTTTTGGTATATATTCTGACGACATTGAATGGTGACACGCCCTTCAAATCTTCAATTTCTGATGAGCTTACAAGCTCTGTTGCCAAGACATATCCTCTGTCAATACGGTAAGATTTGGAGTCATTGAACACAATACGTTCGTTTATCATATACATACAAGGAGCTTTCAAGTCCGGATAAAATTCATTTTTCAGGGAATCAAGCGAAACCAAATCCAGTTTAACCTCACTTGATGATAAATTAATAAAACCCTTTTTGTATTCTACGCCATTTATTACAAGCGGTTTTTCTTTGATTTTTTTGGGATCCACCACAATAAAGTTGTCTGTGCCGTCGATACCGCGCAACACAACCGGATTCATGCTTATGCCTACATCCTTCTTCACCATCAATGTGCTCAAATCAATACCTATCGGATTCTTTACGAACTCGCCGTTCACAGCAAAAGCAATACCGAAATTGTTGAAATCTGAATCGTACAACCAATGAAAACTGTTGTCAGAAACTTCACCATTCTTATTTTGGGCACAAGCCGAAGAAGAAAC
>ENA-UONW01002680-UONW01002680.1-human-gut-metagenome-genome-assembly--contig:-CS52-NODE-2680-length-16775-cov-56.785766_pt1 | contig 16775 bp, 20 predicted proteins | sample MGYA00242463_ERZ724010 | MGnify/ENA metagenome assembly ERZ724010 | reverse complement strand
ACAACGGCATTGCAGAAAACCTGCCGCTGAACCGTATGCTGGGCGACTATGACATCATCCATGGCACGTTTTTCGTCTGCGGGCTGACCAGCAACGATTTTACTGACCTCACGCCCAAGCAGATGAAGCACTACGAAGAAATGTACCACGACCCGCAGCTGTTTTTCCTGCTGGGCAAGACCCTGTGTGTTGAACACACTACGCCGGAAGGCTACGCTCAATTCATGCAGGCAACAAGGCAGCCCCCGCACCAAGAACAGGAGCGCTGATATGAATACTACTATCCTAGCCCGCAGCCCGCCTGCGGGCTTTTTCCTTTGTCCGAAATCATCCAACAAGCAAGGAGAAGAACCTATGAACGACATTTTTAAAAATACCGAAATCATGCAGGAAAACGAGCATCCCCGTTTTTACACCGCAGAATCCGTTATGCGCGGTCATCCCGACAAGCTGTGCGACCTCATTGCCGACAATGTGCTGGACGAGTGCTTAAAACATGATCCCGCCAGCCGCGTGGCCTGTGAGGTCATGGCAACCCACGGTCACATTATCGTGGCGGGCGAAATTACGACCAGCGCTAAGCCGGATGTATTCAATATCGTCCGCGACACCCTGCGCGATGTCGGCTATGACCCGAAAGACTACCAGATCGACTGCTACATCCACGACCAGAGTCCCGACATTGCGGGCGCTGTCGAGCCGGAATTGGCTGAGGGAGAGGACGAGGACACCCTCGGTGCGGGCGATCAGGGCGTTATGGTCGGCTACGCCTGCAACGAAACGCCCGAATACCTGCCGATGCCGGTGGTTGCCGCCCAGCGCCTTGTAACGCTGTTGGAAATCTCCCGCATGACCGGCGTTATCCCCGACATCGGCCCGGATGGCAAGGTGCAGGTCACGATGGAATACAACGGCGATACGCCTGTGCGCATCATCACGGTGGTCGTTTCTGTCCAGCACAAGGAGGACACCGACATCAATAAGCTGGCGGATTTGCTGGACGAGTATGTGTTCCCGCTTGCCTTTGACGGTATGCCCGCCGACGACGCGGAAATCATCCTGAACCCCAGCGGTAAGTTTGTGCAGGGCGGCCCGGATGCCGATACCGGCTTGACCGGGCGCAAGCTCATGGTGGACAGCTACGGCACCTTTGCACCCCACGGCGGCGGTGCGTTCAGCGGCAAGGATGCCACCAAGGTAGACCGCAGCGCCGCGTACATGGCGCGGTTTATTGCCAAAAATATCGTCGCGGCAGGCTTTGCCCAGCGCTGTCAGGTCACGCTGGCCTACGCCATCGGGGAGAAAGAGCCTGTCATGGTGGATGTGAATACGTTTGGCACAGGTGGCCCCTGCGAGGATGATTGCCTGTCGGCCGCTGTGCGCAAGGCGTATGACCTGACCCCTGCGGGCATCATCAAGCAGTTGAACCTGCTGAACCCCATTTACAGCCGCACGGCGGCGGGCGGTCACTTCGGGCGCGAGGATTTTCCGTGGGAAAATGTTGAGCATATGAGCGACCTCGCCGCTTACATTGTGTAATTGCCGCGCGTCAGTAAAGAACAAATTGATGCCGCCAACCGGATGACGGCAATAGAATTTCTGCGGCGGTACCGCCCTGGTTCGCTGGTGAAAAGCAGTGCGCGGGGCGAGTACCAGCTTGCAGAACATGACAGCTTCAAGATAAACGGCGAATCCAGTGTCTGGCACTGGAAAAGCCGCGACATTGGCGGCAAGTCGGCGCTGAAATATTTGATTTATGTGGAAGGTGTACCGTTCGTAGAGGCGGTGCAGCTGTTATGTGAAGAAAGCCCGATGTACATCCCAGTGCAGCATGAAGCGGTGGAGCGCGAGCGCCCGCCGTTCCGTCTGCCGAACCCTGCACCGAATAATGACCGTGTGACGCGGTATCTGCTGGGGCGCGGCATCTCACTGCCCACCATCCGGTACTGTATTGAGAGAAAAATTCTGTACGAAAGTGCAGAATATCACAACTGCGTTTTCTTGGGCCAAGACCCGCAGGGCGTGCCGAAATATGCGGCTCTGCGCGGTATTTATGACTATGGGAAACCGTTCAAGCGCGAGGCTCCCGGCAGTCAGAAGCAGTACGGATTCTGCATCCCGCCGATGCAGCCCGGCACTACCGTGGCCGTGTTTGAAGCCGCCATAGATGCCATGGCCGAGATGACGCTCTGCGGCGATGCTGCGGACAAGTACCGTCTGTCACTGGGCGGGGTCTCGTCCTCCGGCAAAGAGCCGCTGGCGTTACAAGAATTTCTGCGCCAGCACCCGGAGATCACCACGATAGAACTGCGGTTGGACAACGACGCCAAGGGGCGCATGGCGAGTGTCGGCATCCAGAAAATCTACGCGGACCGCTACACCATGCATGACCTGCCGCCCAACATCGAGAATGGAGATTACGCTGATATGGCAAAAAACAACCTGATGGCAAGAACTGTCGCCCACCGCGCAGTTTTCCGATAGAGAGAGATCAACATGAAAGTTAGAAATCGTTCGCCCACTTATCGGGCATAAACAGGAGGTAAATCGTTATGGCTGTGTTCCGTGTACAAAAGACGCAAAATTATACCATTATGTCCAACCATCATCTGCGCAACAAGGCTCTTTCGCTCAAGGCGAAGGGGCTTTTATCTTTGATGCTGTCTCTGCCCGAAGATTGGGATTATACCACGCGAGGGCTGGCGTCCATCTGCAAAGAGGGCGTAGACAGCGTGTGTGCCACCGTGCGCGAGTTAGAAGCAGCGGGGTATATTATCCGCCGCCGCATCCGCGACAAAAACGGTCAGATGCGCGGTATGGAGTACACGGTTTTAGAGCAGCCGCAACCCCCGGAACAGGGTCCCGCAGAAACTGCGCCTAAGTGTGCCCAACCAAAACAGGCAGAGCCTAAACGGGAAAAACCTGTACAGGAAAATCCTGCACAATTAAATACTAAAGAAATAAATAAAGAAGAAACAAATAACGTATCGAATCCTATCCGCGCGGCGGGCCAGCGGACAGAGTACCGCGCCCTGCTGCTGAAAAATATCGAGTATCCGATTTTGGCGCAGAATAACCCGATGGATACGATGCGATTGGATGAACTGGTGGAGTTGATGCTGGATGTGGTTTGTTCCAAACGGGCGGCTATCCGCATTTCGGGAGATGAAATGCCTGCAGAAGTAGTAAAATCTCGATTCCTAAAATTGGGTGCAGAACACATTCAGTATGTTCTGGACTGTCTCAAGGACAACCCACCCCGCATCCGAAACATCAAGCAATACTTACTGGCGGCGCTCTACAATGCGCCGCTGACGATAGAAAACTACTATGCCGCGCAGATCGACCATGACCTGTGCGGCGGAAAGAGGTGACATGATTTGCAGATGAAATTTTATTCTCCGCTGGCTGCGGACTTTTTCCCAAATGAACCTGACTATGAGGACGAGTTCTACGACGAGTATGAGGGTTGCCCGCTGGACGGTCATGACCTGCTGCAGTATGCCGATGCTGTTGATGAGGCCGTGAAAAAGGACATTGCAGATTTCAACGGCGACCTGATGCAGTATTACCACGAGGACGATTCCGTCCGCAGCAAGGTGGTAAGTGCTGTGCCGTCTGTGGAAATTTGCGGCAACAAACTCTGCGGCTGTCTGACCGTGGAGCTGAAAGGACCTCTGCTCGATGATGAACAGACCGTCCTGTGCAACTACATTTCCGGTCAGTACAGCGACGGCTGGGGTGAGGGCTTTGAGCAGAGGGATATTCGTGTGGATGACGGCACGTTGGCTGTTCATTTCTGGCAGGAAGATGGATTCAAGATGACGCCGTCTTTTGAGAAAATTCAAGACCATATGCAGATGACCCAGCGTCCCAAGATGCAGCTGATTGGGCAGGACGGCAACATTTTCGCCATCATGGGTCGCGCATCCCGGCTGCTGAAAAGCAGCGGGCAAGGTGACAAAGCCAAAGAAATGCGTGACCGCGTTATGTCCTGCGATAGCTACCAGAAAGCACTCAGCATCGTTTCCGAGTATGTGGAAACCGAACTGTCGCCCAGCCCTACGCCCAAGCGTGACCGAGGTGATGCCAGATGAAGAAATACGAGATCACCGACATTGTCCATCCCGACAACCCCAACCTGCACCGCATCCGAGCCGTGACGGATCTGACCGAGGATGTCCTTGCAGGGACGCTTGGCGGCTATGTGGAAAGCTATAACAACCTCGACCAAGAGGGACGCGCATGGATTTCGGAAGATGCCATCGCCTGTGAAAATGCAGTCGTCTGCGGCGATGCAGTCCTTACAGATCACGCCGTTGCAAAGGGCTGCGCCTATGTCGGCAAGAACGCCACCGTAATGGGAGATGCCACTGTGCAGGATGATGCCATCGTCTGCGGCGGACTGCTCACGGGGAAAAGCTGTGTCTGCGGGTATGCCGTGATTCGGCAGGATGAGCAGACACTGTGCGCACCGACTATTGACGGCAGCGCCCGCATCTATGGCGAAATTTCAGGCAATGTTGTTTGCCGCGGCAATGCCGTTGTCCTGCCCGGCACCAAGCTCGACAACAGGACGCAGGACTGCTTTGTACTCGAAGATGACCGTGTTTCTGTGCAGACAGCCAGCCGCACACCGCCACCGAAAGAACCCCGTACCTATGATTTTGAACGATAAGAAAGAAGGATGCCTTTGACGAACACTCCCGAAATGCTCAACATTCTCGACCCTGATTTCCGGATGCCCGAACACTGCGGCTGTGACCGCTGGTCGATTTTGCACGGGGATTCTTTGCAGATCCTCCGTCAGCTTGAACCGAACAGCTTCGATGCTATCATCACCGACCCGCCCTATGCCAGCGGCGGCAACAGCCAGACCACCAAGAACCGCAGCACCAACGAAAAGTACAGCAGCATGAGCAAAGAAAAGGCGCTGCCCGACTTCGATTCTGACCAGATGGATCAGCTGAGTTGGATGTTCTGGACGGCGGCATGGCTGCAGGATGCCCGCCGCATTGCAAAGCCCGGTGCGCCTGTTTGTCTGTTCATCGATTGGCGGCAGTTGCCCGCCATGACGCTGGCCCTGCAGTGGGCGGGCTGGACCTGGCGCGGTGTAGCCGTGTGGGATAAAGTCGCCAGCCGCCCGCAGAAAGGACGCTTTCGTCAGCAGTCCGAGTACATTGTGTGGGGGTCCAACGGCAAAATGCCGCTTGAGAGAAATGTTGGGTGTCTGCCGGGCGTGTTCCGTTACCCGAATCCCCAGAACCGCATCCATGTCACCGAAAAGCCCTTGCAGCTTATGCGGGATGTGGTGCAGATCTGCGAGCCGGGCGGGCGCATCCTTGACCCCTTTGCCGGGGCAGGCACCACCGTGCTGGCCGCTGTGCAGGAAGACTATGAGGCTGTCGGCATTGAAATGTCGGACGCCTATTTCCAACGCAGCACCGAACGGCTGAAAACTGCCCTTGAATCCGAAGTGAATCAGAACTGATTCACTTTTGACCGCCAACTTAAAAATAGTGAATCAAATCTGATTCACTCCCGAAATTCAGAAAGGAAACACGAAAATGAAACGACCTTGGGCTTTTATCTGCGCCAGTGAGGGCGCAACCTCCAAACATCTCCGCAATTATTGCCGTGAAGTCTACCTGCTGGGCTACCTGCCGGTATGCCCCAAATTGCAGGACAGCCAGTATCTGGTGCTGGAAGATGCCGTGGAGCGCAGTGAATACACCGCCATTGTGCGGGATAAGCTGTTGCGCTGCCCGATGCTGGTGGTCTGCAGCCGCAATCAGGACGCTACCACCAACGCACAGATTGGTTTGGCGCAGAAATACAACCGCATTGTAACGACCTTGGACGGTTTGAAGAAAGCCGTTTCGGAGGGTGACGACCTTGTGTCATGAACCGTTTTGCGGGGTGTCGTGTTTTGCAAGCATAGCGTTTGGATATCCAAACGCACTTTTGGGGTGATCCCCACCCCCCCCCCGCAATGCGCAGACGCGGTCATGTGATTCCGCTGCGGCTGGACGAGCGCGAGTACCGCCATCTTTGTGAACAGGTCAAAATAAGTGGATTTTCGCGCGAGGAATACCTGCGCTCCCTAATCTTGGGCAAAGAAATCCATCCGCGCCCCTGCACACATCATGGGGAACTTGTGCGGCAAATTTCCGGTTTGTGCAACAACGCAAACCAGCTTGCACACCGTGCCAACAGCACGGGCGTGGCGGGGCAGCAGAGCGTGGACGAGATGACGCGCATTGTAAAGGAAGTCTGGCTCACAATAAAAGAAAACTACTAGGAGGCTCTATGAAATATGGCTTACACATCCGTGATCCCTGTCCGCCGTCTGGATCGGGCGGTGAAGTATGTGATAAACAAAGAAAAGACCACGGCGGTATCCTTGCAGGACGCATTGGACTATGCCGCCAACCGCGACAAAACAGAGCAATCCTGCTTTGAAAGCTCGTATGCCTGCACGCTGGAAACCGCCTTTGCCGATATGCGCCAAACCAAGGAGCGCTGGCATAAGCTGGGCGGTGTGCAGGGATACCACCTTGTACAAAGTTTTGCTGCAGGCGAGGTCACACCGGAACTTGCGCACCGGATTGCAAAAGAACTTGCAGACCGTGTGCTGAGCGGACGGTATGAATATGTCATCGGCACGCATTTGAACACTGACCACATTCATTCGCATATTGTCTGGAACTCGGTCAGCTGTGTGGATGGCAAAAAGTATCGCAGCAACTATAAAAGCTATGTGACGGAAATCCGCGCGGTGTCAGATGAACTTTGCAGAAAATACAAGCTGTCCGTCATCGACACCGAAAACTCCCATCATGTGGCAAAGCCCTACGCCGAATGGTTGGCGGAGAAAAACGGTCAGCCCACATGGCGCACTGCCATCCGGCAGGATGTGGACGAAGCAATTCAACAAAGCCTTACATGGCGGCAATTTCTTACTGTGCTGGACCGCAAAGGCTATGAAGTCCGATTGGGACGCAAGTATCCTGTCCTGCGCCCACCCGGAAAGGAGCGCTTTGTTCGATTCAAAACGCTGGGCAAGAGGTATACCCCCGAAGCGATTCGGACGCGCATCCTTTATCCACAATTTAACCGCTGCTTCGTGGAAAACTTACCGCGCGTCCAATATGGGCGGCTGCACGGCGGTAAACCCCGCCGCAAGCTGACCGGGTTGCGGGCGTTGTATTATCGCTATCTATACGAATTGGGCGCACTCCCCCGCAAGCCGAGCCGACCAAGTTATGCTGTTCGGCAGGATGCCTACAAGTTAGAACAGCGCATCCGGCAGATGGAGTTCCTATCCAAGCACAACATTGACACGCTGGAGCAGCTGGAAACTTACCGAAAAGCCCTGCAAACAGAAATTGGGCAGTTGCAGACAAAGCGTAAGCAACTACCCAAAACCGATGATGTACAATCGCAATGTGAATCGGTCAACACCGCCCTAAAGCAGCTTCGCCAAGAAGAACGTCTCTGCCGCAAAATCGCAGAACACTCCCTAGAAGTGCAGCAACACCTCACCGAAGCCCACCGTGACCGCGCTGAACAGCAAAAACAAGAACAGGAACGTGCGCGTGACCGCCGCCCCGATATTACAACACGTTAATCTGTAAGACCCAGCAGCCAATCCCGCGCATTGATGCGGCGAATGCCGTCATACTGTTCCTCCGGATCATCATCCATCGTAAGAATATATTTAGGATAGTGGTCGCGGATGGACAGTAAGGGGCGCAGTTCCCGCTGCAGGGTATCCGCATCACGAACGGAAAGTGCCACTTGGTAATAGAAAATACTGTTGCCGTTCATTGCCACAAAATCGACCTCAAAAGAATCTACCTTTCCGACATACACATCATAGCCGCGCCGCTTCAGTTCCAGATAAATCACATTTTCCAGAATATGACCTGCGTCTGTATTGCGTTTGCCAAGCAGCATAAATCGCATACCGATATCTACGACATAGTATTTTCCCAAAGTTTTCAGATACTGCTTACCCTTGACATTATACCGCTGTGCGGGATAGATAATGTAGCTTTCGGTCAGCGCATCAAGATAGCGTTCGACGGTCTTTACATCAACTTTTCGTCCTTCGGATGTCAGGGTGTCTGCAATTTTCTTGGAGGAAAGCGGACTGCCGATGTTGTCAAAAACATAGCGCAGTACACTTTTCAACATCAACGGATCGAGGATCTTTCTTCGTGTCAAAATATCTTTTACGACGATCGTGTTGAAAATGCCATCCAAGTAATCCCGAATCTCGTTCGGATGCCCCTTAAGTTCCAGCGCATAGGGAAAGGAACTGTTTTCCAGATATTCGGTATATTTTATTCCGCGATCTTCCATACTGCCGGTACTCTGCATATATTCCTTAAAAGAAAGCGGCAGCATTTCGATTTGCACATAGCGCCCGGAAATAAGGGTGGCTATTTCACTGGACAGCATATAGGCATTGGAACCTGTGACGTATATATCTACATTTTTCTTGATATACAAACTGTCGATCACTTTAGGAAAATCCGTGACGTGCTGTATCTCATCCAGAAAAATGTAAGTCATCTTTTCGGGAACAAGACGGTCTTTCAGGTAAGCGTACAGTTTTCTATAGTCGGTAAGTTCCTCAAAATCCATATCCTCAAAATTGATGGCAATAATTTGGTCTTGTTCGACGCCATTCTGCAGCAGCCAATCTTGGTACATTTCCATCAAAACAGACTTTCCGCAGCGGCGGATACCTGTTACGACTTTGATGAGTTGCTTGTCCTTAAACGCAATCAGTTTATTCAGGTATTCAGTTCTGGTAATCCGCATAATAAACCCTCCGCAGCTTTTAATGATAGTATACGCCAAAAAGTGTAAAATGTCACGCACTTTTTGGAATTGAATCCAAATAGTTCAAGAAAGAAGGATGTATATGAATTATTCAAACAAAGACTACATCGAACACCTTCGCCGCAAGTACCCGCCCGGCACGCGGCTGCAACTCAGCTGCATGGAAGATGAGATGGCCGTGCCTTCCGGCTCTATGGGAACCGTTGATTTCATCGATGATGCCGGACAAATCCACATGAATTGGGACTGCGGGCGCAGTCTTGCCCTCATCCCCGGCGTGGACTCGTTCAGCCGCTTGCCCTCGCCCAAAGAAAAGGCCGGTGATGCCAGATGAATTACGGCTCTGAACCTGCGGATCAGGTCGTCCGCTACTCGCTGGAGGGTGCGGAGTTTGCTCTGCGTATCTCCGGCACCGCTGCGAAAAACTTCTTTATCTTTGCACAGGCCGTGCTGCACGACAGCAAAAAGACCCACGGCAAAACACACCTTATCCGTCTGCTGAAAGAACAGAAGCCGCTGAAATTTTTCACGGTGGACAAGTATGATATGCGCGCCTTTGCCCGTGCGGCAAAATCCCACGGCTTGCTGTTCTGTCCCATCCGCGACAAGATGGATCCCGACCACATTGAGATTGCTATTTTGCAGGATGATGCGTCCAAAGCAAACCGCATTATTGAAAAACTGCAGTTGGATGTCGTGGACACCGGCACGGCAGAACTGGTCGATGCCGTGCAGCAGAATTTGGAAAATGCAGCCCCCAACCATGAGGACACGCCCACCGTGGATTTTCCTCTGGGCTCGGAGAACGCCAGTCCGTCCGAGCCTTTCTCCGACAGCAGCAGATTTTTTGCAAACTCGCCATCGCCGCGCGCCGATCAGCTTCGAGCCAAGGGTGAGCGCCCCAGCGTCCGCATGGAACTGCAGGATATTACCGCCTACCTGCGAAACCGGGCAGAGGCACCCAAAGACCGTATGCCCAAGCTGCCGGTAAAAATCCGACGCAAAGAAAAGGTGCTGTAAATGTTTTCTGTTTGTTTTCAAATGGCAGATAGCTATTGCGGCGGTTCTATGATATGCTGTGAGCAAAGGATGGTGAAAAACAATGACAGAACGTAAAGTTAAACTTGACCGTGCCAACAAAAGCATCCTGCTCCGGGCGCTGGGTGATGTCTACTACGGCCAGCGCGCCCACGGCGGCAGCACCGAAGTAACTGGGCGGCTGATCCTTCGAGTGAACGATCTGCCCGCAGGCGGCAAACTGACGCTGACGGCGGCAGAGTATCGGCTGGCAAAAGCAGCTCTCAACCAACTGCGCACCCAGCGCTTGGCCGAAGGTGGTTACACCGATGCCGTGGATGACGCACTGACCCGGCTGCTGCACGCGCACACGCCGCTGTTTATCTGGTGAATCCGACTATGACATGGGAAAAATTCTGGTCTATCATTGACCGAGTCCGCGCCCAAGCGGATATGCAGGATGAAGCGTCCGTGAACCAGTTTCTTTACACGGAACTCATCAAATTGCCGCAGGATGAACTGCTCGGCTTTGATTGCGCATGGCAAAGTTATCGCAATAAAGCCAACTTTCCCAAAATGGTCGCGGCGGCCTGCGTCATCAATGACGGCAGTTCGGATGACAGATTTACCGATTTCCGTAACTGGCTGATTATGCAGGGGTACGATGCTTATCGGCAAGCGCTGATTGACCCCGATAACCTTGCGGCGCTCAACATTCCGTTCCGAGATACTGAGTGGATGGGATGCGGGAATGTGGCGTGGTATGCCTACGCGGGGCAGAAGCTGCGCATCTATTTTGAGAAAGCGGGTGTCACTGCTGAACTGCACCGAAAGTATCCAACTCTGCTGAAATCGTCTGCCGATTTACATCAGGCAATCATGCAGGAGCAGCTTGCGCCGTGTCGTGCGCCGGAAACCAAATGGGAACGACAAATGCTGCGAACGGAAGTCAAGCACTACATAGATACCAGTGGGCTGGCGTACAGCTACAACGAATTCTATACTCAAAATATGCCGGATAAGGTTGCATGGAAAACGCTGCAAAGCGATTTGTTTGCAAATCTGCCGCAAATCAAGGCGGAACGTATGCCGCAGGACTTTTCCGGAGTTTTGCCAAAGTTGTGGAGAAAACGTCAGGCATGGGATGCCGAGCGTACAAAACGCCCGCCCTATCGCAGTGAGGAAAGGTAGTCCTCCACGCCGGGAAGAAAGAATCCTTGGTTGGTCTGGCTGCTGCCGCTGCCCGTTGTATGGTGGGCAGCACTGGCGGTGGCTTGCCGCTGGCAGCCGGGTATGAAAATAACGGCTTTGTTGGATGCACTGAACAGCGCACTGGCAGAGCCGTTTTCCTTGGCGTGGGTCAGCGACAGCCCGCGCTTTTTGCTTGTGTTTACGGTGATTTATGCGGTGGCCGTTATCGTGGCCGTGACCGATCAGAAGAACACCCGTCCCGGCGCGGAGCATGGCTCGGCAGCATGGGGTGACGTGTTTCGGCTGAATAAGTTCTACATGGACAGGCACGGGTCGAACCTGCTGCTGACCCAACACTTTCACATCGGGATAGATGGCTACAAACATAAGCACAACACGAACATCCTCATTGTCGGCGGCTCCGGTGCAGGCAAGACGCGCACCTACGGTGTGCCGAATGTACTGGAATGTGCCTGCTCGATGGTCATCACTGACCCAAAATCCGAAATTTTGCGTAAGACCGGCAATTTGTTAAAGCAAAAAGGGTATGAGGTAATTGTCTTTGACCTTATAAATCCCGCTGCATCGTTCTGTTACAACCCGTTTGTGTATGTGTATGATGACCGTGAAGTGCTGACCTTGATTGAAAATCTGATTCAAAATACCACGCCATCACATTCAAAAAGCAGCGACCCCTTCTGGGAAAAGTCCGAAACTGCCCTGCTCCAAGCCCTCATGCTATACCTGCTGCACGAGGCCCCGCCCGAAGAACAAAATTTCCCGATGGTAATGGAAATGATTGCCGCCGCAGAAGTCCACGAGGACGATGACAACTACCAATCCCCGTTGGACATCTTGTTCGAGCGCTTGGAAATGCGTGAACCCGACAGCATCGCTTGTAAGCAGTACCGCATTTTCAAACAAGCGGCTGGCAAGACCGCCAAGTCCATTTTGGTCAGCGTGGGTGTGCGCCTTGCTGCGTTCAATCTGCCGTCCATCGCCAAGCTGACGATGACGGACGAGCTGCATTTGCAGGAATTGGGCGAGCGCAAAATTGCGCTGTTCTGCTGCATACCGGACTCGGATAAGTCGCTCAATTATCTGGTCGGCATGATTTACACACAACTCATCCAAACGCTGTATCGCCAAGCCGACCGCATACACAAAGGACGTTTGCCTGTGCCTGTGCATTGCCTTATGGACGAGTACGCCAATATTTCCTTGCCAAAAGATACCTTTTTGTCGGCACTGGCCACCATGCGTTCCCGCGCAATTTTCTGTTCCATCATCGTGCAGAACATGGCACAGTTAAAGGCTATGTACAAGGATGATTGGGAATCGCTGGTCGGTCTGTGCGACGAGTTCCTCTACCTCGGCGGCACCGAGAAAGAAACCCACAAGTATGTCTCGGAACTGCTGGGCAAGGAGACAATCTCCACCACCAGCTATAACCAAAGCAAAGGCCGCAGCGGCAGTTACAGCATCAACCATCAGCAGTCCGGGCGCGACCTTATGACCCCGGACGAGGTGCGGTTACTGGACAACGGCAAGTGCATCCTGTTCATCCGAGGGGAACGCCCTGTGGTGGATTTCAAGTATAATCTGCTCAAACATCCGAACATCCGCTACACCGAGGACGGCGGCGCAGCCCCCTACGACTACACCGCCGCCGACAACGCGCTGGACGATCTGCCCGGCGCACCCGAAAATTACGAACTGCTGGATATGGACGATTTTCTGCCTGCCGAAGCCGCAGAAATGAAGCCAACCATACAAAGAATCAGGAGGCCCAAATGAAGCTGAATAACAACAAAAAATCCGTAAAAATTTCTCGCAGCCTGTTCATGCTGTACGCCGTCATGGTGTGCGGCATTGTTTTTGCCCTGCCCGCCTTTGCCGCAGATGACCCGCTGGTCGTGGTCGAAAATCTCTCCACATTCATCTTTTCGCTGATCCGCGCGGTGGGCCTTATCCTGCTGGGGTGGGGCATCGTGCAGGTCGGTCTGTCGTTGCAGAGCCACGACCCCAGCCAGCGCAGCCAAGGTTTCCTGACGCTGGCCGGTGGGCTGGTGATAACGTTTGCCAAGGAAATCCTTGACCTCATTACCGCGTGAGGCAGCGCCAAGAGGAAAGGCGGTGATGCCCTGTGGGTGAGTCATGGATCGTCAGCAACCTAAACGCCGCACTCTCCACATGGAACGACAAGCTGGCAGAAATATGGTCGCTGCTGACCGAAAGCCCGCAGACCTTCAAAGGCGGGCAGGTCTGGGGCGTGATGACCGGCATCCATAGTGCCTTACAGGCAATCGGCTATGGGCTGTTGGTTCTGTTTTTTGCCGTCGGCGTTATGAAAACCTGCGGCAGCTTTGTCGAGGTCAAAAAGCCGGAACACGCGCTGAAATTGTTTATCCGCTTTGCGCTGGCAAAGGGGGCTGTGACCTACGGGCTGGAATTGATGCTGGCGGTGTTTTCCATTGTGCAGGGCATGGTGTCCACCATTATTACCCAATCGGGCAGCTCCGGGATGAGCAGCGTATCGCTGCCGCAGGAGTTGATCGACGCCATCAACAATGTGGGCTTTTGGGATAGCATCCCGCTGTGGGCGGTTACGCTGATCGGCGGGCTGTTAATAACCGTTCTATCGTTCACGATGATTCTCACGGTCTACGGCAGAATGTTCAGCCTGTGGATGTATGCAGCCATTGCGCCGATACCGCTGTCTACCTTTGCGGGTGAACCCACCAGCAGCGTGGGCAAAAACTTCATCCGCAGCTATGCAGGGGTCTGTTTGCAGGGTGTGGTGATTGCCTTGTCCTGCATTATTTTCTCCGCCATCTCGTCCAGTCCACCCGCCGTGGATACCGGTGCATCCGTTGTCACCGCTGTTTGGACTTATGTTGGGGAACTGGCGTTCAACCTGCTGGTGCTGGTCGGAGCCATTAAGGGCTGTGACCGCATTGTCAAAGAGATTATGGGGTTGTAAAGCAAAAGCTGCGCACCATTATGGTGCGCAGCAAATATTACGCCTGATGATAGAGAATCCATTCCAGCAAATCCGCTGCCTTTGCACGACCGCTTGCAATTTGCAAAATAATGTCAATCAGTTCTTCCTGCGTGTAGTCAAGTTCAATTCCGTTAATTGCCAGAAAAACCAGCATAACGTGGGCGCCGATGCGCTTGTTGCCATCCACGAATGGGTGATTGCAGACTAAGCCAAATCCAAGCTGTGCCGCCTTTGCCTGCACGGATGGATATAGATACTGCCCACCGAATGTGGCAAAAGGCGCATTCAAAGCAGATTCCAATAATCCATCGTCACGGATGCCGGCAGTACCGCCAAACGTCTCCAACAGAGCATTATGCAGCCTTAAAACCTGTTCCTTGCTCAGCGTTTTCATTTGGCAAGTACCTCATAGGCTTGCTTGTTTTTGGCAATCAGACGCTTGGAGATTTCGAGAATGTCCTCGTCTTTCGCCTGTTGCTCGTCCTCGACTTGGCTGAACTCCATAAGGACATAACGCGGGACATTATTCTTTAAGATGACCGCCGCGCCGTTCTCATCAACCATCCGTGCTACACGGGAAAAATTCTGGTTGGCCTCCGTGATGGATACAAGATTGTCTGTGTTAATAACCATAATTCAACGCCTCCTTTGAGTATAGTATACACGAATTATAGGATAAATTCAACCTATTTATTAAAGAAGGAAGGAATGCAGTATAGAAATCAAAATACCGAAAGAAGTCCGCGACTACCACGAAAACATCTTTTTCGGGCTGAATACGCGGCAGTTTATTTGCTCGGTGCTGGCGGTCGGCGTGGCAGTAGGCATCTACTTTGCCTTGCAGCCGCATGTCGGCACCGAAGAAATCGGCTGGATGTGCATCTTGGGCGCTGCGCCGTTTGCGGCTTGTGGTTTTTTCACCTACCACGGCATGACCGCCGAACAGGTGCTTTGGGCGTGGTTCAAGTCTGAAATCCTCTGCCCGAAACGCCTTGTGTTCAAGTCCGACAGTTACTACTACGAAGCCATGCAGCCCGCCATCCGTGCGGGCATGAAACGAAAGAGAGGCAAGCCTATGAAGAAAAGCGAGGAAACCGCTTGATTAAAACCCTGTCAAAAGCGCAGAAGATGGAACGTGAAAAGTTCCGTATTCCGCGCAGCGTACAGGATGCCATTCCCATCCGCCGCATCTTTGCGGATGGAATTTTCCAAGTCGGCAACCAGTATTCCAAGACGTGGTCGTTTACCGACATCAACTACGCCATCGCCGGCAAAGAGGACAAGACCGCCATGTTCCTTGATTACTCGGAACTGCTGAACGCTCTCGATTCCGGCGCATCGGCTAAAATCACGATTTACAATCGCCGCATCAACAAGGCCGCGTTCGAGCGCAGTGTCCTGCTGCCCGACAAGGATGATGGTCTGGACGAATACCGCCACGAGTTCAACCAGATGCTGACCGCGCAGGTCACCGGCACCAGCAACAGCATTGTGCGGGAACGCTACTTGACCGTGAGCGTGGTAAAACGCAATGCAGACGAAGCCCGCAGTTACTTTGCCCGCGTTGGCACGGATCTGGTGACGCACCTTGCGCAGCTTTCCTCGGTGGCGCAGGAGTTGACACTGACCGAGCGCCTGCATATTTTCCGCGACTTTTTCAAGGCCGGGGAACAGGCTGCGGCGGAGTTCAATATCCACGAACACGCCAAGCGCGGGCAGCATTTCAAGGATTGGTTCTGCCCCGACAGCATGGAATTTGCCGCCGACCATTTCAAACTGGATGCCCGCTATGGTCGGGTGCTGTATTTGCAGGACTATGCCAGCTACATCAAGGACAGCTTTGTGTCGGAACTCTGCGACCTTGACCGTGACTTGATGTTATCCATCGATATCCTGCCTGTGCCAACGGACGAGGCCGCCCGCCAGCTGCAAAGCACACTGCTGGGCGTGGAGACGAATGTCGCCAACTGGCAGCGCCGCCAGAACGCCAACAACAATTTTACAGCCACGATTCCTTACGACATGGAGTTGCAGCGCAAGGAAACCAAGGAGATGCTCGACGATCTGACGACCCGCGACCAGCGCATGATGTTCGGATTAGTGACGCTGGTGCATCTGGCTGACAGCAAAGAGCAGCTCGACAGCGACACTGAAACGCTCTGCTCCACGGCGCGTAAGCACCTGTGCCAGCTTTCGACGCTGCGCTGGCAGCAGAAGGACGGGCTGGACACGGTGCTGCCCTATGGGCTGCGGAAAATCCAAGCCCTGCGAACCCTTACCACCGAAAGCACCGCCGTGCTGATTCCGTTCCGCGCACAGGAAATCATGCAGCCGAACGGTCTGTACTATGGGCAGAACGCCGTCAGCAAGAACATGATCGTGGCAGATCGCCGCTTGCTGCTGAACGGAAACAGTTTTCGTTTGGGCGTGTCCGGCTCCGGCAAGAGCATGAGCGCCAAGGAAGAAATCGTGCAGATCGCGCTTTCCACCGAGGATGACATTCTCATTCTCGACCCGGAGTCGGAGTTCGGCTATCTGACAGAAGCCCTTGGCGGTGAAGTCATCCGCATCTCGGCCACGTCCGACACCCACATCAACGCGCTGGATATGGACCGCGCCTACGGTGATGAGCGCAACCCGATTGTGTCTAAATCCGAGTTTGTGCTGTCGCTGTTCGAGCAGCTCATCGGTGACGGCATGGTGACGGCGA